>Ga0172376_10000538_pt1 | contig 48897 bp, 42 predicted proteins | sample Lak35m_FD_121114 | JGI IMG/M metagenome (GOLD analysis project Ga0172376, IMG submission 121114) | Freshwater microbial communities from Kabuno Bay, South-Kivu, Congo - kab_092012_35m | ecosystem: Environmental > Aquatic > Freshwater > Lake | place: Democratic Republic of the Congo: South-Kivu...
CGGGCACGATAACGCAGCGATGACGAGAGCGCAACTCGCCGCAATCTGCGTACAATGCCCCAACGGTGATGCGCAAATACCGTGCCGAACAGGATTGGCAGGATGCCCGTAGCGAACGTCCGGCGACGGGGTGCGGGGCGCCCGAAGCCGGGTTGGGCGAGACAGGGCATGACAGGCTGAAGCCTGCCCCACAGCCGGGTTGACGAGTTGAGCCAAGCCTCGCCTTCACGCGCTCTTCGTGCGGGCTTCGCGGATCGGCACGACCGGCTCGACGCCCTGCACGTTGCGCTCGGTGATCACGTAGGAGCTGCCGGAATGATCGGGCAGCTCGAACATCACGTCGAGCATCACGTCTTCGATGATCGACCGCAGGCCGCGGGCGCCGGTGTCTTTCTTCATCGCCTTGCGGGCGATCGCGTAGAGGGCGTCCTCGGTGAATTCGAGCTGGCAGTTCTCCATGCCGAAGAGCTTCTGATACTGTTTCACGAGCGCGTTCTTCGGGTCCTTGAGCACCTGCACGAGCGCCTTGTCGTCGAGCGGCTTGAGCGAGGAGATCACCGGCAGACGGCCGACGAGCTCGGGGATGAGCCCAAACTCGAGAATGTCGTCGGAATCGACCTGCGGCAGGAGCTCCGCGAGCGTCGCGTCTCCCTTGTGGCCGGCCGGCTGGCCGCAGCCGATCGTCTTGCGGCCGAGCCGCTTGCCGATGATCTTGTCGATCCCGACGAACGTGCCGCCGCAGATGAAGAGGATGTTCGACGTGTCGATCTGGATGTATTGCTGCTCGGGATGCTTGCGGCCGCCCTGCGGGGGCACGTTGGCCACGGTGCCTTCGAGCATCTTGAGCAAAGCCTGCTGCACGCCCTCGCCCGAGACGTCACGGGTGATCGAGACGTTTTGGCTCGTCTTGCCGATTTTGTCGATTTCGTCGATGTAGAGCACGCCTCGCTGGGCCGCTTCGATGTCGAAGTCGGCGGCGTTGAGCAGCTTGAGGAGCAGGTTTTCCACATCCTCGCCCACGTAGCCGGCCTCGGTGAGCGTGGTCGCATCGCCGATGGCGAAAGGCACGTTCAGGATCTTCGCCAGCGTGCGGGCCAAAAGCGTCTTGCCGCAGCCGGTGGGGCCGAGCAGGAGGATGTTGGACTTCTCGACCTCGACGTCCGACCCCTCGCTGCCGAGTGTCAGCCGCTTGTAATGGCTGTGAACGGCCACGGCGAGTACCCGCTTGGCGTGCTCCTGGCCGATGACGTATTCGTCGAGATGGGCCACGATCTCCCGCGGCGTGGGGATCGACGCGAAAAGCTGCTTGCTCGTGCCGCGCCGCCGCTTCTCCTGATCGAGGATCGACTGGCAGAGCTCGATGCATTCGCCGCAGATGTAGACGTCGCCCGGGCCTTCGACGAGCGGCCCGACATCCCGGTAGCTCTTGCGGCAGAACGAACAGAAGGCGTTTTTCTTGGTGGTGCCCCCGGTGCCGCGGCGGCCGAGATTGTTGACGTCTTTCCCTGAAGGCATGCTGTCGTTCCCTTTCCCTGGACGGGTGTCCGATCTCAACGGTCCGCCCGCGGTTCTACGAGCGTTCTTATTTTTCGGTATTCCTCATCGCTGAGCACACCCTTGTCGCGGAGATTTTTGTAGCCGGCAAGCGCGCTTTCCCAATCGCCACCTTCCGCATCGCGGCCTCGATAGCGCGAGCGGATTGTGACAATCGCAACGATGCCAGCGGCCACGAAGGCGGCCAGCATCAGGGCACTGATCAGAAGGGATTGCACGACTTTCCCGCCGCAGAAGCACGAGTCGGTCTAGGGTGCGCCGCCGGCATCCGTGTCGGCCGCCGCCCGGATTATGGCAGTCTCGAGGGGGCCGGGTCCAGAAAGAAAAGTCCTCTATTTTGCCGGTCTTTCCTGATCCCGGGTGCCGCGAGCCTCTCTGCCCTGCCACCGCGTGAAGCTGGGAAACATCCGCCACGGCATTCCGGAAAAACGCGACTCTACCACCTGCAACGGTCGATCCATGCGGATATGGCGAAGGTCTGCTCACAGAGCCTGTTGGAAAGCCTGCCGGAGGCGGCAGCGAGGCGACGCGGCGCGGTGCGGCCGCGCGCCCTGCCCGGGGGCGTGTATGGGGGCGCTGCTTGGATCGCAATTTGCATCGCGGCAGTCATCGGCCCGATCGCGGCCCGCGCGGCCGATGGCAACCTGCCGCCGGCGCCCGCGCTCCCCGATCTCGTGCGCACGAAGCATCAGGTGTTTTCGATCCCCTTCAGCCCTCCGCCATCGCAGTCGCCTGACACGGCGACCCAGCGGGTGACCTTGAGCGTCTCCAAGGATCTGGGCGCGACCTGGGAACCGGCGGGCGAAGCGGCGCCGAATGCGGGCTCGTTTTCCTACCGCGCCGGCAGCGACGGTGAATATTGGTTTCGCCTGCGGGCCATCGACGTGAAGGGCCGCATGCGCGGTGGGGCGGGCCCTGACTTGCGGGTGCTCGTGGATGCCGCCGGGCCGCGGATCGCCGCCCGCGTCTGGAAAGGCTCCGACGGCGAGATCATCTGCCGCTATGCCGCGGTGGACGATTCGCTGCGGCTCGACTCGCTGTCGTTCGAATACCGTGGCAAGGGAGACCAGGGCTGGAAGAAAGTGGCTGCCGTGGGCATCCTGTCGCGGGAATCTCCGGCCCACATGGTCGGTGAGGAGATCTGGTGGGCCGGGGAGCAGGTCGAGACGATGACGGTGCGGATCGCGATCTCCGATTCGTCGGGCAACAACACCGTCCGTCAGTTCACACTCAACCCGACCGACCCGCAGGTCGATCAGGCCGCACTCGCCCGCGAACTGGGCGCCCCACCGCTCCCTTCACAGGAAGTCGGCGGCTTCGAGCCGCCGCGCGCGGCGGCGATGCATTCGGCCCACCGTCCGACGCCCGCCAGCGCGGCGATACCAACACCAGCCGGCGGCTGGAACGCCGAGCCTGCCAACGCCTGGGCCGCCGACAGCCCGATGGCATCGGGTCAGAGCGTCTTGGTCAGGCCGGTCGGAACCGGTGGCACGGCGCTCGAGCCGGCGGCCGGCGGCGAGTCGCTCGATGCGCTCGCCCTGCCGGGCGGAACTGGCCTGCCGGCCGGGACCGCCGGTCGCAGCCTCGCGCTTCCCGCGGCCCAGCAGCCGCTCGAATACCGCGGCAAGCCGCTCCAGCTCGTCCGGTCACGCCGGTTCGCCTGGGACTACGACTACGAGGCCGATGCGGCCGACATCGGCGAAGTGCGGGTCGAACTCTGGAGCACCCGCGATGGCGGCATCACCTGGCAGCGCACCGCGGTCGACGACGACACGAAGAGCCCGATCGCCGTTTCGCTTCCGGCGACCGGCCTCTATGGCTTCCGGCTGGAGGTCGTCTCCAATCAGCCCAACGCCGCCGGTGGTCCGACGTCGGGCGACACCCCCGACAGTTGGGTGGGCGTCGATGACGAGACGCCGGAGCTGGAGCTGATCGAAGTCTCGCGGGCGAAGCCTGGCGAGCCGATGGGCGTCGTCATTCGCTGGACGGCCCGCGACCAAATGCTGGTGCCGCGCAGCACGCGGATCTCCTACTCGCCAAATGCCTCCGGACCCTGGGCCACGATCGCCGAGTCGCTCGAAAGCCAGGGGGAGCATCGTTGGCAGCCGTCGCGCGGCGTGCCGGCGAAGGTCTATATCCGGGTGGAGGCCGCCGACGCCGCTGGCAACATCGGCGAGACCGTGACGCCGCAGGCCGTCGCGGTCGCCGTGCCGCGGGTCACGGGGAAACTCGGTGGCGTGCGGCCGCTCGCGCCTTAGAGCGCACCGGTCTTTGGTGGATCGCCGGCTTCGGGGCGGCAAAAGTCGGTTGCTGCGCAACTCCTTCGGATCGTCGCGTGGGCAGGATGGCCCAAAGCTCCTCGAGCTTTCGCCGACCCCTTCGCCTACGCCTCTTGGTTGACCAGAGCATCGCTACAGCTATGCGAGATGCGCTCTAGCCTGCTTCTGTTATCCGCAGCAATTCCTTCATGAAGCGGGGATTGAGGCGAAGGGATCGGCGGAAGCTCGACGAGCGTGTGGCCGCCGCGGCTGCAGCGAGAAGACTTCTGCCGTCCCTGAGCCGGCGGTACACCAAAGTCGGATGCGCTTGAGAAGCCGTCGCGATACACTGCTGGGGGTCCGTGCCTGCAGGCAGCAGGCCCGCCCGGGAGCCGTGCGCCGTGGCTGCAGCCAAAAGTCGATCGAAAACATCCGCCGAAAACGCATCGCGTTCGGCGCTCGACATCCTCGTGCGTCCCGACGATTGGTCGCTCGGTGAACCATCGATCGTCGTGCTCGTGGGCGACGAGCCCTTTCTCTCGTTTCACATGCTGGCGCTCTTGCGCGAGCGGCTCTGCCCCGAAGAGGCCGACCGGGCCTGGGCGTGGCGGGAATTCGCCGGTGACGAATCGCCCGATCCGCGCGATGTCTTCGACGAGGCGGCCACAGTGCCGCTCTTCGGCGGAGCGACGCGGGCGGCCATCGTCCGCTCTGCCGACGCCTTCGTGTCGCAGGCCCGCGAGCTGCTCGAGGATCTCGCCGGCAAACCGCGCGGCCGGCGCGGACTCGTGATCCTGGAGGTGAAGAGCCTGCCTTCGAACACGAGGCTCGCGAAGGCGGCCGCCCAACATGGCCTCGTCGTCGACATGTCGATCCCGCCGCGGGGCGACCTCTCCCCGTGGGTGCGGCAGTGGGCGCAGTCGCGGCACGGCGTGCAACTCGCAGCTGCGACCGCCCAGCGGCTGCTCGAACGGCTCGCCGACGATCTGGGCCAGGTGGATCAGGCGCTCGCCCGCCTCGCCGCGACGATCGATCCTGCGACGAAGAAGGCCACGATCTCTCCGGATGCGGTCGACGATTTCGCCGGCAGCCCGCAGGAGCGGACGGCCTGGGGCATGATCGACGGCGCCGCCGGCGGCAACGCCCGCGCCGCCATCGCCCAGCTTTCCGATCTGCTCGATGCCGGTGAAAACCCAATCGGCCTCGCGGCCCAGGCCACGACGGTGCTCCGCCGGCTCTCAACCGCGGCACGACTGCTCGCGCTGCCCACCGGGGCAGGCCGCCCTGCAGGAATCGAGCAGGCACTCCGCGAGGCGGGCGTCGCCGCCTGGCCGAAAGCGGTCGCGCAGGCCCGTGAGGCTCTCGTGCAGCTCGGCGCGCGGCGCGCGCGGCAGCTGCCGGTCTGGCTGTTCGATCTCGATCGCAGCCTCAAGAGCGATGCCTCGCGGGGCCTGCGCGCCCGACTGGCCTTGGAGCGGCTCTTCTGCAAGATGGCGACTCAGACGGGCGACCGCGAGAGGCCGCCCGCGAAGCCCCGAGGAGAGCGTCCGTGAATTCCGACCTGCCCGCCGTCGCCAAGGATATCTGGGAAAATCCACTCGCCGCCCGTTATGCCTCGGCCGAGATGACGCGGCTCTGGAGCGACAATCATCGCTACAAGCTCTGGCGGCAGACCTGGCTGGCGCTCGCCGAAGCGGAGGCCGAGCTGGGCCTGCCGATCTCGTCGGAACAGCTCGCTGAGATGCGGGCGAACCTCGAGCCGATCGACTTCGCCAAGGCCGCCGCCTACGAGAAGCGGATGCGGCACGACGTCTTCGCCCACCTCCACACCTTCGGCGACGCCTGCCCGATGGCCAAGCCGATCCTCCACCTCGGCGCCACGAGCGCCTACGTCACCGACAACACCGATCTCATCCTGATGCGCGAGTCGCTCGACCTCGTCGCCGCCCGGCTCGCCACGGTGATCGAACGGCTCGCCGCAAAGGCCGTCGAGACCCGCGACATCGTCTGCCTCGGCCGCACCCACCTGCAGCCCGCGCAGCCGACCACGATCGGCAAGCGCATCAGCCTCTGGATCCACGATCTGCTGCTGGATCTCCATGAGGTGCTCCACCGCCGGGCCATGCTCAGGGCCCGGGGTGTGAAGGGCACGACCGGCACTCAGGCGAGCTTCCTCGAACTCTTCGCGGGGGATCATGCCAAGGTCCGCCGGCTTGACGAGCTCGTGTCGAAGAAGCTTGGCTTCAATGCTTCCTACGACGTCGCCGGCCAGACCTACACCCGCAAGGTCGATTCGCAGGTGGTCGCGGTGCTCGCCGGGATCTCCGAATCGACCCACAAGGCCGGCAACGACCTGCGGCTCGCGGCCGCCTGGGGCGAAATGGAGGAGCCCTTCGAGACGGAGCAGGTCGGCTCGTCGGCGATGCCCTACAAGCGAAACCCGATGCGGGCGGAACGGATGTGCGGGCTCGGCCGGTTCGTGATGGGCCTGCTCACCACGGCGGAGCAGACCGCGGCCACGCAGTGGTTCGAGCGGACGCTCGACGATTCGGCGCCGCGGCGGCTCGTGCTGCCGCAGGCATTCCTGGCCACCGACGCGCAGCTTGTGATCTACGCCAACGTCGCCGGCGGCCTCGTCGTGCTGCCCGGCGCCATCCGCCGCAACCTCGAGCAGCATCTCCCCTTCCTCGCCAGCGAACGGATCCTCATGGCGGGCACGACGGGAGGCGGCGACCGCCAGGAGCTTCACGAGGCGATCCGCCGCCACAGCCATGCGGCCACGGCGCGGATGCGCGAGGGGCACGACAACGACCTCGCCGAACGGCTCGCGGCCGATCCTGCCTTCAACGGGATCGACCTCGCCGCAGCGATGGAGGTGCAGGGGCTCGCCGGCCGCGCGGCGGCCCAGGTCGAGGAATTCGTCGCCGGCCCCGTAGCCGAGGCGCTCCGCACCTGCCCGCACCGCGTGGGCGAATCAGCGCTCCGCGTCTGACCGTAGGACAGGCGTCTCGGCCTGTCTGAAGTAGGACAGGCGTCTCGGCCTGTCTGAAGTAGGACAGGCGTCTCGGCCTGTCCTACGAAAACCCTGCGGCGCAGGACGTCACACCCGGTCTTGGTGGCGTGAGCGGCTGCGGCCGCTGCGGCAGTCGGCGCAGGTGCCGCTGATGATCAGGGTGAGGCTCTCGGGCCGGAACTGGTGCTGGCGGGAGACGGCGTCGCGGATCCGCAGGAGCTCGTCGCTTGAAAACTCGATCAGCTTGTCGCACGACGTGCAGTGCAGGTGCTCGTGCTGCGGGTAGCCGTAGTCGTGCTCGTAGACCTTCTTGCGGCCGATCTCCATCTCCTTGAGGAGCCCAGCTTCCACCATGTCGGCGAGCGCCCGGTAGACCGTCGCCTTGGGGGCCTTGAGATCGCCGGCGAGCTTGTCGGCGTCGAAGTGCTCGTGCTGTCGCAAGACATGCTCGACGATCCGCAGCCGCGGCTGCGTGATCTTCTTGCCGCGAGCGCGGAGATACTCCTGAAACCGCTCCTGTGGCGTGAGCGCCACGTCCACCGTGCCGAGCGAAAAGTCAGGTGCGATAGCCATGGCGAAAACCTGTGAAGATGAATTCCTCTAGTTTAGCGTCAGCGTCGCCCGGCCCCAAAAAGGAAAGCGGCCGGACCGTTGCCGGCCCGGCCACTCCCGTTGATTTTTCCCGGCCAGCCGGTTTGAGCCCAGCCGGTTTGAGCCCAGCTGGTTTGAGCCCAGCTGGTTTCATGCCGGTTGGTTTCAGCCCAGCCGGTCGAGCAGCCGCTCGAGGGCGAGGTCGAGCTTCTCAGGGGTCTCATACGAACCGTCGGCGATGGCCGCGCGGATCGCGTTCACCTTGTCGAAGCGGATGTCGGCGGAGCCTTCGGCCGCCCGCACCGCATCGACCGAGAGGGTGACGGAGTCGTGAACTTCGCCGACGCCCTGCTGAGAGGCGGCCTGCGCGGCCTTCGCCGACTCCACGCCCTTCACGCCACCGAGCGACTGAGCCCCATGCGTCGAAAAGACACCCCAGATGTTCATGATTGCACTCCTCGAGGTCCGCGTTTGGCAGACGGTCTTTTGATTCCCTTCCCCCCGACCCACACGCTGTTACGCGTCGCGGTGCCGGATGGTTCGCTTGGGGCCGGGAATTTTTGCCGTCTGTTGTTCTTTCTTATTGTTGCCGCGCTTTCGCGTTCCGGCGACACCAGTCGTCGGACGGTCTCCGGACGATTCATTCGTCCATCCACCGCGGCTAATCGATCATCATCGGCTCGGTCACGGCCTGAACTTCAACAAACAATTTTGTTTCCTGTTTTCCTCATTGCGCCGGCCCAAAAGGCCCGCAGACCGCCCAGCTTTCCTGCCCGATCACATCGCAAACTCAGGGCGGCGACGTTCGAGCTGGTTTTGCAGCCGCTCGACGATCGCGCTGTGCATCTGGCTGACGCGGCTTTCGGAGAGGTCGAGCGTGGCGCCGATCTCCTTCATGGTCAGCTCCTCGTAGTAATAGAGGATGATGATCAGCCGCTCGTTGCGGTTGAGACCCTTGGTGACCAGCCGCATGAGGTCGGCCTTCTGGATCCGACGCGTGGGGTCATCCCCCTTCTTGTCTTCCAGGATGTCGATTTCACGGACATCCTTCGAACTGTCGCTCTCGCACCACTTCTTGTTGAGGCTTACGAGGCTCGCCGCGTTTGCCTCCACGAGCAGCTTCTCAAAATCCTCGCGCGAGAGCTGCATGTGCTCGGCAACCTCTTCGTCGGAGGGCGCTCGGCCAAGCTTCGCCTCGAGCGTCTTCAGCGCTTCGTTGAGCTTGCTCGCCTTGCTCCGCACCAGCCGCGGCACCCAGTCCATCGTGCGGAGCTCGTCGAGCATGGCTCCGCGGATTCGCGGCACACAGTAGGTCTCGAACTTCACGCCCCGTGACATATCGAAGGCGTCGATCGCGTCCATCAGGCCGAACGTGCCGGCCGAGGTAAGGTCGTCGAGCTCGACGCCATCGGGCAGCCGCGACCAGATCCGCTCACCGTTGTATCGCACGAGCGGCAGGTAGATCTCGATGAGGCGATTCCGCAGGCTCTCGTCCGATTGGTCGGCCTTGAACCGCTTCCAAAGATCCTGAATTTCGTCGGCTGTGAGCTGATGCGCCACGACTTCCTCCATGAAAGGACTGCTTGTTGGCCGGCCGAACCGAAGAACATCGTCCGGTCGACCGACTCGGCTTGAACGTTTTTTCGGGCGCCCGCGCACCCTGACTGCCTTGCTTTTTTCTCGGTTTTTCGTCGCTGTCTTTCGCCCAGACCTCCGGGCCCGGCCTGTCACACTGCCCCGCCCGTCACGCCGCTTGCGCGTCGGCCGCCCCGATCGTTGCGAAGACCTCCACCCGCTCCTCGTCGGCAACCTCGTCTTGGGAGAGCACTGCGAGCTCGGGCAGTGGCCTTGCGAGCGCCTCGCGCACGGCACGGCGGCGTTCTCCAGCCACGACGATCACGGCCGGCGCGGCACGCTCCAGCCGCGGACGCACTGCGCGTCGCACATCGGCGACGACGGCCTTCGCGGCCGCCGTGCCGCCGGCGAGCAGGGCGTCGGCAGCCTGACTCGTGAGTTTCACCACGACGAGCCGGCCTTCACTGTCTCGCACCCGGCGGCAGATCGTCCGCGACAGGCCGTGCCGGACGATTTCGGCGAGCGCCGCAGGCTCTTTCGCGTCCGCGGCATGATCGGCCAGCAGTTCCAGCAGAGGCGCGAGCGGCCGGATCGGCACTCCTTCGCGCAGAAGGCATTGGAGCGTCCGCTGGATGCGGGCCACCGTCAGCACCTCGGGCACAACCTGTTCGACGAGCGCCGGCTGCGACCCGCGGAGCGATTCGACAAGCCGCGCCGCGGCATCACGGGTGAGCAGGGCGTCGGCCCGCTGCCGAACGACAGACTCGAGTTCCGCCGCGAGCGATTCAGCGTCGGCCGCGGGGCTCGTGCGGCGGCGCGGGTCGAGGGCCGCCTCATGGATCGGTTCTCCGGCCAGTGTGATTCGATAGCCCCGATCGGCGAGCGCGAGATCGTCCTTGAACGCGATCGCGGGCACGACCACGCCGAGGTCGGCGGCGATGGCCGAGCGGAGCGCCTGCGATTTCTCCAGGAGCGGGGCGCCAGCCCCCGACACCAGGCCAAGCAGGCCGCGGCCAAGCTCCACCACGATCCGGTCGTCGGTAAGCACATCGGCGAGTTTTTCACTTGGGCGGGCGGCTTCCTGCGGTGCGGCCGACGCCTTCACATGGCGGCCCGAGCGGCCGAGCAGGAAGGCCCCCGTGAGCGTAAGGGCGGCCATGCCCGCGAGCGGCAGAAAGGGCATGCCAGTGAGCGAGAGCACCGCGAGGAACGCCGCGGTGATGAAGAGCACGTGCGGCCGCGCCACGAACTGGCGGCCGAGTTCCTGCGAAAGCTCGACGGCCTGTGTCGATCGCGAGATCAAGAGCCCCGTGGCCACGGCCACGAAGAGCGAAGGCACCGCGCCGACGAGGCCGTCGCCGATCGTGAGCCGGGAATAGACCTCGACCGCCCTTGCCAACGGCATGCCGTGCTGCAGCATGCCGATCGCGAGCCCGCCGATCAGGTTGACGAGCGTGATGATCACGCTGGCCACCGCCTCGCCGCGGACGAACCGGCTCGCACCATCCATGCTGGCGAAGAAATCCGCCTGCCGCTGCAGTTCGAGCCGTAATCCACGGGCCTGTTCGCGGGTGATCGTGCCGGCAGAAACATCGGAGTCAATCGCCATCTGCCGCCCGGGCAGGCCGTCGAGCGTGAAGCGGGCCGCCACTTCGCTGGTGCGGGTGGCGCCGGCCGTGATGACGACGAACTGGACGATGGCGATGATCGCGAAGATCACGCCTCCCACCACGATGTTGTTGGCCGACACGAACTGGCCAAACGCCTCGACGACCTCGCCGGCGGCGCCCGCACCGTCGATGGCGGCCCGGGAAAGAATCAGCCGCGTGGTCGAAATGTTGAGCACGAGCCGGAAGAGCGTGGCCCCGAGCAGAAACGTGGGAAAGACGCTCATCTCGAGCGGAGTGCGGGCGGCGAGCGCCCCGAGGAGCGCGAGGACCGACACCGTCAGGTTGGCGGCGAGAAGCAGATCGACGACGGGCGCGGGCACCGGCGCGAGCACCACCAGCACGGCGAGCAGGATCGTCGCCGGGACGAGGTAGTCAAGCACGTGCACGGAGCCGGCCCGCTGGACGGCTGCGCCCGGGTGGACGGCTGGGTTGGTCCCGATCGACTGCGTCATCGGCTATCTGGTCGCCAAGGTTTGCTCGCGGGCACATGCCCGAAGCGGCGGGACGATAGCGGGGCCTGCGGCGGCGGTCCAGACCGCTGCCAGCGACTCAAAACGCTACAATCTTCGGCCAAGTCGTCCTCCTTTGCCTGCTCCACGGACCTTGCCGATGCGTTTCAATCAATTCGGGCTCGCCTTCGACTATCCAGACAATTGGTCGGTCGACACAGACGATTCCGCGGGCCGCCGCGCTGCCGTCACCGTCTATTCGCCGGAAGGGGCCTTCTGGTCGGTGAGCGCCCACGCGCCGGGCGGCGAGCCGGAGACGCTCGCCAACGCCGTCGTCGCGCAGATGCGGAAGGAATACCGTGATCTCGACAGCGCCCCCGCCCGCGACACCGTCGATGGCCAGCCGCTCCCCGGCTTCGACCTCAACTTCTACTGCCTCGATCTCACCAACACGGCCGCCGTCCGTACGCTCTCGACCCCGTCGGCGATCTACCTCTTCTTCTGCCAGGCGGAAGACCGCGAGTGGGACCGGATCTCCCACGTCTTCGCCGCGATGACGGCCAGTTTCGTGGCCGCCATCGACGCCACGTAGACCGCTTGCTCCGCAAGCGGATCCCCAAACGGTATCGCACCGGCTCGGGAGCGGCAGACGTTCTTAGTCCGCCGTTCCGACGTCGGAGTGGTGCCTCGCGGTGGACCTCGAAGACTCGGTCCAAATGCTCGTCGAGCGTCCGCTGACACGCTCGCCTTCCACCGTAGGAAAGGCCTCCGTGCCTGTCGCAAGTAGACCGCTTGCTCCGCAAGCGGTCTACTGTCGGGAAACCGGCTGCTACACTTTCGCATTCCGCGTTGCCCCCCTGCCCCGCACGGAAGCCACAACCTTGCACGCCTGCCTCCCCCTGCTCTTCGGCCTCTCTGCGGCCACCGATCCGGCCATCATCCAAAACGTCCACTGGGCCGCATTCGCCGCCTTCGTGGTGGTGATGCTGACGCTCGACCTCACCGTCTTCCACAAGCATGCCAGCGAGCCGTCGCTGCGGGAAAGCGCCTTCTGGACCTGCTTCTGGTCGGCCCTGGCCTTCGCATTCAATGGGCTCGTCTGGTGGTGGCTCGGCGGCAAGGCCGCGCTCGAGTTTCTCACCGGGTATCTCGTGGAGTGGTCGTTGTCGATGGACAACGTCTTCGTCTTCGCGGTGGTGTTCGCCTACTTCGGCGTGCCGCTCAAATATCAATACCGCGTGCTCTTCTGGGGCATTCTCGGCGCTGTCCTCATGCGGCTGACGTTCGTCCTCCTTGGGGCGGAACTCGTCGAGCGCTACAAGTGGGTGATGTGGTTCTTCGGCGCCTTCCTCCTCTACACGGGCATCAAGCTCGCGTTCGGCGACGAGGATCACGAGCCGGGCGACAATGCGTTGATCCGCTTCTTCAAGCGGATCATCCCGCTTTCCAGCCATTCCGAGGGCGACAAGTTCTTCGTCCGCGAGAACGGCCGGCTCATGGCCACACCGTTATTTCTCGTGCTGCTCGTCGTCGAAAGCACCGACGTGCTCTTCGCCGTCGACAGCGTGCCGGCCATCCTGGGCGTGGTCGAAAAGGGCACTCCTTACATGCGGTTCATCGCGTTCACCTCGAACGTTTTTGCGATCATGGGCCTCCGCGCCCTCTACTTCCTGCTCGCCGGCGTCATGGACCTTTTCCGGTTCCTGAATTACGGACTCTCGGCCGTGCTCGTTTTCGTTGGGGCCAAGATGCTTGCCGAGGCCGCGCGGCATACAGAATGGCTGGCCGAGTGGGGTGGCTGGGACGCCCACGCCAAGGGCCACCTCGTGCACCCTGCGGTGTCACTCTTGGTGATCGTGTCGCTGATCGGAGCGAGCGTGGTCGCATCGCTGATGTTTCCCGAGAGGAAGCACCGCGCCGACGAATCGACACACGCCTGACGGTCGTACGACAGGCCTCCGTGCCAGTCCGATCCGCCGCGTGATTCACCATCTTGCCTGCTCGGCCTTCTTGCCGGCGGACGATCGCCCAGCTTTACTTGTGGCCATGCGGGGGGCCCCCTAGCGTTTGCCGGAATTCCAATCGCACCGCCAGAGGATCCTCCATGCCCCGTCGCACGCTTCCGCAATCCGGTCACTCGTCCTTCTCCGTCGAGCGGCTCGAATCCCGCATGCTGCTCACGGCGACGCTCGGCCGCGGCATCCTCACCATTCGCGGCACCGCGGCGAACGACGTCATCGAAGTGCGTCGGTCGGCCGACAACGCGAATGTCCTGCAAGTGGTCGAGAACGGCACGGTGACATTCTCCCGCGCGATCACGGCGATCAGGCAGATCCGGATCGACGGCGGCGCCGGCAACGACGAGATCGGCGTGAATCAGGAGAACGGCGCCATCACGATTCCCACCACGATCAATGGTGGCCGGGGCAACGATCTCCTGCAGGGGGGCGGCGGCACAAACCAGATCGACGGCGGCCTCGGCCGCGACGCCTTCCAGCCCGGCGGCGGACGCGACCGCGTCACGAGCGCTTCCCGCGTGGATCGGCTCTCGCGGCTCGGCACGCCGGAAGCCTTCCGCGACTACCTCGCGAATGCCGCCCGTAACCGCGGCGGACTCGGCGCCATGGCCAATGGCTTCCAGGCCCGGCTGGACGGGCCGTTGCTGGCGACGAGCGAGGACTCGACAACCGACTCACCCAATGCCACGGCAGTCGCAGCACCCGGGTATTCCGAGACCAACACGCAGGTCGCCGGCGTCGACGAGGGCGACATCATCGAAAACGACGGCCGCCATCTCTACATCCTCTCCAGCGAAGAACTCCTCATCGTCGATGCCCAAGACGCCGCGGCGCCCGTGGTCGTCTCGCGGACGAAGATCGACGGCTCGCCGCTCGCCGAATACCTCCACGAGGGCAGGCTGACGGTGCTCTCGAGCGTCTGGGCGCCGGCGAATGCTCCCGGCAAGCCTGGCATCATGCCGGTCCTGGGCATGCGGCACGCCGGGCAGGTGCAGGTGACGGTCTACGACGTCGCCGACCCCGCCGCGCCGCAGCTCGTATCGAGCACCCACATCGACGGCGCCTACGTCGATTCCCGCATGGTGAATGGCCGGCTCGCGCTCGTCGTGCAAAACGACCTGCTCGCCGGCTACTGGGGCGGCGCTCCCGTGATCATGCCGGCCGTGATGCCGGAGGGCAGGGTCGCATTCGCCGCTCCGCCGGTTTCGCATGCAGCACTTGGCAGGCGGATACGTCAGGCGCCGGTCGCACGGATGCTCCCCACGTGGACGACGACGGTTGTGCAAGCCGATGGCAAGTCCACCACGTCGCCGCCGCAGCTCGTCTCCCGGCCGCAGGACGTGCTGAGCCCGACCATCGGCGACGAGGTCAACCTCACGTCCGTCGTGCTCGTTGATGTCCATGCGGCGAAGCCCGGCGTCACCGGCGCAACCTCCGTCATCGGCGGCTACGCCTCGACGCTGCACATGAACGCCGAGGAGCTCTACGTCTTCAGCCCACGTCAGGAATGGATTCACGGCGAGCGGACCGACGTGCAACAGTTCGACATCACCGGCGCCGCGCCCAGGTTCGTCGCATCGGGCTCGTTCGACGGCCACCTGCTCAACCAGTTTTCGGCCGACGACCACGGGGAGTTCCTGCGGGTCGCCGTGACGCAGACGACGCACGAAGCCGCCGCGGACGATGCGGCCGTGTCAGTCGGCTCCTCAGGGTTGGTCGTTTCGCTCCCGTTCATGCGCTGGAACACGAACCGCTCAAACGCCCTCTACGTGCTCGCGACGCAGGGCAACACGCTCGCAGTGGTCGGCTCGGTGGAGAACATCGCGCCTGGCGAATCGATCATGTCGGCCCGGTTCGTCGGCGACACGGCCTACATGGTGACCTTCGAGCAGGTGGATCCACTCTTCGTGATCGACCTCTCGACACCGACGGCGCCACGCATCGCGGGCGAGCTGAAGGTGCCGGGCTTCTCCCGTTTCCTGCAGCCGCTCGACGATGGCTTCCTGCTCGGCATCGGCCGCGACGCCGATCCCGATACGGGCCTCACCCGCGGCCTGAAGGTTTCGCTCTTCGACGTCCGCAATGCGTCGGCCCCGGCGGAGCTCTCAACGTTTCTGATCGAGCAGCCCACGCAGGGCGGGTCGTGGTCGGACGCCGAATGGGATCATCACGCCCTTGGATTCTTCCCCGAGCTCGACGTCGTCGCGCTACCGGTCCAGTCGGTCGTGATGGTGGCCGCCGATTCGCCCGATGGCTTCCCCACATGGCAGACGCTGTCGGGTGTCGTGGTGCTCGACGTCGACCCGGTCACCGGCATCACCGAGCTCGGCACTGTTTCACACGACTCGCGCCTGCTGCGGACGGCCCGGATCGGCAGCACGATCTACTCGGTGGCGGATCTCGACCTCAAGGCGGTGGATGTCGTGAGCAGCAGCTTGTCGCCGCGCGGCAGAGTCATCCTGCAGCAACCGTAAAAAAAGGTGTCAGGACTCTTTTTCCGACAATGATTGGTTGGGAAGAAGCGCGCGCGGGCCGAAAAAGAGTCCTGACACCTTTTTGGATTGGCGGGCCGTCTCCAGCCAGCGGTGTGACTGCCGCGGTAGTTCGACGTGCAGGCCGCCGCGGTAGCCGGCTTGGCCGAGCGTCGCGAGCACGGGCTCGAGATCGACCGTGCCCGAGCCCAGCGGCAGGTGCTCGTGGCGGCAGGCCAGCATGTCATCGACATGCACATTCACAACGTCACCGGCTCGTGGCGCAAGCACGTTCGCCAGCGGCCGCTCCCCCATGCATTCCATGTGGCCGATGTCGAGCGTGAGCCGCAGTGGTGCGGGACGGCCCAGCCGTTCGACGAGCTGTCCATACCGCGTCAGCGTATCGATGAACATGCCCGGCTCCGGCTCGAAGCCGATCACAACCCCGCGGGCGGAGGCGTGGGCGAGCACCGCGGCGAGCCCGTCGGTGAGCCGCCCCCAGAGCGTCTCCTCGTCGGCCGAGTCGGCAGCCACGCCCGCCCAGAGCGACACGCAGCCGGCCCGCAGTTCGGCGGCAACATCCACGGCCCGGCAGAGAAACTCGACCCGCCGTAGCCGGTCCTCCCGATGCGGCGAGACGAGCGTCGGCTCGTGCTTGCGCACGGGATCGAGGAGGTGGCGGGCTCCCGTCTCGATCACGCACGCCATACCGGCAGCCGCCAAGGCCTGCCGCCAGCGGCCGATCTCTGCGGCGAGCGACGGCGCGAAGGGATTGAGCACATGGTGGTCGAGCGTGATCGCGAGCGAGCGATAGCCGAGGTCGCGCAGCACAGGCAGCGCGTCGAGCGGAGCGATGTCGCCGATGCTGTTGGTGCTGTAGCCGAGCTGCATGGAAGGCCGCCGCCCGAAAGGGCGGCCGTCATGTAGGGGAGACGAGTTGCCGGCCGAAGAGGAACGGCCCGAGCAGCATGAGCACGACGATCGCCCACGGCTCGCCGCAGGACGCAAGCACGAGCACCGCGTCGAGCGTGATGATCGACATGATCGCGTTGCCGACGGCCTGCCGCACCCGCGGGCCGGTGGCGTCGATGATGCCGAGCAGGTTGCGGACCGCGATCGATCCGCCCAGGAGCCCCCAGAGTAAAAGCCAGGCGGTGAGCCGCTCGCCGCGCAGCCAGGCCGCGCCGCCCCCGGCATTCGCCATTAGCCAAGTGTGCCCTCCCGCCACGGCCAGGCCCGCGAGCATGACGAGGGTCGCGATCGCAAGCTCACCGCGCCGGCTCTGGCCGGCCTCGTCGCGGGCATAGAGCGTGATGCCGCCGGCATACATGCCCATGCCGAGCGGGATCAGCCATTCATGGCCGGTCGGCCCGCCCGCGGCCGTCATGCCGAGGAGCCAGCTGAGCGATCGGCAGGAGCCCATCACCGCCGGCCCAAACGCCGTCGCCTTCGCATGGCGGTCGTAGATCCAGATGGCGGCCGTGAGCGCGGCGCCCACGAGTGCGACAGCCGCATGCCCGGAGATGAAGGCCGTGATGCAGGCGCAGATGCCGCCGAAGCCGAGCAGCCGCTGGCCGACGGCCGCCGCCGTGGCGACCTCGATCGCCCCGCTTGGGAGCGGCCGCTCCGGGCGCTCGCGCCGGTCGAGGGCGACGTCGAAGACGTCGTTGAGCACCATGCCCGCGGCATAAAAAAAGAGCCCCGCGGCGACCGCCCACCAGAAGGCCGCCGGCAAAACCACGAGTTGCCTGGCCTGCGATGCGATCAGGAAGCCGGCGAGGACGTCGGCCGCCACGGTGGCGTGATTCGGCAGCCGCAGGAGCTTGAGCCAGGCGAACAGCGTCTTCATCCGGTCACTCCAGGGCCACACCGGCGCGGGCGGCGCAGGAGATCAGATGCGCCTTCGCGGCCCGGGCGGCATCGTCGGGGCGATCGCGGTAGGGATAGAGCTCGACGGTGATCCAGATATCGGGCGTATGCGCTGCGATCGCCTTGAAGACGCCGTCGAAGTCGATCGCCCCTTCGCCGGGCACCAGGTGGTGGTGCACCCGCGTGGCCGCGATGTCTTCGAAGTGGTAGTGCCGCGTGTGGGCCTTCATCTTCGGCACCCACTCGGCCGGATCCTCCCCCACGCAGTAGGCGTGGCCGATGTCGAAATTGAGCCCGAGCGATGGATGGTTCACGCGCTCGGCAAACTCGAGATACTGGCCGAACCTCTCGATCAAAAGCCCGGGCTCCGGCTCGATGAGCAGGGTCACGCCGCAGGAGGCGGCCACGTCGAGGACGGGCATGATCTCGTCGTAAAAAATGTCGGTGGCCTGCCCGCGGGTCTGCCCCGCGGCGATCTCGCCTCCCGGCTCGGTCGAGATCGAGGTCGCGCCGAGTTCGGCGGCCAGCCGCAGCGCCCGCTTCGTGTGCTCGCGACGGATGGCGCGGTAATGGGGATCGGGATCGGTCCAGCCAGGATGCCAGTAGGGCTGCCGCGGGTCGGCGATGGCGTTCATCATGAACGCGTTGATGTTGGAGATCGCGAGCCGGTGCTCGGCAAGACTGCGGCGGATGAGGTCCTTCTGCTCGCCGAGCAGGCCCGCCGGCCAGGCGTGCGGCACGTCGGCGAGCAGTTCGATGCCCCGGTAGCCGAATCCGGCGATCCGCGCGATCGCCTGATCGACCGGCACGTCGAGATAGGCGTTGGAACTGAAGGCGAGTTTGAGCATGGTGGGAGGAGTGTAGTCGCGAGACTCGCGCCGGGCTACGGCCACAACACGATCCGCCGCTCGAGCCATTCCGGCCGCAGCGGCAAACGCTCGAGCTCGGTGTAGTACATCGCCGCCGGGTTGACGCCTCGATCCTCCATGCGGGCCACATGCCTCGCGACGGGGCCGCAAGCGAGCAACCAGGGCAGCACGACGAGCCAGACGACCGCCAGGCCGACGCTCGCCATGGCGAGCCGCATTGCGTTGCTGAAGGCTTTCATTGCGATCCCGGATTGGTCATGGCTCTACCGCCTTGCGAAACAGCCAGCCAAACGTGAGGCTCGCCATCGCGAGCGTGAGGGCGAGATTGAGCAACTGACCGCCCACGTAGAGCACGAGCGGCCGGCCGCTGGCGAGCACCGGTGCGAGCTCGCGGAAGTTGGTGGCGAGCCCCATGCAGACGAAGCCGGCGCAGAAGAGCCAGCCCCGCAGCCGCGACGTGAATCCGAGCGTGGCGCCATCCACCCAGAGGGCCTGCTCGGGGGAAGAGCTGTGGAGCCACGAGCAGACGAGCGACAGAAGCAGAAATCCGATGATGAACCGGGGAAAACGCCGCCAGGCCTCCGCTGCCAGCGAGGCCTGCGGGCCCGACGCATCCCGCTCGACCCAGCCGGCCCAGTAGACCGCCACGGCGAAGGCGATCACGCCGATCATCGAGTTTTGGATCATCTTCACCGTCGCCGCCACTTCGCCCGCCTCCTTGCCGAGCGACTCGCCGGCCGCGACGACCGCCCCGGTGGCATCGATTGTGCCGCCGAGCCACGCGCCGCCGACGATGGGGTCGAGCCCCAGCCAGGCGATGCATGGCGGCATCGCCACCATCATGATCACGGTGAAGAAGAGCGACAGGCTGATCGCGAGCGTCAGCTCTTCCTTTTTCGCTCGACAGGCCGCGGCCGTCGCGATCGCCGCCGAGACGCCGCAGACCGACATATCGGCCGAGACGACCATGCAGAGCGACCGCGAGGGAATCCCCAGCAGATGCACGCCCGCCCAATAGGCGGCCACGAGCACGACCGGCGTGACGAGCCACGAGGTCATCACACCCGGCAGGCCAAGTTCGAGAAGCCGGCTGAAGAGCACCTCGGCCCCGAAGATCACGAGGCCCGTCTTGATGAGAAACTCTCCGCCGAGGGCGGGCGCGAGCCATCGCGGCACGCCCACCGAGTTGCTGATGAGGATGCCGACGAAGAGCGCCCAGAGCGGATACTCGAGGTTGTAGTAATGGATGAGCTTCTGGCTCGACAGGAGATAGGCCAGGCCGGCAAGCCCCGCGATCGCGAGACTGCCCGGCACGACGCGGCGCACGGCCCGGCCCCCGAGCACTGCACCGGCGGTGCTAACCAGCACGACCCAGCCCATGCCTAGCAGGATCGGCAGGGCGACGCTCTTGCCCTTCTTGTCAAGAAGCGACTGCGCCGGTGAGTCGGCCCAGGTCTGGGGCTTGTCGATCGTGGCGGCAAGCGGCGTGGGCCAGCCCTTCGGGTGTTTCTCGCGGCTGCCAGCATCGACCACCGGGCGGGCAGACCACGTCACGGCCAGCGCGATCGCGACGATTGCCGTGCCGATGAGCGTCGCCGCAGTGTCTTCGTGAAAAAAACGTCGGGGAAAACTCATGGGCTTTAGCTCGAGGCGCTGCGGTATTTGGAGAGGGCCGCCTGAAAGACGAGCCGCGAGACGGCGAGCGACACGACCGCGGCCGCCACGGCGCCGGCGACAGGCCACCACGACTCGCCGGAGAGTGGCTGGGCGATGACACGGGCCGGCACGTTGACGACGAGCAGGATCGGGATCACGAACGTGCAGAGGGCGCGGAGCGGCCCGCCCCACGGGCCCGCATAGATCTCCGCGGAATAGCGGGAGAAATTCGTGAGGTAGAACCAAAAATCGTAGAGGCTCTGGTTGCGGCCCATGAGGATCGTGGCCGCCGCGAGCATGATCACGAGCGCGTAGAGGATCGCCACGCCGCAGAGGATGAGCAGCGGATAGAGCAGCCAGGCGACCGGCGGCGGGGCGTGATCCATCCGGGCAAGCGCCCAGCCGAGCAGGCCGATGCCCACGAGTCCATTGGCGAGTGCGGAAAAATCAACCCGGTGCATCGAGAGTAGAAACTGCGCATCGAGCGGCTGCACGAGCACGCCGTCGAGGCCGCCGGTGCGAACCATCTCGGTGAGTTCCTCCGCGCTTGGCATGAAGAGCGCCTGCACGATCGAGTTGATGATCAGGCCCGTCGCGACGAACGCGAAGAACGGCTCCCGCGTCCAGCCCGTGTTGCGGCCGATCTCCGCCGTGAACGTAAAGACGAGCAGGTAAAACGCCAGGTTCATCGACATCCAGCCCATGCTGGTAATGCACTCGAGCAGGAAGTTCGCCCGAAACGTCATGTCGCGCACGAGGCAAGCCCGCGCAAACGTGCCGAAGATCGAAAGGTAGCGGCTCATCAGAGGAAGCTCGATGTCGCACGGAGGAATGGGAGGCAACCCGCATGGCCGCCGGGGCGGCAGAAGTCTCCTCGCGGTGGGCCGCGGCGGCCCAAGGCTCGTCGAGCTTCCGCCGACCCCGGCGGCCGAAAGCTCCTGCCGTTTTTGGCCAGTGTCGCCCCAGATGCTGAACGCCGGGGTCGGCGTGAGGATTGCGAGCATTTGGCCGCCTCGGCCACCGCGAGCGAACTCATGCCGCCCCGGCGGCAATGCGGCCTCGATCCCCCTCGGCCCTTCCACATGGCTAACCTCCAAACGCGCTGTAGCGACGTGTGCCGCGCCACCAGGCGATCCGACAGGCGACGGCCATCACCACCACCCAGCCCGCCTCGATCATGAGCGACCTCGCCAGTTCCGCGCCGCGGATCTTGCCGAGCCAAACGGCCGACGGAAAGTAGGCGGTGTATTCGAACGGGAGCCAACGCACGAGATCTGCCAGGCTCATTCCCGCGATGCCGCTGGGAATCCCGACGAGCATGTCGAGCGGAAACATGTGGCCCGAGAGCAGATACTGCACGAGCATGTAGGCGAAGATGATGCTCGAGACCTCGAGAAACCAGAAGCCGAGCATGCCGAGCGTGGCTTCCATGAAGAAGCCGAGCAGGAACGAGAGCAGGAGCGACACCACGAAGGCCGCGATCGTGGTCGCGTCGGGCAGCGGCGGAAAATAGCTGCGGCAGATCCAGAAGGCGGCCGCGAAGGGAAGGATGGCCACGGCGTAGTACACGAGCTTGTGGGCGATCCGGGCCGCGAGCAGAAACGACACATAGTCGACCGGCTGCACGAGGTATTTCTTGATCGAGCCGTCGCGCACGCTGCGGGCGATGCCGCCGGCCAGGCCCGGCATGCTGGAGAAGGCTCGCGTGACCATCGTGAGCAGGTAGTAGGCGACGATGTCGTTGCGCGAGTAGCCGGCGATGTCGGCGCGGCTGGTGGCGGCGAACACCGCCGTCCAGAGAAACACCTGCGTGACGATCGGCAGAAACCGCATCGCCGTGCCGAGGATGAAGTCGCCCCGGTAGGCGAGCCGCTCCTCGAGGCAGATCGCGAGCATCGTCCACCAGATGCGCAGCCGGGCGGCAAGGTCGGCGACTCGACCCGGCCGCTCGACGCTGTTCGGCATGGCCTGACTCATGCCGGCGCCCTCACCGGCTCGGTGGGCCGCGTCGCCGCCGACCGGAAGAGCCCGGCCACGATCTCCTCGAGCGGCACGTCTTCCACCGACACGTCGCGAACCCCCCCGCCCCTGAGGATCTCCGGCAGCACGTCGGCGATGCGGCCGCGATCGATCCGGAGCACGACCTGCGGCCCGCGGACCTCGCACGGAAACCCGAATTGCTCGAGCGCCCCGGGGGGCGGCGGCTCGTCGAGATCGAGCGTGACGATCTTGTGGGTCGTGAACCGGTCGACGATCTCGGCGAGCGAGCCGTCGTAGAGGATGTCACCGTGGGTGATCACCACCACCCGCTCGCAGAGGGCGGCCACGTCTTTCATGTAGTGCGTGGTGAGCATCACGGTCGTTCGCCGCTCGGTCTGCACGTGGCGGAGAAACTCGTGGATCGTGTGCTGGGCGACGACATCGAGGCCGATCGTCGGCTCGTCGAGAAACAGGACCTCCGGCTCGTGGAGCAGCGCGGCCACCAGTTCGAGTTTCATCCGCTCCCCGAGCGACAGCTCCCGCACGGGCTGCAGGATCAGCTTTCGCACGCCGAGCAGATCGACCAGCTCGTCGCGCACCCGCTCGAACCGGGCCGGATCGATCCTATAGATGGTCTGGTGAAGCCTGAAGCTCTCGGCGGCGGGGAGGTCCCACCAGAGCTGGTTCCGCTGCCCCATCACGAGGGCGAACCGGCGGCGGAAGTCGTCGGTGCGCTCCCAGGGCACGTGGCCGAGGACGCGGGCGGTGCCCCGCGAGGGCGTGATGATTCCGGAGAGAAGCTTGAGAAACGTGGTCTTCCCCGCGCCGTTGGGGCCGAGCAGGGCCACGAACTCTCCCCGATTGACCGTGAGATCGACCCCCTTGAGCGCCTCGACCGTGCGGCTCGAGCGTCGAAACAGCCCGCGCAGGCTCGCCGCCAGCCCCTCCGGCTTGTCGTAGACGCGATAATCCTTCGCCAGGCCTTCGACCCGGATCACCGCGTCGCCGGCTGCCCGTCCGACGGGTGGCGTGTGCCCATTGGAGTTGTGCATGCGGCGAGTATAGGGCAAAACGGTGCCGCGTCCGCCCGCCGGAAGAAGGATCACGCATGTTTCGCATCGGTCTCGGTCACGACACGCATCGCCTCGGTCCTGGCAACGGCCTCGTGCTCGGCGGGATCACGATCCCCCACGATCGCACGGCGCTCGGCCACAGCGATGCCGACGTGCTCCTCCACGCGATCACCGACGCCCTCCTTGGCGCGGCGGCCCTCGGCGACATCGGCGAACTGTTTCCCGATACCGATCCGGCAAACAAGGGCCGGGATTCGGCAGAGATGCTGCAGGCGGCTTTGGCCCGCGTGGTGGCCGCCGGCTGGCGCATCACAAATCTGGATTGCGTGATTTTCGCCCAGCGGCCCAAAATCCTGCCGCACCGTTCGGTGATCCGCCGCCGGGTCGCCGAACTGCTCGGCATCGACGAGTCGTGCGTCTGGCTCAAGGCCAAGACGGGCGAATCGGTCGGACCGATCGGCGAGGAACTGGCGATCGGCGCCGAGTGCGTCGTGCTGATCGAGCGGTAGACCGCGGTGGCAATTCCCGACCTGGAGCGAAACAACGAGATGGCGACGGCTTCCCTTCCGATGATCGAGGTTTACAGCACGCTCACGAAGAAGAAGGCGCCGCTCGTCACGGTGAAGCCGGGCCACGTCGGCATGTATCTCTGCGGGCCCACGGTCTACAAGCCGAGCCACATCGGCCACATGGTCGGCCCGGTGATCTTCGACACGGTGAAGCGGTATCTCGAGTATTCGGGCTGGCGGGTGACCTGGGTGGTCAACATCACAGACGTCGACGACAAGATCATTGCCGAGAGCACGTCCCGCGGCACGACGATGGCGAAGCTCGCCGAGGAGATGACGGCCGACTACCTTGAAAACCTCGCCTCGCTCGGCGTGAAGAGCATCGACGAGATGCCGAAGGCCACCGAGCACATCGGCACGATCATCGCCTTTATCGAGGGCCTGATCGCGAAGGACTGCGCGTATGCCAGCGACGGCGACGTCTACTTCGACGTCACAAAAGACGCCGACTACGGCAAGCTCACCAACCGCTCCATCGATCAGACCCAGGGCGACGGGGGATCGACGGCGGAGCGGAAGCGGTCGGCCGCCGATTTCGCGCTCTGGAAAAAGGCGAAGGCGGGAGAGCCCTCGTGGGAGAGCCCGTGGGGGCCCGGCCGTCCCGGCTGGCACATCGAATGCTCGGCGATGAGCAAGGCGATCCTCGGCCCCCACTTCGACATCCACGGCGGCGGGCTCGACCTCGTCTTTCCGCATCATGAAAACGAGATGGCCCAGAGCGAGTCACTCCACGATTGCCCGATGGCGACGTTTTGGATGCACAACGGCCTGATGCAGGCGGCCGGCGCCGCGGGCAAGGTGGGTGGCCGGCCGCGCGGCGCGGGCGAGGCGGCCTCGGCGGCCGACGACGCAGCGGCGCAGGCGGCCACGAAGATCTCGAAATCGACCGGCGCCGAGCCGTTCAAAAACCTGCTCGCGCGGCACCAGCCGCAGGCGATCCGGATGCTGCTGCTGTCGACGCATTACCGCAGCCCGATCCACTTCGGCGAGGAGCCGCTCGGCGAGAGCGCCCGCGCGATGGAAGCCTTCGAGCGGCTGTTTGCCCGCGTCGAGCGGATCACGGGGAAGCCGTTCTACGCCCTGCCCTGCCGCGACCGCCGTGCGGGAGATGCGGCCGTCGCGGCCGCCGGCTACGACGTGAAGGCGTTGCGAGAAAAATTCCTCGCCGCGATGGACGACGACTTCAATACGGCAATCGCGATCGCCTCGCTCTTCGACTTCGTCCGCGTGGTCAACAAGTTCATCGACCAGCACGCGCTGGAGAGCAAGAAGCCGGCCGCCGAGTTGGCCTCGCTCGACGCGATACTGCTCGTGCTCCGCGAGCTCACGGGCACGCTGGGCCTGTTCCTGGAAGCCCCGCAGGCGAAGGCCGGCGGCGCCGACGAGGCCCTCGTGGGCAAGCTGATGGAACTCATCATCGAAATCCGCGCGAACGCCCGGAAGACGAAGGACTTCGCAACTGCCGACCTCGTCCGCAACAAACTCACCGAGGCAGGCGTCGTGCTCGAAGACCGCCCCGACGGCACCGGCTGGTCGCGGAAGTAAAAAAGGTGTCAGGACTCTTTTTTAGGACGCCCTCGGCACCTCAGCGTTGTTTCGAGACCAAGACGTCGGGAGACGGTGTCCACCCACTGCCTGCCGCCAAACGGAGAGCCTCGATTGACGCACCGCCGAATCGTCTGCATCTCCTTTTCGGACAGCGTGGCATTGACTCGCTCATCCCATTGGGGCGACCTCGGGACCGGCCACGGCGAAAGCAACTTTGGCTCCGGCTCCGGCGTTGCCAGCCAACGAGACAACGAACCCCACTTCCATTCCTCGGCGCGTTCCACCAACCCGGCTCGCAAGGCGTTGCGCTCAACATACCGGCACACCGCGAGGAAGTGCTCGTCATCCTGTATCGGAAAACTCTTGAACCGCCCCTGATAGACATGCCCTTCACCGGCGGTCTGATAGTGGGCATGAAGCCTCATGGTGTGCGTCAGCGAGACCCACCGTAGAAAGCTGCTCATGCCGCCATCTTCGGTTGGGCGGAGAACAAAGTGCCAGTGGTTGGGCATCAACTGGTAGGCGAGGATTTGGCAGGGATAGCGCGCGATGCCAACGGCGAGGAGGCGCTCGAAAGCGTCGTAATCCTCTGGCTTACGAAAAATGGCGCCGCGGGCGTTGCCGCGATTGATCGCGTGATAGATGCTGCCGGACTCATCCGGGCGTTTTGGTCGTCCCATGGCGCGAAAAGAGTCCTGACACCTTTTATTCGAGGAGGGCTTTGAGGCGGGCGTTGATGAGGTCTTCGCGTTTCGTGGCGAGCCGGTTGATCTGCCGGTCGTACCAGACGGCTGACCGCTGCTTGCGATAGGCGAGCTGCTCGCTCCGGATGTCGAGCTCCGCGGCGATCGCCTCGCGGAGCTGCCGCTCGAGCTCGTCGCGATCCTTCGCCTTGCCCGCCCCTTTATCTTCCTTGCCGGCCACCAGGCGGGCGCCAAGCAGCTCCACGCGGGTGCGGGCCTGCCAGGCTCGCAACTGGATCTCGTGAAGCCGCTGATCCTTCGCCTTGCCCGACACGAGCGGCTGCACGGCACGGTCGAGCTCCTCGATCGCCCGGGCATACTCGGCCGGCTTTCGTTTCTGGAGATTCGCGAGCACCTTGGCCAGCTCCGGCTGGTGAGTCTCCACGAACGACATCACCCGCTGCGCCTGCTCGTTCTGCGCACCCCCATCCTGTACCCGCTCATCCTGCGCACCGGCCGCAACGGCTGTCGCCGGCTCGTTGGCCACCGCGATTGGCAGGCTCCCCTCGTGGCCCGCCACCGCGAGCATGAGCACCAGCCTCGCAATCCCCATGACATGCTGCATCGCTTCTCTCCCGATGAATTTCAGCCCTTGTCGGGCCCTGACTGGTCCACACCCTCTTCAGCCACGGCGGCCACCAGCCAGCCCGGAGGCGAGCCTGGGATCGGCTCCGGCTCGTCGTCTTCCGGCTCCTGCCCATCCTGTTCGTGCTCGTCCGGCTCCGCGCCGCCGCTTGCCTGCCGCAGGTCGAGCCAGCGATCGGCAACGAGGGCGACGTCGCCGCGCGGCAGCGCGGATCCCGACCGCACCACAAGCAGTCCCACGACCACCGTGGCCGCCAGCACGCTGCCCGCGAGGGCCAGCGTCGCCGGCCGCAGCCACTTCGAGGATGCGACGCCGGGCTCGATCCGCGGCATCACCGCCGCCTCGTCGCCGGCCGGCGAGCCGACGAGGCCGGCAGAGGCAAGCCTGATGAGCGCCCCTTCCAGCCGCAGGTAGCGGGCGAGCGTCTCCCGAGCCGCCGGCGATGCGTCGAGCAGCGCCGCCAGCCGCCGCTGCTCGACGGCATCGAGGCCGCCGTCGAAATGCCGCGTGATCAGGTCGTCGAGCTCGCGGCTCGAGGGCGTCGCTGTCATGAGGCGGCTCCATGCGGGCGGATCAACTTCGATTGCACGCAGTCGTGCAGCATCCGGCGGGTGCGGGAGAGCGACCGCTGCACGGCGGCGGCCGTCCGGCCCACCGCCGCGCCGATCGCGTCGAACGACGCCCGCCCCTCGTAGCGCATCGCCACCATCCGCCGCTGCACGTCGGGCAGGCGCGTGGCGCACTCGCGGAGTGCGTCGATCTCCCGCTGCCGATCGGCCGGGTCGGTGGCGTCTTCGTCGAAGGCCCGGTCGATCTGCACGAGTAGCTCGGGCTCGATCGCGACGACGCGGGCCGCCCTGCCCTTGGCCCGCAGGTAGTGGAGCGCCTGCCGGCGAACGATCTCCTTGGCCCAGGCGCGGAAGTCGCGGATCGGCTCCGCCTCCGGGCTGCTGGCATGCTGCATCACCACCACGGCGGCATTTTGGAAGACCTCCTCTGCCGCATCGAGGTTGCGGACCATCGCCATCAGGTAAGCCATGAAATCCGCCTGATGTCGCAGCAACTGCCGGATCAAATTGGGATCGCTCATGATGCATCCATCATCGGGGTCAGGGCGGCACGCCGTCGCTCAGGCGGCCTTCTTGCGCGCCGGGGTATTCTTGCGGCCCTCGAGCTTCTTGCCGACCGCGAGCTTTTTGTCGCTCGCGGACTTCTTCTGCACCCTCTTTTCCTGTTTCACAGGCTTGGCCTCAGCCTTCCGCGTGGCCTTCTCCACCGCCGGCATGGCCGCCTTCCGCCCAGCCTTCTCCGCGGCCGACGCCGAGCCCGCGAGGCCCGCGCCCACGGCCGCCACGATCGCCATCGCCACCAGGAAACGAATCGTCTTCATGATGATCACCCTTTCGCAAAAGCCTCGAAAGCACTGGGAAACCGCCGTCGACAGCGTCGACTCCTGCGGCCTCGCTCTCCAAGTACCGAAGCCCGCCGGGCCAGACAAAAAATTTTTGCCGCACCACGAAACCCACGGCGCACGCCATCACCCCGACCGTCAGGCGTTGCTGAAGAACGCCAGCAGTATCCTCGCGAGGATCTGCTCGCCGTGCTCGTTGGCATGCACGCGATCGCGGTAAAAGAGGTGGGGATGCAGACCCGACGAACGGATGTATTCACGCCATGGCGTCGTCATGTCGAGGAAGCTGCACCGCTCAGCGGCTGCGAGCGATCGCAATGCCCGGCCCTCCGGCGACGTGGCCGAGTGTGATGCTCCCGCAAGCTGTTCGTCGCTCCGCGGATCGGCAGCGCCGAAGGCGCCGGTCATGATCAGGATCTCGACCTTGGGAAGAGCCGTTCGGAGTTGTGTGACCGTATCGCGGATCGGACCAATACCCGCCCGCTGCTCGCTGCCATCGGGGAGCTTGCGGTCGCCGCGGCTGATCCCGCCGATGATGACGAGATCGGGTTCGAGCGGCACGACGTAGCGAACGATCCGGCCTTCCTGGCCGAAGAAGTGGCAGCCGCCCCCGCCGCGGACGCAGACGAAGCCGCGGATCTCGGTCTGCGGATACTCGCGCCGGAGTTCACCGATCCAACCAGACCGCATCGTGTCGTTGACGATGCTGTCGCCGAGGGCGACGATCGTGAGACTGCCGCCGTCGGCGAGTGCCCGGCGGGTGCGCGGGAGGTGCTGCCAGTCGTGTAGCGGTGGCGTGAATGTGCCCCACGGCAGCGTCCCTTGGATCGCAGCCACCTGCGCCGGCGATCGGCCCGGGTATTTCGCGAGCGGCGTTCCGTCACTGGGTGGCACCAGCGGCAGCGACTCGAAGACGAACACGCCCTCTTCGGACGGCTGTGCTGGCTGCGGCACGTCGGGTGGATGCGTCGGAGGCAGAGGCCCCGATGCTGGAAATGTCACGGGCGAGTCGGCAGCCATCCCGCTAGGGCCGACCGGTGCGTTGATGGCCGAGCGATCCTGAGGCGCGGCATCCTGGCCATGAGCCGCCTCGAGGCCGAAAGTCGCCATGAACACGAACAAGAGGCAGAACATTCGCACGTACTTGCCCATCACACCGGAGGAGATTTCGAACCGTGCCTCGCTGCCTTCTTCCGGCACACGCCATTCGAGCGACATCGAGACCATGATCGAATAGGCATTCTTTTAAGGCAACTGGATTGCCATCGGCTCGCTCGCCCCGGCGGCCTCGGCCGCGGCCATGTCGCGGATGTCCTGCGTGATCTTCATCGAGCAATACTTCGGCCCGCACATGCTGCAGAAGTGGGCGCTCTTGAACGTCTCCTGCGGCAGCGTCTGGTCGTGATACTTCCGGGCCGTCTCCGGATCGAGCGCCAACCGAAACTGCTCGTTCCAGTCAAACGCAAACCGGGCCCGCGAAAGGGCGTCGTCACGCACCCGCGCATTCTTGCGATGCCGGGCCAGATCGGCCGCGTGGGCCGCGATCTTGTAGGCAATCACCCCCTGCTTCACGTCCTCGGCATCCGGCAGGCCGAGGTGCTCCTTCGGCGTCACGTAGCAGAGCATCGCCGCGCCGCTCAGCCGGCCAGCGCCGCGCCGATGGCGCTCGTGATGTGGTCGTATCCCGGGGCGATGTCCGTCACGAGCGGCCCGAGCACGTAGAAGGGCGCCTCGTCGCACTCCTCCATCTGCCGCTTCACGTTCATGTCGATCTGGTCCATCGGCACATGGCCCGGCCCCTCGACCATCACCTGGCAGCCCTTCTTCCACGCCCGCCGCGTAAGCTCGCCGAGCACGTGCAATTCGGCGAACTGCGCCTCGTCGCTGGCATCGGCGATCGCGCCGGGCCGCAGGCCGTCGCCCAGGCTCCACGTCACGTCATACGCGCGAAAGATGTCGCAGAGATCCTCGAAGTGGGTGTAGAGCGGATTCTGCTGCTTGTGGGTCATCATCCAGCGGGCGATGAGCGAGCCGCCGCGGCTCACGATCCCGGTGATCCGGTTCATCGTGAGGTGGAGGTGCTCTTGCAGCAGCCCGGCGTGGACGGTCATGTAGTCCACTCCCTGCTTTGCCTGCTTCTCGCACATGTCGAGGTAGTGCTGCGGCTTCATGTCGTCGATGTCGCCACCGAGCTCCTCGAGCATCTGGTAGATCGGCACCGTGCCGATCGGCACCGGCGAGGCATCGATGATCGCCTGCCGGATCGTGTCGATGTCTTTGCCCGTCGAGAGATCCATCACGGTGTCGGCGCCATAGTGCACGGCCATATGGAGCTTCTGCAGCTCCGTCTGCTCGTCGCTGGTGACGGCCGAGTTGCCGATGTTGGCGTTGATCTTCGTGAGCGCGGTGATACCGATCGCCATCGGCTCGAGCTTCTTCGTAAGATGCACGGTGTTGGCCGGGATCACCATTCGCCCGCGGGCGACCTCCGCGCGGATCAACTCCTCGGGAAGATCCTCGCGCTGGGCGACGAACTTCATCTCGGGGGTGATCTCGTTGTTGCGGGCGCGTTCGAGCTGGGTCATCGGGTGGTCTCCGTCAGGCCTGGTGATGAAGCCATTACAGTAGCAAAAAATGTGCGTTTCGGCACTTAAAGTGACCCGCATTGCCGCCGGCGGTAGACCGCTTGCTCCGCAAGCGGTTTTTGGGATCCGCTTGCGGAGCAAGCGGTCTACTTGGCAAGCGGTCTACTCGGTTCAGAGCGTCTTGAGGTATTCGAGGACGGCGGTTTTTTCGTCTTCCGAGAGTGCGTCGGGGAAATCGTGGCCGGCGGCGCTCTTGCCGGGCTTCGACGTATCGAAATAGGTGCGTCGCTCGGCCGACGTGAGCTTGCCCGCGGGCATGGCGGCCAACTCCTCGATCTCCAAGCCGACGCGGCTGCGGTCGTAGCCCGTCGGCGTGCGCCGCCAAACGGCGGGCCGTTTGGCGGGATGGAGCAGGTGCCAGAGCGTGGGCACGGAGCCGTTATGCAGATAGGGCGCCGTGGCCCAGATGCCGTCGAGCGGCGGGGCGACGTAGCCAGCCGGGGATTCGCGATTCCGCAGGCTCGCGGTGTCGCGGCCATGATGCCCAAACCAGCTCTCGTTGAGTTCGCTCCGCTCCTTTGCCGTGAGCGAATCGAACCGCACCCGGTCAGTGCCGATCTCCTCGATCGCCACGATTCGCTCCGGATACTCGGCGCCCGGGCCATAGCTGCCGTGGCAGGAGCCGCAGTGCGCGGCAAACACCTCGCGGCCACGGTCCGCGAGCGGCCGGTCGATCGCGCCAGGCCACATGGGCGGCTCGAGCGACTCGATCCAGGCCTCGATGTCGCGGAAGTCATCCTCCCACTCCGCGAATTGCTCCGGGCCGTTTTCCTTGACGAGCAGAAACTGCATCAACATGCGGTGCCCTTTCGGCGCGAAGCCGTCGGCATAGAGGCCCGTCTTGCGGCGCGCATGCCACCAGGCGGGCGCGTCCATGTCGTGATGCACGAGGTCGAACCGCGGCGGCCGTTGCACGATGTTTAAATCCTCGTCGCGGTGCCGCATCAGCGCCACGCCGAAGATGACGGCATTGGTCGTGCCGTTCGTCGTGCCCAGCGGCAGGAGCAGCGAGCCCATGTCCATGTGGCCGAACGGCTTCCGCTGCTTCACCTTCACGAGCCGCACCTCCTCGGTGAGCGTCTCGAGGGCGTAGTTCGAATTTGGCAGCCCGGGAATCACCCGTCCCTCGACCTGCCCCTGATGGCAGGCGAGGCAACTCATCGTCCAACGGCCGTCCCCCCCCACGACATATTGCATCGACCGAGATGGATCGTCCGGCTGGGGCGTGAGGCCATACCGCTCCATCGCCATCCGCCGCCGCTTCTCCACAGGCGCCTGCTCCGCGCGGCTGCGGAGCGGCTCCGGCCAGAGCGTCCAGAGCGCGTCAAACACGTCCTGATCGAAATCGGCGGGGAGGTAGGCCTTCGAGAGCAACAGTTCGCGGCCCTGGCCGGCGTCGGCCGCGGCAACGATCGCGGTGCAGCCGCACGCCCAAACAACCACGGCGGCCACCATGACGCAACCACGCCGCCGCAGGCCGCTCGATGATTCACGCTCGATTCCGGAGGCATTCATGGCATACTGGCTGTCGTCTTTTCCGTCTGTCCGTCGCGCTCGAACGCAACGCCGCAGTATAGACGGCAGCCCGCCTCCGTCCGTGCCATGGTCACCGCCAACCCCATCCTCATTCCTGAATTGCGCGTGATGCTCGCCGAAGGCGACTCAGCGGGGTTGCGCGAGGTGGGTGCCGAACTGCATCCGGCCACCGTCGCCGAGTTTTCCGAAGGGCTCGACGACACCGAAATCTGGCAGCTGCTCGACGCCCTGCCAGTCGAACGTCAGGCGGAAATCTTTCCTTATTACCCGATGCCCAGGCAGGTGGAGCTCGTGAGGGCGGCTGATCGCCAGCACCTCGGGCCGCTCTTGGAATGGATGGCCGCCGACAACCGTGACGACCTCCTCCGCGAGCTCGATCCGGAGTTCGTCGAGGAGATCCTGCCGCTCGTGGCGAAAGCCGAGCGGCACGACATTCGCATGCTTCTGTCCTGCCCCGAAGACTCGGCTGGGGCGCTGATGACCACCGAGTATGCCTCGCTGCCGGCCGACATCACCGCCGGCGAGGCCGTCACGCGGCTCAGGTCGCAGGCCCCCAACAGCGAGTCGATCTACTACATCTATGTGCTCGATCCCGAACGCAAGCTCGTCGGCTTCGTGTCGCTGCGCGATCTGATCCTTGCCAGGCCCACGGCCCTCGTCGCCGACCTCATGCAGCGGGATGTGATCGCGGTTCGGGTGGACGAGCCGAGCGAGAAAGTGGTGGACCTGCTCGCCCGCTTCGACTTCATCGCGATCCCGGTCGTGGACGACCGCAACCGCCTTGTGGGCATCGTGACGCACGACGACGTGCTCGACGCGGTGCGGCAAGACGCCACCGACGACGCCCAACGGATCGCGGCCATCGCCCCGCTCGGCGAGAGCTACCTCGAGGCCGCGATCGTCTCAATGACCTGGAAGCGCGGCGTTTGGCTCACGATCCTCTTCGCCACGGCCGCCGTCACCGCGATGGTGATGGCCCGTTCGCCGCTCACCCACGCCTGGCTCGTCGCCTTCATCCCGCTTGTCATCGCCAGCGGCGGCAACTCCGGCAACCAGTCGGCCACGCTCGTGATCACGGCGCTCTCCACGGGCGACTGCAAGCTCTCCGACTGGCCGCGGATCCTCAAGCGCGAATTCGCCCTCGGCCTCCTCCTCGGCACGCTGCTGGCCGTGCCGGGCTACCTGCTCGCGCTCGTCTATGCACCCAGCCCGACCGCGGCGCTGGTCATTCCACTCACGATCATGGGCGTGGTGATGCTCGGCACGCTCGTGGGATCGGTGCTCCCGCTGCTCTTCCGCTCGATCGGGCTCGATCCGGCGCTCATGAGCAACCCCTTCGTGTCGGCGATCGTCGACGTCGTCGGCATCGTGCTCTACACAGCAATCTCGCTGCTGCTGCTTGGATAAAGTAGGACTGAAAAAGGTGTCAGGACTCTTTTCCGGCCCACCGGCGATCCTTACCCAAGACGGTTCGGCCGGAAAAGAGTCCTGACACCTTTTTCTACCCCAGCGTGCGGCCGACGGCTTCGGCAACGCGGCGGCAGACCTGCATCGTCCGCTCGAAGGCGGCGAAGTCGAGCGTCTGGGCGCCGTCGCTCGAGGCGCACTTCGGATCAGGGTGGACCTCGATGATCAGGCCATCGGCGCCCGCCGCCACGCTCGCCGCCGCCATGCTCTCGACCAGGTTGGCATGGCCCGTGCCGTGGCTGGGATCGACGACGACCGGCAGGTGCGTGCGGGCATGCAGCCAGGGGACGGTGGCCAGCGGCAGCGTGAACCGCGTGTGGGTCTCAAACGTGCGGATGCCGCGCTCGCAAAGCATCACCTGCCGATTGCCCGCGTCGAGGATGTATTCGGCCGCGAGCAGCAGCTCCTCGACGGAAGCCGCCGGGCCGCGCTTCAGGAGCACGGGCGTCTGTACGCGGCCCACCGCCTCGAGCAGCCGGTAGTTTTGCATGTTGCGGGCTCCCACCTGCAGCACGTCGGCATACTGCGCGACGAGCGGCACGTCTTCCGGCGCCACCACCTCCGTCACGACCGCCAGCCCCGTCTCCGCGCGGGCCTCGGCGAGGAGTTCGAGCCCCCTCTCCTTCATGCCCTGGAAACTGTACGGGCTCGTTCGCGGCTTGAAGGCGCCGCCGCGGAGGCCCGTGGCTCCGGCCGCCTTCACGGCCTGGGCCGTGCCCACGATCTGCTCGCGGCTCTCCACCGAGCAGGGCCCGGCGATCACGCCGATCGACTTCCCGCCGACGACCAGCGGGCCCGCCTTCACAATCGTCGGTTCGGGCTGCACTTCGCGGCTGGCCACCTTGTAGGGCGCGAGGATCGGCAGCACGGAGGCCAAGCCGGGGAGCGTCTCGAATCCGGCGGCCTGCGCATCCCGCTCGTCGCCGACCACTGCCACCACGGTCCGCTCCGTTCCCACGATGACGTGTGGCCGCAATCGGAGGGCCTCGACCCTCGAGACCACGCGATCGAGATCGGCCTGGGCGGTCCCCGCCTGCATGACAATGATCATCGATTCCCTTTCCTCTCCTTCTTTTCCATCGGTTTGCCGCCCGCGGCGGCGTCATCGAAGCCAGGCGGCAGGGTGTCTCCGCGCTTGGCGGCAGCCGCCCGGGTTGTGATCTCGATCGTCTCCACGCCGTTCTTCGCGCGGATGACGTAAACCAGTTTGCCGTCGGAATTGCTGCGGGCAAGAACGGTGCGCAGGATCGCGTCAGCGGTTTGATTCCGCTCGTCGAGGCCGAAGGACTGATTCTTCGTGATTCCCTCGAGCTGCAGATCCTGCCCGAGAATTTCGATCGGCAGGCCGATCTCCTCGGCGATCATCTGCACCGTCTTCTCGAGCGTGTCTCTTGGGAATTCGAGCGACATCTTCCGCTGAAGCCGGTCGACGGCCGACGCGACGCCGGCAGCCGGGGGCTCCGCCGGGCGGGCCGCCGTGGCCCCGGGATTCTGCTCGATCGCCAACTCGGCGGCGAGCGCGAGGTTGTGGCCCGCATGTACCGGCAGCAGGCAATTGACGACCGCGCCCCTACCCTCGCCGCCAGACCGCAGGTTGCCAACGACGGCGGCGAGCATCCTCGGCAGCCGCCTCACGAGCTGCAGCCCGTACGGGTGCGGATCGAGGGCATTGCAGTATTTCTCCAGGGCATCGACAAGCGCCTCGATCCGCGCAGCGACCTCCTTCGCGAGCCGCGACCCCGTCATGCCGGCCGGCGGCACGCAATCGATCTCGAGATAGGTGCTGCCGTCGAAGTGCAGCGACAGCGCCGCCGCCTTCACGTCGCGGCCGAAGAATATGCCCAGTGGCTCGAGCAGCTTCGCGAACGGCCCGGCGAAAACCGCCCGGCCATCGTTCAGCAGGTAGCTTGGCGAGCCGAAGAGCGTGACGGCGCGGCTTTCGTCAAGCATGCCGACGAGGTCTTCGAGTTCCGGTGGCAGCGCCGTCTCGATCCGTTGCCGCCAGTCTGCAGGGGCGTCGGCGTCTCGAGCGGCACGCCGCTCGAGACTCGCCGCAACGATCTCCCGGAGCATTGCTTCGGGCGAAATGACAAGCACCCTGCCGGCCTCCGCCTTCGGGAGCCAAAACGAGAGCGGCCTGCCGATGAAGAGCGTTTCACCGTCTTGTTCTCTCTCAGTCGTCGCTCCCCAGGCCTTACGCAGCGATTCCTCCGTCGCGACCGGAAGCGGTTCGCGGCCATGCAGCACGTAGCCGCCGACCACCTCGTCGGGGCCGCCGGCTTGCCAGCCCCCGTGCACCGCTTCGATCTTGTCGATTGGGCAGCCGCTGATCGCGGCCAGCGCCGCGACCGCCTCCGCAGCCCGCGGACCGAGCCCGCGGAGGAAGAGAGAGCCCTCACCGCTCGCGAGGATATCGGCCGGCCGCGCGAGCACGAAAAACTGCGATCCCGGGGGGAGGTAGGCGAGCGTCGGGGGCGGGCCGGCCGTCGGCGATGCCCACGGCAGCGTGTCGGAGTCGACCACGTTCACCATGGTTGCCACGGTCTGCGGTCCATGGAGCAACTCCTCCTCGGCCCTCGGCTCGCTCGGCTCCGTGACCTCGGGTTCGGGGGCGGGCTCGCTGTGGCCAGAGGACGCCGTTTCGCCAACGCGAGTTTTGTCTGGCAGTGTGCTCGTTGACGGGGGCTTCGAATGCGACCTGGGGATGAACAGCGCCACCGCTCCCAACGCGACGCCCGCGAGTCCGGCTGCCAGTAAGGGGACGGCCCACCAAGGGCGCTGCCGCCGCGCGGCAACGGTCTGTGGCACGAAGACGGGTGTCGAAGGCTGTGCGACCGGCACGGTGGGAGCCGGGCCGGCCCCGCCGAGCGGAGCCATGGCCGGCGCGGTGACAGGCGCAGGCTGCGGCATGACGGCTGCGGCAGCGATGACCGGCTTTTGCGGCGGCAGCGTGGACGATACCGGCGGCATGCCGAGGCAGAGCGCGATTGCGTCGGCGGCTTCGGCGGCCGTGGGATATCTGGCAGCCGGATCGCGGGCCACCATATAGGAGATCAGCGTGGCCACTTCGATCGGAACCTGCGGCGGACCGAGCGGGGGCGGACCGATGAATGCCGCCTGCGAGAGGGACCGCTCGGCGTCTCCCTGCCAGCAGGGGGCCGATCCAACCAGCAACGCGTGAAACAGGCATCCCAGGGCATAGACATCGCTGCGCGCATCGCAGTGGCTTCCCGGCAGGAGCAGCTCCGGCGCGATGAAACAGGCCCGTGTCCCCAGCTTTCGGACCTGCTCCGGCGAGTCGAGCGACGGTCGCAGCGGCACCACATGAGGATCGGCCACGAGCGGAAACTGCATGAGCCGCACCCTGCCGCCAGGCCCGGCGCCATCCACGGGCGGCGCTCCGCCGGCAGCCGGCGAATCCCGGCGGAGAACATCGAGCGAGAGGCCGCCGTGCACGGTGCCCAGCCGGTGAAGCTCCGCCACCGCGCCGGCGATCGACACCATCAAAGGCCCCGACTCCGCGATCGGCAGCGGGCCACGGGCGACGAGCTCCTCGGCGAGCGACGGTCCGACGATATCTTCGCACACGATGACTCGCTGTGCGCCGATCTGTTCCAACGCCCATGTGCGGCTCGTGATCGGGTCGCGGGCCTCGTTCGACGCGGCCGTCCGGCGGACGATGTCGGTCCAGACCTCGACCCGCCGGCAGGCGGCGGCATCCAGCAACACCAGGCAGACCCCGCGGCCAGACGGCTGATGGCGGGCGCGCAGGAGCGACGTCTTGCCACCGCTTGTGCGCAGATGCGCGTCGTCGAGCCGTTCGAGAAAGCGGTAATGGCCGAGGAAGAAGGGACCGCGGCCGCCGCGGACAAGCTGCCTCGCCTGCCAGATCGTCAGCACCCCGCGGCGCACGAGCCATTTTGCGATCACTTCCGTCAAGGCGTCGCCGGCCACACCGGGCGCGAGGCTCTCGCGGCCACACTCACGGCGCAAGCCCTCCACCTGATCGTGATCGACGAGCCCGGTGTCGGCGATGAGCTTCCAGAATTCCTCGGGCGTTGGCGTCGGCATCGAGCGTTTCCTGGATCAGGCGGCGAACGGCGTCATCCTAGCGGTTGGCGAGGCGAATCCGCCACGCGAAGCCCGCTTGTGACCGAGAAAGGGCGGCCCGTAAGATCGCGAGGCAGCAAACGTTTCGTGCCGCCAGGAGAACCTCCGCATCATGCGTGCCAGCGAAGCCACCAGGATCTATTTCGACCGCGCGGCCGAAGAGCTCGACCTCTCGGAGAGCACCCGCCGGCTGCTGCTCACGGCGAAGCGCGAGGTGCAGGTGCAGATTCCGGTCGAACTCGATTCGGGCGAGGTGGCGACCTACATCGGCTACCGCGTGCAGCACAACGACGCCCGCGGCCCGATGAAGGGAGGCCTCCGCTACCATCCGCAGGTCGATCTTGATGAGGTCCGCGCCCTCGCCGCGCTGATGACCTGGAAGACGGCCGTCGTCAATCTCCCCTACGGCGGCGCGAAGGGGGGGATCGCGATCGACCCCTCGAAGCTCTCGGCCCGGGAACTCGAGCGGGTAACCCGCCGCTTCGTCGACGCCATCCACGATCTCTTCGGCCCCGACGTCGACATTCCCGCCCCCGACATGGGCAGCACGCCCGAGGTGATGGCGTGGATCATGAACCAGTATGACAAGTATCACGGCTTCTCCCCCGCCTGCGTAACCGGCAAGCCGGTGGACTACCACGGTCTGCCGGGCCGCGACGAGGCCACCGGCCGCGGTGTCGGCAGCCTCACGCTGAAGCTCCTGAGCCGGCTCGGCCGCAAGATCCCCGGCACCACGATCGCCATCCAGGGCTTCGGCAACGTGGGCACCCACACCGCGAAATTCCTGCGCGACGCGGAATGCCGGATCGTGGCGGTGAGCGACGCCCACGGCGGCTTCTTCAAGGCCGACGGGCTCGACGTCCTCGGCCTCCTGCGGCATGCACAGGCGAACGGCGGCCGGCTCAACGGCTACCGCGGCGGCGACGCGCTCACGAATTCCGAACTGCTCGCCACGAAGTGCGACGTGCTCATCCCCGCGGCGCTCGGCGGCGTGCTCACGAAGGCGAATGCGGCGGCCGTGCAGGCACCGATCGTGGTCGAGGCCGCCAACGCCCCGGTGGAGCCCGATGCCGACGCCGTCTTCGAGTCGCGCGGCGTGACGCTCCTCCCCGACATCCTTGTCAACGCGGGCGGCGTGACGGCGAGCTACTTCGAGTGGGTGCAGAACCGTCAGCACTACCAGTGGGGCATCGATCGCGTGCGCCAGGAACTCGACCGGATCCTGGGCGACGCCTTCGAGCAGGTCTGGCAGCTCGCCAAATCGCGCGACGTCTCGCTCCGCACTGCCGCCTACATGGTGGGCGTAGGCCGCGTCGCCCGCGCCACCGTCCTTGGCGGGATGACCTAGCGGTCCCCACATAGCGATCCTCAACTGGTTGGCACCGGCGAAGGGCCACCCATGCCCCATCGCCGGACGCTCGCTACAAACATCCTGTTCTTCGCTCGCTCGGATGCCGCCTTCGTTTCGCCATCCTGGCTGCGCTCGGCGGCATACGCCGGCTCCCGGGGCACGGGTGGCCCTCCGCCTCCAGCTGTGGATTTCAATACGGGTAGGCTTTGGGCTGCCCATCCCCCGAGACGGCGGTGCTGACAAGCGAAGGCAGGATGCCGAGAGCGCAGTCAGCATCGAGCGAGCGCAGGGCATGCGGGCACCGATCCGCGTTAGCGGATTGGTCGTACGAAGCGAGCGTCCGGTGAGAGGGGGTGGGCAGCCCGAAGCCGGGTTGGGCGGGCGAGTCAGTGCGCAGCGGCCGCGGGGCGGTACCACTCGCCGCGGAGCCAGTCGGCGATGAGGTAAATCTGCTGCCGCGTGAGCATTGGGGCCGCGCCCTCGTCGGCCTTGCCGAAGCTCGGCATGCGGTCGTTCGAGTCGCCGTAAAACCGCTCGTGCGTCGGGTCGGTGATGATGCCCACGAGCCACTCGCGCGAGCCCCAGCCGACGAGGTCGGGCGCCGAGCCGAGGTCGGTCTTGTTGTCGCCGAAGCGATGGCAGCTGCCGCAGCGATCGCCGTCGGCGACAAGCGCCCTGCCCTTCTCGAGCACGTCCTTGGCTGCGCCCGCGTCGGCGAGCCCGGCCTCGGCGCTCATCGCGACGATGACCGCCTCGATGTCGTCGGGCTTCCAGGTCTCCGCGTCGGTGAGGTCGTTTTGCACGAAGCTCACCATGTCGCCCTCCTTGTGGGCCGTGTTGCCGAAGTAGGCCGGGCTGGCGACCTGCTTCGGATCGAGCAGGCCGCGCATCCAGGAGGCCTTTCCAAACTCGAAGAGATTGGCCGCCGAGGCTCTTGCGATCTGCTCCGCCGCGCCGGCAGCGGACGGATCGACGTGGGCGTGGCAGCTCGCGCAATGCTGGGCGAAGAGGAGCGGCCCCTGGCTCTTTGGATCGCTGCGGACCAGTTCGAGCATGCCCGCCGGCGGGATCTTCTCGGGCCGGCCGGCGAGCTCGATCGCCCGCGCGGCATCGACCTTCGCCTGCTTCGAAGCGTCGAGGAAGGCCTGCGAGTGGCGGACCTTCTCGAGCGTGTGAAGCTGCTTTTTCATGGCGGCGATCTTGGCGGGATCGTTGCCGAGCGCCGCAGCGAGCTGCGCCTCGTCACCGTCGGTCTCGTCGTAGAGCTTCTGAGCCTCCGCGAGCGACGCCTTGTCGACCCAGAGGGCGTAGTAGTCTTCGTTGAGCGCCAGCGCCGTCAACAGCCCCGCTCCACCGAGGACGCCGAGCGTGAAGGCCACGTTGAACCGATGGCCGAGATTCCAGCGGCCGATGATCGGCATCAGGAACATGACGCCCATGATCAGGCCCGGCACGACGATCGCGCCGAGAAACTCGCCGGTGGCGCCCCAGCCCTCGAAGACTTTCAGGAACTGGAAGAGGAAGAGGAAATACCACTCCGGCCGGGCGGCGGCGTAGGGGAGCGACGGATCGGCCGGGGCGCCGAGCTCGGCGCCGAGGTGGCCCGTGTCGATCGCCTGCCCGGCGAGCATCGCCTTGATGGCCGGCACGAGGATCACGCCGAGCACCACCGCCATCACGGCGAGCATCGCCACGGCGTCTTTGAGCACCTGATCGGGCCAGAACATCGCGTCGGGCTTCGTGATCGGCTGCTTGGCATGGAGCCCATGCTTGCGGAAGAGCGCGAGATGCACGACGAGCATCGCGATGAGCGCGCCCGGCAGGAAGCCCGCGTGCAGCGCGAAGAATCGCGTGAGCGTGTGGTGGCCGTATTCGTTGCCACCAATCACGAGCTGCTGGATCGAAGGGCCGATGCCCGGGATGATCCCCGCGAGATTCGTGGCCACGATCGTCGCCCAGTAGCCCTTCTGATCCCACGGGAGCAGATAGCCGGTGAGCGCCATGCCGAGTACGAGCATCATCAGCACGAGGCCGAGCCAGAAATTCACCTCGCGTGGCGCCCGGTAGGCCCCGTCGATCACCACCTGCAAAAGATGCAGCGCGAGCAGCACAACCATCGCCTGGGCCATGAAGTGGTGGATGCCGCGGAGCAGCCAGCCGCCGGTCATCTCGTGCTGGATGTAGTAGACGCTCTCCCACGCCGTCTGGGCGCTCGCCGAATAGCTGGCCCAGAGAAACAGCCCCGTGATCAGCTGCGTCATGAAGGCGAAGACGAGCGTGCTGCCCCAGACATACCGCCAACGGGCGCCGCCCGGCACACGTTCGTAGAGCGCCTCGTGCATCACCGCCCGAAAGCCGGTGCGGTCGTCGAGAAAGTCGCCGAGTTGGCCGAGGAGGCCCTTCTTCGCCGTCGCGGTCGGACGGCCGCCGTACGGATCGCTGCTCATTGCTGCGCCACTTTCTCCGCGATGCCGGCGCGAAATTTCTGAAACATCACTTCAACCTCGCCATTTTTTGCCACGCGACACTCGAGGGCATCCATCGCCCGCGGGCTCGGGCTCGGGGCCACGATGCCGCCGTCGAGCGTGAACTCGCTGTTGTGGCAGGGGCAGCGAAAACACTTCCCGCCCGCCTCCATCTCCACGAAGCAGCCGGCATGGGGGCAGGTGGCCGAGAGCGCCTCGACCTGCTCTGATCCCTTCGCGCGCCGCAGATAGACGGCCCCGACCGGTTCGGCAGCGAAGCCCGTCCAGGCATCCACGCGATCGGCGATAACGGCGAATTGCCGAGGCATGCCATCGTCGGGGATCGCCGCGAGATCGGTGATCGGCAGGAATTTCGCGCCGGCGCTCCGGCGGGAGAGCGGCGAGAGAAACGCCCACACGCCGGCAACGAGCGGCGGCAAGACGGCGAGCCCCCCGCAGACGACGGCGAGCAGCCCCGTCAGAAAGTCGCGGCGGCCAGAAGGCTCGCCGGCATGCGCCTGCCGGTCATGGGCATGCTGATTCATGGCACAGCCTCCGGGACTGGAAAGCACAGAATTTACGCCTTGCGCCAGGCCTCGTCCACGGCGGCAGCCACGTGGGCGAGCGCGGCATCGAAGGGGCCGGACAGGATCGCGCCGGCGGCCGCCTTGTGGCCGCCGCCGCCGAACCGAGACGCCAGCTGATTGCAATCGACATGGCTGCGGCTGCGGAAGCTCGTCTTCACGCGACCATCCGGCTGCTCGATCAGGATCACGGCGAGTTCCGTGCCCTTCACGGCGAGCGTGAGATTGACCAGGTCTTCGGTGTCGGCCGGCAAGGCATTCACTTCCTTGATGTCGCTCTGCTGGACGGTCGAGGTGATGATGCGGCCGTCATGGGAGACCCGTGCGCCGGCGAGCGTGCGGCCGACGAGATGGAGCCGGGCGATCGAATCCTGCTCGAAGAGCTCGCGGTAGATTGCCGGCGGGCTCGCGCCGGCATCGACGAGCCGCGCGGCCACCCGAAAGCTCTCGCCCGACGTCGAGGGAAACCGGAAGCCGCCGGTGTCGGTCGAGAGGCCGGCGTAGAGGGGCGTGGCAATACGCTCCACGAGCGGCACCTTCAGCCGCAGGCCGATCTCGTAGACGATCCGCGCCGTCGCTTCGGCCGACGTGTCTTTGAACCAGCGGTCGGAGAGATCGTCTTCGCTCACATGATGGTCGATGACGAGCACCCGCTCTCGCATCTGCTTGGCGACGTCGCCCATCGCGCCGAGCTGGGCCCAGGCGCTGGTGTCGAGCACGATCAAAAGGTCGCGGTCGAGCAGGTCTTCCTTCTTGACGCCGTCCTGCAGCGACTCGAGCCGGCGGGCGGGGTCGATCCACTTGAGGCCTTCGGGAGTGGACTGGGCGTTGACGATCCGCACGTCCTTGCCGATCGCCTCGAGGATGCCGAGCATGCCGAGCTCGCTGCCGAGCGCGTCGCAATCGGGGCGGACATGGCTGGTGAGCACCACCCGCTGGCAGTTCCTCAGGATCTCGAGCAGACTGGCCCAGTCTAATCGCATCAGGTTGTCCTCTCGGGGGAATCGTCGCCGCGGGCGATCTCGACAGCCTGCGCGACGTCGCGGGCAAGCTGTGCCTTCAAGTCGTCGATCGACGCGAAGGAGCGAGTGTCGCGCAGCCGGCCGATGAAGTCAACGTCGAGCGTCGCGCCGTAGAGGTTTTCCGCACAGCCGACGAGGTGCGCCTCGACTGTCGTCACCGTCGCGCCGAACGACACATTCGGCCCCACATGGACGGCGGCCGGCCACGAGTCCGATCGGCCCGCGACCGCCGCGCGGGCCGCGTAGACGCCGTTGGCGGGCAGGAGCGTGGCCACGCTTCCGAGATTCGCCGTCGGAAACCCGATCGTGCGGCCGCGGCGGGCGCCCTCGACCACGGTGCCCGTCAGCCGGTAGGCGGCGGTGAGCATCCCCTTCGCCGCGCGGATCTCGCCCGCCGCGATCAGCCGCCGCAGCCGCGAACTCGACACACTCTCTCCGTCGTGCTGCACCGGCGCGACCGTCTCGAGCGAGATGCCGTCACCGCCGCAGAGCGCCCGCAGGAGGTCGATATCGCCGCGGCGGCGGGCGCCGAACCGGAAGTCGAGCCCTTCGACGAGTGCCTGGGCCCGCAATCGGCCACGGAGGATCTCGCGGTAGAAGTCCTCCGCCTCGATCGCCACGAGCGCCGCGTCGGCCGGCTGCACGCAGACGGCGTCGGCGCCAAGCGCAAGGAGGAGGTCGGCGCGGCGGCGGGGCGTGGTGAGCGGCACGGGGGCCGACTCGGGCCGGACGATCGCGGCCGGCGAGGGATCGAACGTGAGCACGACGGCCGGCACCCCGAGCCGATCGGCGGTCTCCACGAGCCGCCGCACGATCGCCGCATGCCCGATATGCACACCGTCGAAATTGCCGACGGCGACGGCGCAGGCCGGCGCGTCGGGCGTCCAGCGGCCCTGCTTGGAGTGGACGATCGGTGGCGGGACAGGTGGCACTGCGGAGCGATTCGTGAATTTTTCGTGACGACCGGGAGTCTACCGCATCGCGTGCGACCGGCGGCAAACCGGCAGGGTATGATTGGCGGGGCACCAGCAAGGAACCCGCGGGCAATGGCCGGCACATTCACCGAAGACAAGCAGATCTATCTTTCGGCCAAGCTGACGAGCCGGCTGGCAGCGATCGACATCGGCTCCAACAGCGTGCGGCTGCTCGTGGCCGAGGCCCTCCGGGGAGGCGCCTACCGGATCCTCGACGAGGAGCGGGAGCCCACGCGGCTCGGACGCAGCGTCTCCTCGCAAGGCCGGCTCGACGACGAATCGATGGACAAGACGCTGCAGGCGCTCCGCACGTTCAAGGAGATTGCGGCGGGCTACCAGGTGACGAGCCTCCGCACGATTGCCACCTGCGCGGTTCGCGAGGCCCGCAACGGGCCGGAGTTCTGCCGACGGGTGCGGGAGGAGGTCGGGCTCGAGGTGGAGGTGATCGCGGGCGACCGCGAGGCGCGGCTCGCCTTCGCCAGCGTGCAACACGCCTTCGACCTCACCGGCAAGAACGTGGTCGTGGCCGACATCGGCGGCGGCAGCACGGAGATCGTCTTCGCCACCGGCAACCTCATCGAATCGATCTTCTCGACGCCGCTAGGCGCGGTGCGGCTCACCGAGCAATTCGCCCTCGGCGAAACCGCCACGCTGGCCGACTTCGAGCGGATGGAAGAGGAGGTTGGCGACTGCCTCAAGAAACGGACCACTCGACCCCTCTTTGCCCCGCACTTCCTCGTCGGCTGCGGCGGCACCTTCACGACGCTGGCCGAGATGATCATGGCCACGAAGAAGCAGCCCGACGCGCCGGTCGCCGGCTACCAGGTGTCGCAGGCGGAAGTCAGGCACCTGCTCGACCGCCTGCGGAAGATGCCGCTCCGCGCCCGTCGCAGCATGGCGGGAATGACCCCCGATCGCGGCGACATCATCGTCGCCGGGCTCACGATCGTCGACGCGCTCATGAAGCGGTTTCGCGTGAACACGCTCGTGATCCACACCCGCGGCGTCCGCGACGGCCTCGTGCGGGAGATGATCGACGAGGTGCTCGGCGGCCCGCACGACGAAGCCGCCGACGCACCGGCACTCCGCGACGAGGCGATCGAGCGGCTGGCGGCCGCCTGCTCCGGCGAACTCGAACATGGCCGCAAGGTGGCCACGCTGGCCGGCCGCATCTACGAGCAACTCGCCGAGCCACTGTCGCTCGAGCCGGGCGACCGCACGCTGCTCGAATGTGCGGCGCGGCTGCAGGACGTGGGCTACGTCATCAACTACGACCAGCACCACAAGCACAGCTACCACCTGATCCGCAACAGCCGCCTTCCCGGCATCCGCGGCCATGACCTCGAGCTCATTGCCAACGTGGCCCGCTACCACCGCGGCGCGCATCCGAAGCGGAAACACGAAAACCTCGCCCGCGTGCCGGCGGAGGACCAGCAGCGGGTGCATCGCATGGCGGCGATCCTGCGGCTGGCCGGCGGCCTCGACCGCAGCCGGTCGCAGCAGGTGAGCGACGTGGCCGTGCGACTCGACGACGAGGGCGTGTGGATCGACGTCATCGCCGAGCAGGAGCCGCAGGTGGATATCTGGGGCGCCGAGCGCCGCACCGATCTCTTCGAAAAAGTCTTCGGACTGCCGGTGAAGTTTCGCTGGGCCGGCACGGCGAAGGAAAAGGGCAAACGGACGCCCAAACGCGGCAAGTAGACCGCCACAGTAGACCGCTTGCTCCGCAAGCGGATCCCCAAAAGTGGTCGCGCCGGCTCGGGGGCGGCAGAAGGTGGTCGCTGCGCGACTCCTGCGGATTCTCGCGTTGTCCCTCGCGGACTCGGTCCAAAAGCTCGTCACGCTTCCGCCGACCCCCTCGCCTCCGTCCAGCGTGCCCGGCGTAAGGGGAGGCTCGTGGGTCGGCGGAAGCTCGACGAGCGTTAGGAACTTTCGACCTTCTGAGGAATGAAGCTCCGTAGGTCGTGGAAGGAGAAAGGCCCAGGCCGGCCCGAGGCCGGAAGTTCTTTGCGAGGATCCGAAGGAGTCGCGAAACGACCGACTTCTGCCGCCCGCGAGCCGGTGCATCACACGGAACCCCAGCCCTACGACCGGCGAATCCGTCGCGTCCTGCCCAAGACCTTTTTCTTGAAGGCGGCCGGGCAGGCAGGCCGATCTTTGCCTTTACAAGGAGATTGTGCGCGCATGACCCGTCTCGAATCGCGGTTTCGCTGGGTGATCGTCGGTTGCGCGGTTGTCGCGCTCATGCCCGCCCTCGGTCGCGCCGAAGACGTCAGCCGCGTCGGTGAGCCCAAGCCGCTCTCGCATGGCACGCCGCAGCGGCAGGCGCCGTATCAGCCCGGGGCCTCTCCATATGTAACGGGCCACCGAGGCCGGCAGAAGTATTTCGTGCCGCCCACCAATCCCCGCACGCCCACTTGGAAAGTGTATGGGCTGCCCCCGGGCGTCAAGCCCGGCGACTGGCCCGTCTACGCGCCGCTCGGCTTTGGCGGCTATCGCTTCCCCGCCGTTGGCGCCCAGAATTACCGGTAGCCCACGGCCGCCAGTCCGTCGACAGGCTACGCTGAGGGTCAGACAGGCCGCTCCCCGCGGCCGCCGCGGGACCCGACGCGATGCCCGATCTGCTCGAACTCACGCCCCAGGGCCTCTATTGCAGGCAGGGGGATTTTTACGTCGATCCCTGGCGGCCGGTGCCGCGGGCGATCGTCACCCACGCGCATGCCGACCACGCGCGGGCGGGCTGCGATCGCTATATCTGCGCGGCGCCTGGCAAACTCGTGTTACGCGAACGGGTGGGGGGCGGGCCGCCGATCGACACGCTGCGGTTCGGCGAGTCGCTCGTCATCAACGGCGTGAAGGTGTCGCTCCATTCGGCGGGGCACGTGCTCGGCTCGGCGCAGGTACGGCTCGAACATGCCGGCCTGTCGTGGCTCGTGACCGGCGACTACAAGACACAGGCCGATCCCACCTGCGATCCGTTCGAGCAGGCCGAGGCCGACGTCCTCGTGACGGAGTCGACGTTTGGCCTGCCGATCTATCGCTGGGAGGAGCCCACGGCGATCGCCGCTGCGATCAATGCCTGGTGGCGCGAGAACCAAGAGGCCGGCCGCACGAGCGTGCTTTTGGCCTACGCGCTCGGCAAGGCGCAGCGGCTCGCGGCGATGGTGGATCCCACGATCGGCCCCATCATCGGCCACGGCGCCGTCATGAAGATGGTCCGGGCCTATCGCGATAGCGGCGTCAGGCTGCCGCCGATCGACGCGGTGCCGCCACGGGCCCGGCGAGTGGGCAACGGCCGGGCGCTCGTGATCGCGCCGCCGTCGGTCGCGGGGGGCAGCTGGCTGCGGCTCTTCGGCGAAACAAGCGTGGCGATGGCCTCCGGCTGGATGACGCTCCGCGGCGTTCGCAGGCGCCGGTGCTTCGACCGCGGCTTCGTCGTCTCCGACCACGCCGATTTCCCCGGGCTGCTCGCCGTGATCGAGGCCTCCCGCGCCCGCCGCGTGCTCGTGACCCACGGTTCGAGCGACGCGCTCTCGCGGCTCTTGCGCGAGCGCGGGCTCGACGCCGGCGTCTTGCCGACGCGGTTCATGGGGGAGGCGCCGCCGGAGAAGCAGGCGGCGGCCGACGACGATGCCGAAGACGCCCTCCTCGACGACGAGATGGACCCCGACGATGCCGGAGCGGCCCCATGAAGTCGTTCAGCGATCTCTACTGGCGGCTCGACGCGACGACGAGCACGAACGAAAAGCTCGCAGCGCTCCGCGATTATTTCTCCGCCGCGCCGCCCGACGACGCCGCCTGCGCGCTCCACGTGCTTTCCGGCGGGAAGCAATCGCGCGCCGTCTCAACGTCGCTGTTGCGCGAGTGGGCCGCCGAGGCCGCCGGCCTGCCGCTCTGGCTCGTCGAGGAGTGTTATGCGCAGGTGGGCGACCTCGCCGAGACACTCGCGCTGGTGCTGCCGCCGCCGACGGCGCACGAAGCCTCCGATGACACCGGCCTCGCCGCGATGATCCGCGACACGATTCATCGGCTACGGGAGGAGCCCGAGGACCGCAAGCGCGGGATCGTAAACGAGGTCTGGAGCCGGCTCGCCGCCCGCGAGCGGATCGTCTGGCACAAGCTGCTCACCGGCGGCTGCCGCGTGGGCGTGTCGCGCACGCTCGTCGCCCGGGCGCTCGCCGACGTGGCGAAGGTCGATCAGGCGGTGATGGCCCACCGGCTGATGGGATTCGACCTCTCGGAGCCGAACGCCTATCTACGGCTCATCGACCGCGAGACCGGCGATCGCGATGCCCGGCATCCCTATCCATTCTTTCTGGCCGCGCCGCTCGACGCCGCGCCGCACGACCTCGGCGCGATCGCCGACTGGCAGGCGGAATGGAAATGGGACGGCGCCCGCGCGCAGATCGTGCGCCGCGGCGACGACGTGGCCGTGTGGACCCGTGGCGAAGAGCTCGTCAACGACGCCTTCCCGGAGATCACCGCGGCCGCGGCTTCGCTGCCTGCGGGCACCGTCCTCGATGGCGAATTGCTCGCAATCCGCGCCGGCCGCCTGCTCGGATTCTCGTCGCTGTCGAAGCGGATCAGCCGCAAACGCGTGACCCGAAAAGTGCTCGCCGAGATTCCCTGCGGCTTCGTGGCCTACGACCTGCTCGAAGAAGGCGGTCAGGACCTGCGCGGCCTGCCCCTCGCCGACCGGCGCCAACGGCTCGAGCGGCTCGGCTTCCGGCCGTTCGATCTCGAAACGACGGCCGACGAGGCCGGCCCGCTCATGCTCTCGCCGCAGGTCGTCGCCGACTCGTGGGAGGAGCTGGCCGCGGCGCGGGCCACGGCGCGGGCC
>Ga0172376_10000540_pt1 | contig 48866 bp, 10 predicted proteins | sample Lak35m_FD_121114 | JGI IMG/M metagenome (GOLD analysis project Ga0172376, IMG submission 121114) | Freshwater microbial communities from Kabuno Bay, South-Kivu, Congo - kab_092012_35m | ecosystem: Environmental > Aquatic > Freshwater > Lake | place: Democratic Republic of the Congo: South-Kivu...
CACCGCATACTCAAGGTCGCGCCACGCCTCGAGGTCGATCCCGACACGGCGCTCCCACGCCAGCACGAGGCACACCCAGTCCCCGCTGTGGGTCACGTTGAACTGCCACGAGGCCCGTCCGGCCGCGAGAGCGGGCTTGCCGTTCGGGCCAGAGATCAATGGCACCGCGACTGGCGAACAGCCCAGCCGCTCGGCCAGGATGCGCCGGAGGGTGCGCCGGCCGAGAACAAAGCGCGCGACGTCCGCCTGCTGCCGGAATCGTGCGGCACGTGCCTGCTCCTCGGGGGGCAGGTCCACCGTCCAGGCGGCGATCGTCGTGGGATCGCGCTCGAGGCGCAGGCGCCAGACGTGCACCGGCACGGCCCGTGCAGCGTCCCGGAAGCGAAACCCGGGCTCACTCACGCCGAACCGGGGGCGTCCATCTGTCGACGCAGGCTGAGGGGACGCATGTCGGTCCATACGGTCTTGATGTGCTCAAGGCACTCGGTTTTCAGACCGGACTTGCCAGCCTCGCGCCAACCCGCCGGCAGCGGCTTGTAGGCCGGCCAGATCGAGTACTGCTCTTCACCATTCACCACCACATGGTAGGTCGTTGTATCTTCAGTGTCGTTGCTCATTGGAAGGCTCAGGGTTTCGGAAAGGGGATAAGCGGATGTGAAAGGTTCAGCGACGCGCCTGCGCGACGTAGGCCACAATCGCATCCGCGGCCGCCGCGGCACCGCCCGCCGCCCGGGACGCCTCCCGAAGCGTCGCGGCACGCACGCGCATCGCCGGTTCGGTCACCGCGCGCGCAATCGCCGCACCCAGAGTCTCAGCGGTCACCCGCGACGGCTCAAGCATCACGCCGGCACCCTGTGAGTCGAGATGGGCCGAGAGGATCTCCTGCTCGTAGGTCTGCGGTACCGCCACCATCGGCACGCCGAACCAGGCGCCCTCGCGGAGTCCACCGCCAGCCCCGTGGGTGACAAACGCCGACGTCCGCTCGAGCAGCTGCAACTGCGGCGCCGTTCCCGGCGCGAACACGATCACGTTGCCCGGAATCTCCCCAAGCTGCTCCCGTTCGATCCCCGGGCTCAGCACCAGCACGATTTGCCAGTCACGCTTCGCCACCGCCTCAAGCAGGCTGCGGAAGAAGGCCAGCCCAGGATTGTGGATCGTGCCAAACGACACGTACACCAACGGCCGTCCATCGAGCCGCCCAAACGAGAAATCGGTCGGTCGCTCGCGCGCCGCCGTGCACACGCCGACGAACGCATACTCCGGGCCAAACGCCTCGGCATAGGGCTGCAGTGCCCGCGGCAGGTGCACGAGGTTCAGGGGCTGCTTGTTGGTGAACGTGTCGACAAAGTTGATCGGACGGGACAGGCCGTACTGAGCGGCGAGATCGCGCCGCCAGTCCCGGAAGAGTTTCAGGCCTTCCGTCGCTTCCGCGATCCACCCGCGCCGCTGCGGGCGCAGGCGCGGGCAGGCGTGGAAGGTCTGCGCGGTGAAACCCGCCGTCGCCACCGACGCCACCGCCGGCACGCCGAGCACGTGCGCCAGGATCCGTCCCCAGAGGCAGAGCGAGTCGTGCACGATGTAATCCGGCTGCTCCGCCCGGACGCGCGCCAACAAGGCCGGCACCCACTCGCGCGCACACCACGTCAGCACAGGACCGAGGTAGTACTGGTTCGCACCACCCGGCCCAGGGTACGGGGCAATCGGGGGATAGGCGTGGAACACTGCCCCCCGCGATTCAATCTCCGCCTGAAACGGCGGCACCTCAAAGTAGGCGACGCGATCACCGCGACGCACGAGCTCGCCGACGAGCCCGAGGGTCGGAATGACATGGCCCGGCGCGGAAACGTTGAGGAAGACCGCCTTCATCAGTCGATCAGGATCTCGCGCTCACCAAAGAGCCGCTCGGCTTTGAGGCCGTGGGCCCGACACTCGGCGACAAGCTGGTTCGACGCCTTGATCGGGTTCGACTCCTCCGTGTACTTGATGCTCATGACGTAGTTCAGCCAGGGCTCCTGGCCCATGGCATAGACGTATGCCTCCTTGCAGCCAAAGCGGCGCACGATATCGATGCCGCGCTCGTAATTGGAGCCCGCCAGGCGCCGCGAGTGATCCATTTTGCGATCCAAGGGCTTCGTAAGCAACGGGCCGTACATCCACGAAAGCGGCGCCCCGTCGCACTCCATGCCGAGAAACAGCACATCGACGTTCCCCGTCAGCTTCTGCGTGTACTCGTAGAGCTTCGGCTCGATGTTGCAGGAGTCGGCCGCGAACATCAGGCGGTGGCCGTGGAGGTCGACGAGGAACGCGCTCTTCGTGCGAATCGCCAGATCGGCGTGCTCGCCGAAGAAGGGCAGGCCGGTGATCCGACCCACCGGAGTCTGAATCGTCTCGAACTCCTCGATGGAGAGGACGCTCTTGAAGCCCACCGCCTCGAGCATCATCTTCAGGGACGGATCCTGGATCGCGCCGTTGCCGTTGCGCGGCACGACGACGTGCTTCACGCGCCCACGGAGCTGGAGCATGGTCTCGAAGAGGATGTGGTCCTGGTGATTGTGCGTGATCAGGACGTAATCGATCGTCTCGGGGAGGTCTTCGTAGGTGAAGCGCGCGATCTCGTGGTCGTAGGTGTAGCTGAGTACCGGGTCGAGGAGGACCGAGGTGCCTCCCGCCTCGACGAGGATGCAGGCATGGCCGAAGTACCGCCAGCGAACGCCATTGCCCGTGTAAGGCTCGTAGCGGCGCGGCGCCTCGGACGTGAACATCTTCGCAAACGCCTCCCGGTCCTCCGTCGCCACGCCCAGCTTGTCGGCGATCGCGTCGACCGAACCGGCCTTCCACTTCATCGCAAACAGCTCGTCGATGACCGGGCTCTCGAAGGGAATCTGGATGTGCACGTCGCCAGGCGTCCGGAGACGCGGCGTGCTCAGGATGAAGGGTCGGTCATCGCTGCTGATCAGCGAGAGCATCAGGCTCTGTCGGCTCGCATCGTAGTACTTACTTTGGTACAAGAGCGGTTCAATCAACCGAAAGGACGGCTGGTTGTTCATGTCATACACCAGCTCGACATATCCCTTCAGGATCTCCGGCACCTTCGCATAGAGCGGTTCGAGCGAGAAGCCCTTCGCCTCAACGCGGAGCACCTGATCGAGCTGCTTGATCGCCTCCGTGAAGGCGATCATCTGGCCCTGATCCCGCTTCGTCTTGTCGATCAGCGCCTGAATCTCGTCCACCCGCTTCCCGTCATAATCAATGAAGGGCCCACCCAGCATCGCGGGGTTCTTCACCGCCGCCGCGTGCACCTGCGGAGCCTGCACGTACGACTGCATGATCTTGAGGTGACGGTCGACGATGTTCATCGCCGCGGTCGCGGGAGAAATCAGGTGCGACCACGCATACCACGATTCAACCAGAGGCTCGACTTGGACGTTTTGCCGAAGATAGAGGGCGTTGGACATAAGCAGGATACAGGATGATGGAAAATCTCAGGGGGTTTCCGCGGCGTCAAGGAGGTCGCCCATCCGGGCAGCCAATCCGTCCACGAGCGGGGGCCGAAGCATACTATTATGGTCGCCCTCCGCGTTGACGATGGCGACACCACCGGCCGCCAGCGCCGCCCAGCCGGCACTCGGGTCCGCCGCGGTCTCCGCCGCCACTCCCGCCGTCCGTACGAGGGTCAACCCGCCGGAAAACGAGCCGGGCCGATAGTGCAGCAGAGCATGCAGGTTGGCTTGGTAAACGGCGACGAGTCCGGCGATCATCGCTACATCCGCACCGGGCGGGGCGATGCCGGCCTCGCGGGAACGTTCGAGGAAGAACTGCAGACGCTCCTCGGGCGTGCGGGATTCGAGGTCGGCGGACGGCAGGACGAACGACACGCCGAAATGGGCGCCAATCTGGTGCGCCATGAACTCAAGGGCCTCCACATCCGTGGGCTCATGATCGATCATCCCCCGCGCGACGTCCGGGGCGAGGTGATCGAGCAGGATCAGGGCGCCGACTCGCCCACTTCCCCCTGCCTCGAGCTGCCGCGCCATTTCAAATGCCACGCTCGCACCGAAGGAGTGTCCGGCGAGGTGGTAAGGGCCTTGCGGGAAACGCTCGCGGATGGCCTTCACATAGGCGGCCGCCATGTCCTCCACCGAGCGGAGGGGCGGCATCAGGCCATCGAGCCCAGGCGCCTGCAGCGCGTAGAAGGGCCGATCCCTCGGGAACCGCGCCGCGAGGTCAAAGTACGAGAGCACCGACCCACCGCCCGGATGCACGCAGAACAACGGAGCCTTCGCTCCCTCCGGCTTCAGGCCGACAAGCGGGGTGAAGGCGGCATCGCCGTGACCCGACTCGATCGCCGCCGCCATCGCCTCGACCGTGCCGTGTTCGAACAAGAGATTGAGCGAAACTCGAGCGCCGAGCCGGCCCTCGACTTCCGCGAGCAGCCGCGTGGCCAGTAGCGAATGTCCGCCCAGCTCGAAGAACAGGTCCTTCACGCCGACGTGAGAAACGCCGAGGACGTCCTGCCAAATCGCGACGAGCCGCGCTTCCAGCGGCGTGCGAGCACCGAGCCCACCCGCGAGCGCTCCTGCCACCGAGTCGGGATCCGGCAGGGCCCGGCGGTTGACCTTCCCGTTGCGTCCCAGTGGCAGCTCCGCGAGCCGCACAAACACGGCCGGCACCATGTACGCCGGCAGGCGGCCGCTGAGGAACTCGCGGAGCTCCGCCGCTGTCGGGGGTTCATCCGCATCCGTCGTGAAATAGGCCACGAGCTGCTTGTCCGCGCCCACCCCACGCACGTGCGCCACGGCATCGCGGACGGCATGCTGTTGGCGCAACGCGGCCTCGATCTCGCCCAACTCGATGCGGAATCCACGCAGCTTCACCTGCTGGTCCAGGCGCCCAAGGAACTCGATCGTACCGTCGGGCAGCCACCGCGCGCGGTCACCGGTGCGGTACACGCTGGCGCCTTCGCGGCGCGACACGGGATCAGTGACGAAACGTTCCGCCGTTGCCTCAGGCTGCCGGAAATAGCCGCGCGCCAAGCCGGAACCGCCCGTCACCAATTCCCCGGGCACTCCCACCGGCACGGGCTCACCCCGCCGATCCACGATGAACACCCGCGTGCCGTTGACCGGACGCCCAATCGGCACGCTCGTGCCGAGCGCCTCGGCCGCCCCAACCGTATGGCAGGTCGTGAACACGGTGTTCTCGGTGGGACCGTAGCCGTTAATGATCCGCAGCGACGGATAGATCGCCGCGAGCTTCCGGATGTGTGCAACGGAAAGCGCGTCACCGCCGGCGAGCACTTGGCGCAAGCCGGCTAGGTCCGCGATTTGGTGATCAATCAGCTGGTGAAACAGTCCTGCCGTGAACCACGCGATGCTGACCTCAGAAGCGCGCAGGGCGGCGCCCAGCTCCGACAGCGACAATGCGCCCGGTGGCGCGATCCAGAGCTGCGCACCGTTCAACAGGGGGAGCCAAATTTCCAACACCGAGGCGTCAAACGACAGCGGCGCGAACTGCAGCACCCGATCGGTCGGCGCGATCGAAACGAAGTTTGGTTCGTTCACCAAGCGCTGCACCGCACGGTGCGGCACCGCCACGCCCTTGGGAACGCCGGTGGAGCCCGACGTGTGCATGACGTAGAGCAGGCTCTCCGGTCCGCCCACCGGCGGTGGATTCTCCACCGACTCTCCAGCGAAGAGCGCCTCGGCGGCGTCCACCGACAGCGCGTAGAACATGCCCGAGGGCAGGCGATCCGAGAGGTGATCCTGCAGCAGAATCGCGGCCGGCTGCGCCTCGTCGATCAGCTGCGTGAGGCGATCGATCGGATCGTCTGGATTCAGGGGCAAAAAGAAGCCGCCCGCCTTCGCCACCGCCAGCATCGCCATCACCGCCTCAGGCGAGCGCTCCGTCATGAGTCCGACCGGGGTCTCCGCAGCGATGCCGAGACCGCGGAGATGCCATGCGAGCCGGTTCGCCCGCGCGTTGAGCTCGTCGTAGGTCCACACCACGTCGCCCTGGCTGACGGCGACGTCCGCTCCGTGCCGCGCCACTACCGCCTCGAAGCGCGCCGCAATCGTGAGCGCCGGGGCCGCCAGACGCGCGGCCTCATTCCACTGCTCCAGACGACGGCGAACCTCGGCCGGAGCCTGAAGGGGTAGCGCATCGAGGGCCGTGCTGGGTGCCCGACCCGCCGCCTCCATCAACGTCGCGAGGTGGCGCCCAAAGCGTGCCACCGTCTCAGCCGTGAAGAGGTCCGTCGTGAACTCCCAAGCGCCCGCCACTCCTTGCGGCGTCTCTTGGAGCAGGAGCATGAGTTCGAATTTCGAGATCTCTACCGGCAGCGGCTCTTCCGCGATGACCAGTTCTTCCAACCGGAACTCCGCCGGCGGGAGATTCAACAGCACGAGCACGACTTGGAACAGCGGCGTGCGGCTGAGGTCACGCCGCGGCGCCACGGCCTCGACGACGGCCTCGAAGGGCACCTCCTGGTGGGCATAGGCGTCAAGACAGGTGCGACGTGACTGGACAACGAGGTCAGCGAAGGTGACCGTCGCCGCCGTGTCCTGTCGCAACGCGAGGGTGTTGACGAAGAATCCGACCAAGGGCTCGAGCTCGCGCCGCTGGCGATTCGCCACGCTGGTGCCAACAATCAAATCATCCTGGCCCGACTCGCGCCGCAGCCACGCCGTGAACGCGGCCAGCAGGACCATGAACAACGTGGCCCCGTGCTCGCGGGCGATCTCGTTGAGCGCATCCGTCGCGGTTTGCGAAAGAGCGAAGGGGACGCGCGCACCCCGGCCGCTGAGCACGGCAGGACGCGCATGGTCGGTCGGAAGCTCGAGCTGCGGGGCTTCCGCCAGCGCGGTTTTCCAGAAAGCGAGTTTCTCGGCGAGGATGTCATCCCGCATCCAGTCCCGCTGCCAACGCGCGTAATCCGAATACTGCAGCGCGGGTTCCGGTAGCGCCGGCGGCTGACTCCTACGCGCGGCACGGTAGAGCTCCGCGAGCTCACGCACCGCGACGCTGATCGACCAGCCATCCGAGACGATGTGATGCGTCGCGATGAGGAGTCGCCAGGTTTGATCGTCCGTGCGGTAGAGCGCCGCACGCAAGAAGGGCCCACGGGTAAAGTCGAAGGGCTCCGCTGCGCGCCCCGCGGCGCGAGCCTGAACCGCCGCCGCCCGCTCCGCGGCTGGAAGCGCACGCAGGTCTTCCTCCACCAAAGCCACCGGACCGGCCGGTAAGGCGCGCTGCTGTCCATGGCCCGCCACTTCAACAAAGACGGTCCGCAGCGCCGCGTGGCGCTTCACCAGTCCGTCCAGCGCGGCTTGCAACGCTTCCACGTCCAGTTGTCCGCGCAGACACAGGAGCGCCGACACGTGGTAGGTGATCTGGCCGGGCACCAACTGTTCAAGGAACCAGAGGCGATCCTGCGAAAAGCTCAGCGGCGCCCCAGCCGCCTCGTCACCGCGCGCGATCGTCGGCTGCGTCGCTCCTTCGGTCCGCCCGGCGGCCAGACGTGGCGCAAGGCCGGCAATCGTCGGCCGCTCAAACACCGTGGCCAAAGCGAGGTCAACGCCCGCGACCGCTCGGATGCGGGCAACCAACTGCGCCGCCAGCAGGGAGTGCCCACCCAGTGCGAAGAAGTCATCGTCCATACCCACGCGCGCGACGGCGAGCAGATCGGTCCAAATCGCCGCCAGCATCTCTTCCTCCGGACTGCGGGGAGCTACGTAAGCCGCACCGACTGTCTCGGGCTCCTCGACCGGCACGGGAAGCGCCCGACGGTCCACCTTTCCGTTGACCGTGAGCGGCAGCCGCTCCAGCAGCACGAAGGACGCCGGAATCATGTACTCCGGGACGCGTCCCTTGAGGTGCTCCCGCAACCGCGGCACCAGCCTACGGGCCAGCTTCGCTTGTAGGGGCTGGTTCGTCAGCACCGTGCCCCCCCGCGTCTCCAGGGCGCGCTCCTCCGTCGCCGTCCGCGTCGGCGCCGGGACTTCAGTCCGGCGCGCGAGGACTTCGCGAAATTCCGCCACCGTCCCGACGCCTGCTCCGCTTTCGATCCACGCAAGGACCTGCAGGTCACGCGCGAGAGAATCGGCCACCGGCGCCGACAGGACATAGCGTGGCACGGACCCCGGCGCCGAAACGGTCCGGGGTTTCCCAACGTGCAGGATGACGTCGTAGCGGAATTTCGTCAGTTCGTTCACGCAGGAACCGACCCGGACGCGGAGTTCGACTCCGGTCAGCGCAGGTTCTTTCTCCACCAAGGCCCGGAAGAATCCGGGATCCACCACCAGTTCCTCCTCTCGCGCCAAGCCCCGCTGCACGCGAGTCGCCAGTTCCGCGCGGCTCACGTCACCCGCCGCGCGATGGAACTGCACCGACGCATGGTACGCCGACAGGAGCGCCAAGCTGCGGACGTCGCCCACAAACACGCGTCCGCCCGGCGCGGTCGCCGCGATCGCGCCGCGTAGGACCCGCTCGAGGTGCTCCGGCCCGGAGAAATACTGGATCACCGAGTTGATCACGGTGAGGTCGTACGACGCCGGAGCGATATCGCGGAAATCTCCGGCTTCCGCCTGACGCGCGCGCACCGCCGCGAGCCCGCGCTCGGCGGCGACCCGGCGGACAGTCTCGACAGCGGCGGACGAGAGATCGAGCCCGAGGTACTCGGTGCAGTCCGGCGCGAGCGAGAAGAGGATCATACCGGATCCCGAGCCAATCTCGAGGACCCGCCGTGGTGCGCCCTCCCGCAGCTGCGCAACTGTGTCGTCGAGCCACTCGCGAATCTCCGCCGCCGACATGGGCTCTCCGTCGTAGCTGCTGTTCCAGCCGATGATGTTGAAGGTAGGATCGTCCCCCACCCCCGGCTGCCGGTAGTTTTCCTCGAACATCAACCGCCACTGATCCACATGCTCATGCTGCCAGCGTTCCTGCTCCACGCTGGGCTGCGCCGCCTCGGTGATCGCAGCGACGTACGCCACGAGGCGCGCATCGCCCGGCCGGTCCTCCCGCAGCATCACCGACGTTTCCCGGACCGCTGGGTGCAGGGCCAGCGCCGCTTCGATCTCGCCAGGCTCAACCCGGTAGCCGCGGAGTTTGAACTGATCGTCACAGCGACCGAGGAATTCGAGCACGCCGTCAGAACGACGCACCACGCGGTCACCCGTGCGGTACATACGGGCACCGGCAACGGGTGAGTAAGGATCCGGGCGGAAACGATCGGCCGAAAGGTCGGGACGGAAGCGGTAACCGCGCGCGACTCCCGCCCCGCCGATCCACAGTTCCCCCGGCACCCCCGTCGGGACCGGCTCCAGCGCGGTATCGAGGACGTAGAGACGCGTGTTCGCGATTGGGCGGCCGATCGGAATGACCTCACCACCCAAGTCCGCGTCGGAGACTTCGTGGATGCAACAGCCCACCACCGTCTCGGTCGGGCCGTACTCATTGATCAGGCGCGTCTCGGGCGCGTGCCGCCGCCAGAAAGCGACGTGCGCGGGCAGGAGCTGTTCTCCACCGATCACGAAGCAACGCGCCCGGTCACGCGCCTCCGGCGCCGGGAGGAGGTCGTTGAGTAGGTGCAGGTGCGCCGGCGTGACCTTGACCGGTGAGGCGCCGTGGCCGGCCCGGAGTTGGCGCGCCAGACCCTCTGGCCCCGCCGCTTCGCGCACGATCTCAATCGGACTTCCCGCAAGGAGCGGCGGGAAAAGACTCGTGACGGTCAGGTCGAAGGCGATCGAGGAGTGCAACGGCGCACCGTGACCGGCGGCGACGTCGTAAGCTTCCACCGCCCAGCGGAGGTAGTTAATCAGGCCCGCATGCGTAATCTCGCTACCCTTCGGTCGACCGGTCGAACCGGAGGTATAGATCACGTAAGCGAGGCTCTCGGGAAGAATCGCCGCCGGCGTCGCTGACTTCTTTTTGACGGCGGCCGGGGAAAGCGCCTCGAGACCGATCCAGATTTTTTCGGGCCCTCCCGAGGGGCGAGCCCGACCGAGAACCCAAGCCGCACGGCTGTCGTCGAGCATGTAGCGAAGTCGGTCCACGGGGTTCGCCGGATCGAGCGGCAGATAGGCCGCCCCGGTCTCCAAAACGCCGAGAATTGCCGCCACCAAGTCGGCACTGCGCTCCAGCCACACCGCCACGAGGCTCTCCGGTCCCACACCACGACGTTGCAGCTCTGCGGCAATGCTTCGGGACCGCGCATCCAGCTCCGCTACCGTCCACGTCGTCTCGCCGTCGCGCAGCGCGATCGCGGTGGGCGCGTCTGCCACGCGGGCGCGCCAGAGGTCCACCACCGTGCCCGCGGGCCACACCCGCCGCGTCGCGTCGTCCGCATCGAGCAACGTCGCCCGCTCTGCCGTCGACAAGAGGGGAAGCAGCGCCAGCGGCGCATCCGGTGCCGACAGCGCCGAGGTCAGCAGGGTCTGCCAGTGTTCCGCGAGCCGCTCCATGGTTTCCTGCCGGAAGAGGCGGCGATCGTAAGCGAGCGCGCCGGCGAGCTGGCCGTCGCGTTCACTGAGGAAGACTTCCAGATCGAACCGCGCCGACTGGTCATCATCCAGCCGGGCCACGGTCAAACCGGGCAGCGAGAGCGCGCCGCCGGGGGCGTTCTGGAAAGCCAGGGCCACTTGAAACAGAGGATGACGATTCGCACGTCGCGCGGGTTTGAGCTCGTCGACGATCTGCTGGAACGGAATCTCACTGAACTCGTGCGCCGCCAGCATCCGCTCCCGCACCGAGCGAACAAGCGCGCGGAAACCGGCCCTACCATCCACGGCGGTCCGGACGACGAGCAGGTTCACGAAGAAACCGATCAGACCTTCAACCTCCGACGGCGTTCGATTCGCCGAGGGCATGCCGACCGCGATGTCGGCCTCTCCCGTATAGCGCGCCAGCAGCGCGTGCAGGCTCGCCGTCGCCACCATTGCCGGGGTCGCGCCTTCCGCCTCCGCCAACGCCCGCAGCGACTTCGTCAACGCCACCGGCCACGCGAAGGCCACGCGCCCGCCATCAATCGGTCCCGCCACTGTGGGTCGGCGGAAGTCGGTCGGGAGCTCCGTCTCCGGCAGTCCCGCCAACTCGCGGCACCACCAGTCGAGCCCCACCCTAACCTGCTCCTTGCCGAGACGCGCGCGCTGCCACGAGGCGTAGTCACCGTAGCTGATCGGAAGCGGAGCCAGCGCCGGTTCGCGACCCGCGGACTGCGCCGTGTAGCATTCGCCAAGTTCCCGCGCGAACACGCCGATCGACCAGCCGTCACCGATGATGTGATGCAACGCGATGATCAGGACATGGCGCTGCGGCGAGCGGCGCAGCAGCGCCGCGCGGAAAAGCGGTCCGCGTCGGAGGTCGAAGACGCGCTGGGTCTCCTCCGCCACACGACGCGTCACGGCGTCGTCATCCGCCACGTCCTCGGCCGCCAGCGCGAACGCCGCGACCGGACCAACGCGCTGACGCAGCTCCTCGCCTTCCACGGTGAAAGTGGTCCGGAGCACCGCATGGCGGTCCACCACCGCCGCGATCGCCCGCGATAGCGCCGAAACGTCCAAGCTCCCGTCGAGCGCGAGCGCCGCCGACATGTTCATCGCCGACGACTCCGGCTCCATCTGCTGCAGCAACCAGAGTCTCTCCTGTTGGAACGAGGCCGGCACGGGCGCACCTTCCGCCAGCCGCGGAATCGTGGTCTCCACGCGCTCGATTCCCTCGTCGGCCAGCAACTGGGCGAGCAGGGCGAGTTCTTGATCGGCAGGGTCAGGCTTCATCACGCGGAGTCTTGGCAGAACGGAAGGTTCAGGAGTTCGGGCTGCGGCGCTGCGCCAGCAGACGCGCCCGATCCTCCGGGCTGAGCGCGCGCACCTGCAGCCAGACCTGCGCCGTGCGCCGGGCGCGTCCCGGGGCGGTTTCGGCCGCGACCAGAGCCCGGGCGATGCGCTCCGGCGTCGCCGTCTCGAAGAACACGCGCAGCGGCAGCTCGATCTGGAAGACCTGCCGGAGCCGCGCAAGCACCTGCGCGGCGAGCAACGAGTGACCGCCGAGGTCGAAGAAATTATCCGTGGCACCGACACGCCCGACGCCGAGGATCTCCTGCAGCAGCGCCGCCACCGCCTTTTCCACGTCGTCACGCGGAGCGACGAAATCCGCCGACAAGGCATCCTCCGCCGGAATCGGCAGCGCCGGGCGGTCGAGCTTACCGTTCGGGGTGAGCGGGAGCTGGGAAAGGAGTACGAAGGTGGCCGGGACCATGTAGTCCGGCAGGCGGTCGCGGAGCGCAGCACGGAGGGCCACGAGGTCTGGGGCGGGGCTGGCAACGAGATAGCCGACCAGGCGCTTGTCGCCCGGACGATCCTCACGCAGCGCCACCGCGGCACCGGTCACTCCCGCGTACTCGCGCATTGCGGTCTCGATTTCCGCGAGCTCAATGCGGAAGCCGCGGAGCTTCACCTGCTGATCGATGCGGCCGAGGAATTCGATCTCGTCCGACGCCGTGCGGCGCACGAGGTCACCGGTCGCGTAGAGACGCGATCCCGGGACTCCGAAGGGATCTGGCACGAACCGCTCCGCGGTCAGATCCGGTCGGCCGAGGTAGCCACGCGCCAGTCCATCGCCGCCGATGAAGAGCTGTCCGGCCACGCCGATCGGGACGGGGTTAAGACCGGCGTCGAGGATGCGTACGAGGGTGTGGGCGATGGGCGCGCCAACGAACGCAGCGTCCGCCGCCACGGTGACGCGACGCGTCGTCGACCAGATCGTGGTCTCCGTTGGTCCGTAAAGGTTCCACAGCTCACAGCCGCGCTCCAACAAGGCCGCGGCGAGATCGCCGGGCATCGCTTCGCCACCACACCACGCCTGAAGTTTCGCCGGCGGGCGCCACTCCGCCGCGAGGAGCAGCCGCCAAGTCGCGGGCGTAGCTTGCAGGATCGTGGCTCCACTCCGCGTCAGCGCCGCTCCAAGCCGCGCCGCGTCCGCCGCAGTCTCGCGGGAGGCGAGCGCCAGTCGCGCGCCTGTCACCAGGGGAAGGAAGAGTTCCAGACCGGCGATGTCGAACGAGAGGGTCGTGACCGCGAGAGTCACGTCCTTATCCGTCATTCCGGGAGACTCCGCAAAATGACTGAGGAAGTTCGCCAACGCACCGTGCGTGACCTGCACACCCTTCGGCCGGCCGGTCGAACCCGAGGTGAAGATGACGTAGGCCAGTTCGTCCGGATGACTCTGGTGCGGGCTCGCCCAGGGGGGCGCCGCCGCGATCGCGGAGGCCTCTGCGTCGACGAGGACGCGCTGGACCCGCGCCGGGAAGAGTCCCGCACGGGCGGCCTGAGCCTGTTCCGTGACCACGAGCGTCAGGCCGCTTTCCTCCTGCATCGCCTGCAGGCGCGCGAGCGGGAATCCGGGATCAAGCGGCACATAGGCCGCACCCGTCTTCAAAATCGCGAGCAGCGCGACGACCATCTCCGGGGAGCGCTCAAGACAGACTCCGACCAAACCGCAGGACCCGCGCCGCGCGCCACGAGCACCTGCGCGAGCTTCCCAGCCCGCACCTCCAGCTCGCCGCGCGTCAGGCCGGCCGCTTCCGCACCGTCGGCTCCGCAGGCGACGATGGCCGCCGCGTTCGGCGACTGCTGCGCCTGTTCCGTGACCCGCTGGTGCACCGCCCGGCGTTCCCAGCCGTCACGCGGATGGAAATCACCCCTTGCCGCGAGGCGTTGCGCCTCGTCGGCCGACACGAGGGACAAGGCTTCAACAGGGCGTTCCGCCTCGACCGCCAGCAAGGCGAGGACGTGGCGCATCTGCTCGGCCACGGAACGGATCGCTCCCTCAGTGAAGCGGTCGACCGCGTAGTCGAAACGCAGCACGAGTTGCTCGCCCGGCTCCGCGTAAAGGGTGAGCGGGAAATTGGTCTGCTCATGCGCGGAGATCCGGCCGAAGCGCAGGCCCTCAGCCGTTCCTTCTTCGGCCGCGCCAAGGGGGTAATTCTCGAAGACCAACGCCGTCTCGAAGAGCGCCCGCCCGCGCGGCAACCCGCTCCAACCCAACACCTCGATGAGGCGACTCGATTGATGAGCGCGCAAGCCGACGCTGCTGTCCTGCAGGCGACGCAGCGAGGCCCGCACCGTTTCCGGCGCCGCGACGGGCACCCGGATGGGAAGCGTGTTGATGAAGAGACCAACCATGCCATCCACTCCCGCAAGCTCCTCGGGACGGCCTGAAACCACCACGCCGATCACCGCCTCGTCGACACCGAGGTGACGCCCGAGCACCAGACCCCACGCCGCCTGGACGCAGGTGCTCAGGGTCAAGCCACTCTGCCGCACGAAGCGAAGGAGCGCCGCGTGCTCCGAGCCTTGGAGCACGACCTTGGCCGACGCGTGACTTACGCCTGCAGGCGCCGGCTGGGTGGGCAAATCGCCAAGTCGCAGCGGCGGGGCCTCCGATACGCCAGCGAGGGTCCGGCGCCAGAAACTTTCCGCGGCGGCCGGCTCGCGGCGGGCGAGCCACGCGATGAAGTCGCGGTACGAAGCGCCGGAGGGCAGCGGTTGCCGCGACCACGCCAACTTGAGGTCACGCAGCAGCAACGGCAGCGACCAACCATCCAGCAACAGGTGATGATGAGTGAAGACGAGCCGACCGGTCGCCGGACCAAAACGGCACCAAGCCACGCGCCAGAGCGGGGCGCGGGAGAGATCAAAACCGCGACGGCGATCCTGCTCCAGCCAATCGGCCCAGGCGGCCTCACGCTCCGTGGTCGGTCGAGTACTCCAGTCCTGCGTCGTCCAATCAACCTCCAGCGACGAGGCCACGACCTGGCGCGGCTCGGGCAAGCCGTCCCACGCGAACGCCACGCGCAGGATCGAGTGGCGGCGCATCACCTGCTCCCAGGCGGCGCGCAGTCGCAGTTCGTCCATCTCACCCGCAATCTCAATCACGAGCTGCTGCGTGTACACTCCGGCGACGCCTTCGTGCAAGGCGTGCACGAGCATGCCTTCCTGCAGCGGCGCGAGGATCCACACGTCCTCGATCTCGCTCCGATCCGCGAGCAGCGCGGCGAGCTGGGGTCGATCCAAGCGGGCCAAGGGGAAGTCAGAGGGCGCCGGAGTCCAACGGCTCGCCGCGTCATCCGCCAGTTGGGCCGCGAGGTCATGCAACTCGCGCAGCATGCTGGCAAGCAGTCGCTCGAGGGTCTCACGCCGATGACGCCGCGTGCCAAAGGCGCACTCGATTCGCAGTCCTTCGTTCCCGACCGCCGCCGTGATATCGAGGGCGTGGGCCCGGGGACTGTCGGGCGCATGATCCGGACCAATCGGTTCCGCGGCGGGAGCGAAGGGGCCCTCGGCCTCGAGTGCGAGGTCCAGACGCCCGAGATAGTTGAAACTGATCTCCGCCGGGGCCGCGAGCGCGTCGCCGCCGGAGCCATGCCGCAACCAGCCGTACGCCGGTCCGTGCGCCGTCGCCGCCCGCACCCGTTCCTTCACGTCCGCCAGTCGCTCCGCCGGGGTGGCGTCCGGGGTGGTCTCGAGGGTGACCGGGTACAAGGCGGTGAACCAGCCGACCGTGCGCGAAACATCAATCGTCTCGCCCAGGGCATCGCGCCCGTGCGACTCGAGATTCACCCGCACCGCCGGACGTCCCGTCCACTCCTGCACCGCCGCCAGCAGCGCGGAGAGGAGCATCTCGTCGATGCGACTGCGTGCGCGCACGCCGGAGCGCTCGAGCACGCGCATTGTTTCCATCCGGGGCAGAATCACGAAAACCGATGCGGCCTCCGCCTCGCGATTGTCGGCCACGCCTGCCGCGTGATCACTCGGCAGCAACTTCGAGGTCCGCGCCGCTTCGTTTCGCCAGAAATCCCGCGCCGCCGAAAAATCCCGTCGCGCGCCCGCCGCCGCCCAAGCGGGGAACGGCACCGCCACGGGAGGCACCGCCTCGCCCAGAAGCGCAGACGCCACGTCGGCGAAGATGATCCGCCACGACACGGCGTCAATGACGAGATGGTGCGCCACCGCAATGAGTCGGCCACGGTCGCCCGCACTTCCCGCGATCCAGCAGGCTCGAACCAACGGCCCGGACTCAAGATTCAGCGACTGCTGCAGCACCGCGGCTTCACGAGCCATCGCGGCCGCCATCGCTGCCGCCATCGCTGCCGCGCCCGGCGCCGGAGCCTTGACCTCGACCAGATCGGGAATCGCATCCGCCACCTCGCTGAGTCGCTGGCGCCACGTCTGCCCGGCACGCTCAAACCGGAGCCGGAAGGCGGCGTGCCGCGTCAGCACCGCCCGCCACGCGTCGCGCAACGCCGCAAAACCCACCTCCGGCCCTGTCGTCACCGCCACCGCCTGGTTCCAGTATCCCGGCGTCGGCGCACCGAGCGCGAAAAACTCCCGCTGGATCGGGGTCAGCGGCACATCCGCCGCATCATACTGCAGGTCGGCCGTCGTCGCACTCAGCGGACGCAGGCGCGCCGCCAAACCTGCGAGCGTCGGACTGACAAAGACGTCGGCGGCGCCAAGGCGCCAACCCGCCTGCGCGAGCAGGGACACGAGCCGGAGGCTGAGAATGGAGTCGCCTCCCGCTTGGAAGAAGTCGTCCTCCAGAAAGGCCTCGCGGACTGCGAGGGTGCGACACCACGCCTGAGCCACGGCGCGCTCGGCGTCGGTCCGCGGTGCGGTCCGCGATCCCCGCGCGGTGACAGCCTCCGCCTCCGGCGCGGGCAACGCCCGTCGATCCAACTTGCCTCCCGGGGTCAGCGGCATCCGGTCAAGGCGGACAATGCGTGTGGGGATGAGAGCGTCCGGCAGGATCGCCCGCAGCGAGGCCAGCGCCTCGCTCTCGACGAACGCCGTCGGTGCGACGACGTAAGCCACGATCTGCCGTCCACCGCTCGCGGCTTCATGCACCGCCGCCGCGGCGGCCGCGACCCCAGTAACGGCCGCGAGACGCGATTCGAGCTCACCGAGCTCCACGCGTTGGCCACGAATCTTGACCTGACCGTCGCGCCGCCCGACGAAATAAGGGCGCCCGTCCGCGCCGCGTCGGGCGAGGTCGCCGGTGCGGTACAGCCGCGCTCCGGGCACCGGAGAGAAGGGATGCGGGATGAAGCGCTCCGCCGTCAGCGCCGCCTGACCGAGATAGCCCCGCGCCAGCAGGGCTCCGCCGATGCAGAGTTCACCCGCGACCCCTGGCAGCACGGGCTCCAGATCGGGGCCCAGCACGTAGACCTCCGCGTTGGCCACCGGCGCACCCAGAGACACTTCCCCCTCGGCCGCGCAGCGGGCGAAGGTCGCATCGATCGTCGCCTCGGCGGGACCGTAGAGATTGATCAGCTCGACCTCAGGCAGCGCGGTCAAGAATCGATCGCGCGTGGCGGAGCGGAGGGCCTCGCCACCGCTGAACACGCGCCGCAAACGCGATCCGCCGCCGCGCACCGCTTCCTCGATGAAAAAGTCGAGCACCGACGGCACCAACTGGAGCACCGTGATCCCATGCGCCCGGACCGCCTCTGCCAGAAAAGCCGGATCATGCTGGCCACCCGGCCGCGCCATCACGAGACGGGCGCCCGCAAGGAGGGGCGCCCAGAACTCCCAGACCGACGCATCGAAACTGACCGGGGTCTTCTGCAGCACCGCATCCTCAGCCGAGAGGGGGAACGTCGCCTGCATCCACGCCATGTGGTTCACGATGGCGGAATGCGGCACGGCCACACCCTTGGGTCGCCCAGTCGAGCCCGAGGTGAAGATCACGTAGGCGAGTTGCGCCGGGCTGATCTCGATCGTGGGTACCGTGGTCGCTTCGCGCGCGATCTCCGGCCACACACTCCTCCACTCCACTGCGCCCGTCGCGATCGCGCGCGTCTCCGCGAGGACCAGCCGCGCGGCGCTGTCCGACACCATCTCGGCGACACGCCCGGCGGGATAAGACGGATCGATCGGCACGTAGGCCGCACCCGCCGTGAGCACACCGAGCAAGGCCACGACCATGTCCGTCGACCGCTCCAACGCGATCGCCACGCGATCGTCGCGACGCACGCCGCGACGGTACAGCCAATGCGCGAGCTGATTGGCCCGGCGCTCCAGCTCAGCGTAACTGAGCGTCTCGCGCTCCGAAACCACCGCCGGCGCCTGCGGCGTCCTCGCCACCTGAGCGCTGACCAGCGCCGCGAGCGAGCGTCCTTCCTCTGCGAAGTCCACCGACTCGCCGACGGCGTCCAGACAGGCCGCCGCACGCTGCGGAGCGGTCAGCAGCGAAAGCGCTCGCCACTCGGCCGTGGGAGTCTCGGCAATTGCCTCAAGGACTCGCCGGAAAAGCACCGGGAGCGCCTCAATGAGGCGAGCATCCAATGCTTCACTCGAACAAGCCGCCATGCCGCCAAGGGAACCGTCCTTCGGATCCACACCGAAGTTGACCGCGATCGTGAAGTTGGTCTCCTCCCGGGCACGCGTGCCCAGTCGCTCCAGCGCGCTCAGGCCACCCAGTGCGTCGTAGACGTGGAAGTGGACGAAATTGAAGTCGGTCGCGAAGAGCGGGGCTCCGCCCTGGCGCTTCTGGATTTCCGCCAGCGGCAGGCGGCGATGCGGCAGGAGCGTGGTCTCCGCCGCGAAAACGGCCCGAACGAGGTCTGCCCAGCTGGTCACCTGCTCAAGACGCACGCGGAAGGGCACGGTATTCAGGAAGAGCCCCGCGATGCGCTCCGCTCCCGCCACCTCCGGCCGGCCGTTGGTCACGAGGCCCGTGACCACGTCGTGACTGCCACCCAGCGCCGCCAGTACGCGGGCGTGAGCCGCGAGCAGCACTGACTTCAATGGCACTCCCAAGCTCTCCGCCACGCGCGTGAGCGCCGTCGACAACGCCGCCGGAATCACCAGCGGACGCTGCACCATACCCGGGCGAGACGAGTCTCCAAGGCCGGGACGGGGCAGCTCCAGCAGCTCCGCTCCCTCCAACGCCTGCTCCCAGAAGCGGCGCGTCGCCGCATCGGCAAGCGCGGCGCGTTCGAGCGCGACATAATCGCGGTAGCCGACCGGAATCGCGGGGGCGGACACCGGCGCGTCACCCTTCCCGATCCGCGCGAGGTAATGTTGGAAGAGCTCCGTCAGCAGCGACGCGAGCGTCCATCCGTCGACGATCGCATGGTGCAGCGCGAGCGTGAATTGGAACTCATCGGGCCCGCGGCAATGCACGTAAGCCCGCACGAGCGGGGGGCGGCTCCAATCGAAGGCCCGTTGGGCTTCGTCGTGCACAAAGCGGTCGAGCCATTCCTCCTGCGCGGCCGGTGCCAGATGCGCGAGATCGCCACTGACCAGCGGCCAACGGGCCTGAGCATGGACGAGCTGCAACGGCTCCGAGAAGGTCGCGAGGTCAAAGGAGGTGCGAAGCACCGCATGGCGCTGCACGAGGGCGTCGAGCTCCTGCTGCAAGGCCCCCAGATCAAGCGGGCCACGCAGGTGATGGCTGGAGAAGTCGTGGTACAACGCGCCGCCCGAGTCCGATTGGCTGTGGAAGAGCATGCCCGCTTGGAGGCGGGTGACCGGGTAGGCGTCTTCAAGTCCGCCCGGAAGCCGCGCGCGGTCGCCGGCGCTGAGCAGAGCAAACGGAGCCAGAGTGGCCTCATCCGTTTTCCTCGAGCCCGCCGAGGCAGCGGCGCCGCCCGCAGACTCGATCGGCGCAACCGACGTTGCGACACCCACCGCACCCGAGTAAGCCCCATCCGTCTCAGCGGCGAGGGCCGCGATCGTCTGCTTCTCAAACAAATCTTGGAGCGAGAACTCGATCCCGCGCTCCCGCGCCCGCGAGCACACCGTGATACCCATGATCGAGTCACCACCGAGCGCGAAGTAACTCGCCGTCACCCCCACGCGCTCCACGCCCAAGGTGGTCGACCAAATCTCCGCGAGGATCCGTTCGCGCTCCGTCCGCGGTTCGACGTGCTCCGCTGAAACATCGGCGAGCAGGCCAGAAGGCGCCGGCAGCGCGCGGCGGTCGATCTTCCCGTTCGCAGTGAGGGGGAACGCATCGAGCACCACCAGCGACGAGGGCACCATGTACTCCGGCAAGCGCGTCAGCAGCTGGTCCCGCATGCCGTCGACCGTCAGGCGCTCCTCACCCCGAGGAACGACGTACGCCACAAGGCGCTTCTCGGCTCCGGGCGAATCCGCGCGAGCCAGTACGACCGCCTCACGCACCTCCGGGTGCATCAAGAGCACATTCTCGATCTCTCCAAGCTCGATGCGGAAGCCGCGGATCTTCACTTGGTCGTCGATGCGACCAAGGTAATCCAAGTCCCCATCGGCCAGTCGTCGCGCGAGGTCGCCGGAGCGGTAAAGTTTGCCGTTCGCCGACACGCCGTGCGGATCCGGGACGAAGCGCTGCGCGGTGAGCTCCGGCCGGTTGAGGTATCCGACTGCGAGGCTGATACCGGCGACGTTCAACTCGCCGGGGACGCCGATCGGGCAAAGGTGCCCGCGCGAATCGAGCACGAGGAGAGGCGTATCGATGATCGGCTTGCCGATCAGGCTCCCACGTCCCTCGTAGGCATCGGCCTGCCGCAGGGGACGGTAAGTCGTGTGCACCGTGGTCTCGGTGATGCCGTACATGTTCACCAGCTGGGGCTGAGTGTCGCCGTGACGCTCGAACCACGAACGCAGGCTCGCGAACTCCAGGCCCTCTCCCCCGAAAATCACGTAGCGGAGCGAAAGGACCCGCAGATCCGCCACCTGCTCCTCGGCCTTCATCAGCTGCCGGAAGGCTGACGGAGTCTGGTTCAGGATCGTCACGCGCTCACGGATCAGGAGATCGCAGAAGGCGGAGGGCTCGCGACTGGTGAAGTAAGGTACCACCACCAAGCGGCCTCCGTAGAGCAGCGCGCCCCAGATCTCCCAGACCGAGAAGTCGAACGCGGCTGAGTGGAAGAAGGTCCACACGTCGCTCGGATTGAAATCATACCAGACCTCCGTCGCGGTGAAGAGACGCAGCACATTGTGGTGCGTGACGATGCATCCCTTCGGGCGACCGGTAGATCCCGACGTGTAGATGACGTAGGCGGGATCCTCGGGAGAGTTCACCACCGGCAACGGCGAGCACTCCTCGCCTTCGGCCGGGAACAGGCAGCTCGCATCGAGCTCCAGCCGCATCACCATCGGATTGCTCAGACGCGCGGAAAGTTCGCTCGAGGTGATGATCACCGGGATGGCGCTGTCCTCGATCGTGTAGTCGAGGCGGTCATCCGGATAGATCGGATCGAGGGGCAGGTACGCACCTCCGGCCTTGAGGATGCCGAGCAGCCCCACGAGCAGCGGCGCATCGCGCTCCAAGAACAGTCCCACCAGCGTGCCGCGCTGGAAGCCGAGCCCGCGCAGGCGGTGGGCGATCGCATTCGCGGCGCGGTCCAACTCCGCGTAGGTCAGCGTACCCGACTCCGACGACAGTGCGATCCCGTCCGGAGTGGTCGCGGCCTGGCGCGCGAACCACGCATGCAGACTGCCGTCACGCAGGTCTTCGACCGGCTCCGTCGGCGTCGACGCTGCGAGCAGCGCCGCGCGCTCGGCTCCGGCCACGAGCTCGATCTGGCCCAACTTCACCCCGGGTCGGCCGAGGGAGAGCAAGGCCTGGCGGATGTGACCGAGGAGACGGAGCACCGTCTCACGATCGAAACGCGCCGTATCAAACGAGGTCCGCAGCGTCAGCCGGGGTCCCGGCAGGACGTCGATGGTCAGCGGGTAGCTGGTCTGCTCAACGAAATGCACGTGACGCGGCTCGAGGTCGCCAAAGCGATTCGAGAGCGCAGAATCGACCGGATAGTTGATGAAGACGAACAGGCTTTCGAAGAGCTGCTGGCCGCGCGGGACCGCACTCCAGCCTTGGATGTCGCTCAGCGCGGCATGCCCGTGCTCCTGCAGCGCCACCTGCCGCTCCTGCAACGCACGCAGCCACGGCCCCGCCTCCGCGTCGTCTGTCACCGTCACGCGCAGCGGAAGGGTGTTGATGAAGAGACCGACGATGTTCTCCACTCCAGCCAGGTCGGCGGGGCGGCCCGACACCGTGACACCGAAAACCACGTCCTCAGCACTGGCGTAGCGGCTCAGGACGAGAGCGTACGCACCTTGCGACAGCGTGTTCAGCGTCACCTGCTGTTCGCGGGCGATCTGCTGCAGTCGCGCGGTGTCCGTCTCGTCGATCGCGAAGTCGATCACCTCGTGGACCTTTCCAGCCGGACCCGGCTTGTCGACCGTGAGCGGAGTCGGCACGGAGAAGCCGCGCAGCTGCTCGCGCCAGAACTGTTCGTCACGCGAGGCATCGCGCTTCTGCAGCCACTGCAGATAGGCGCCGAAGGGCCGGGCCGGTGGCAGAGCTGGAATCTGGCCCGTGCTGAAGGCCGCATAGGCCACGCCGAACTCGCGCAAGAGCAGCGGCAGCGACCAGCCGTCGAGCAGGAGGTGATGATGGCTCCAGACGAGCTGCCACACGGACTCCGACCGGCGGAGGGTGGCGAGGCGCATCAAGGGCGCGCGGTTCGGTTCGAAGCCCCGCTTGCGATCTTCCGCGAGGAAGGCGGTGAGTTTCTCGGCCTGCTGCGCCGGGCTGAATGTCCGCCAGTCTTCCTTGCGCCATGGCATCGCCAACGTCCGGTGCACGACTTGCACCGGTTCACGCTGGCCCTTCCAGACGAACGCCGTCCGCAAGATGGGATGCCGCGACACCAGCACGCGCCATGTCTCCGCGAACGCGGCTTCATCGAAGCGTCCGTGCAGCTCGCAGGTCAGCTGCTCGAAATAGACCGCCTCGCTCGGCTCAAAGAGGGTGTGAAACAACAGGCCCTTCTGCAGCGGGCTGAGCGGAAAAATCTCTTCAATGGACGCGGCCTTGCTCATGGATTCGAAACGGAATTAGCGCGGATCAGGGTCCGCCAGATCGGCGAGCAGCGCATCGAGCTCGCTCGCCTCTAGCTGGACATGGGTGAAGTCAGACGGGGTCGGCGCACCCGATTCCGCCGACAAGCAATGCGCGAGCAGCGCCCGGACGTGGGTGAGGAAGCGTTCGGCAAGCTTTTCCACGGTCGCGCGCGAGTGCACCCGGCGGGTGAAGAGCCAGTGAATGCGCAGACGGCCGTCCGTCACGAGGGCGTTGATGTCGATGAGATGGACGCGGTAGCCGCGCGGGCTGAGGTCCGGACCGACCGGGAGGTCCAGAAGCCCGAAGGGTGCATCCGGCCCGAGGGTGTGGTCCGTCTGACCGAGGTAATTGAAGCAGAGCTCCGCGGGCGGCAGCGCCGCGAGCTCCGCCCGCACCGCCGGATCCGCGTGAAGGCGGGAGAGCAGACCAAACCCGGTCCCATGGTGCGGTACCGCCCGCAGGCTCTCCTTCACCGCGATGAGTTGCTCGCGCGGGCCGGCTGCGGTCGGCAGCTCAAGGCGGAAGGGATAAAGGCTGGTGAACCAGCCCACGGTGCGGGAGACGTCAATCGCGTCACCCAAGGCCTCGCGGCCGTGATTCTCCAGCGAGATCACGCTCGCCGACCGGCCGGTCCATTCCGCGAGCGTCGCGGCCAGCGCGGTCAGGAGGACTTCGTCCGCCCGCATGCGGTAGACCGCCGAGGCCTCGCGCAGAAGCGATCGGGTTGCCTCGGCATCAAGCTCGACGGAGAACCGTTCCATCGCGGCCACCGCGCGCGCATCCGCCGAGACCGGCAGGTCACGCGGCAGCTCCCCGCGGGCCTGCCCGACGGCTCGCCAGTGCGGGAGCTCCGCGACGCAGTCAGCGGCTTGTGCACGCTCTCCGAGCGCTCGCGACCACGAGGCAAAGGAGGCATTCGGGGCCGAGAGTCCGATCTCAACACCGGCCTCAGCCTGCGCGCAGGCCGAGGCCAGGTCGGAAGCAAGGATACGCCACGACACTCCGTCCACGACCAGATGGTGAATCGTCAGGAAGAGCTTCGGCGACTCCCCTCCCTGACCGACGAAGTACGCGGCACGCCAGAGGGGTCCGTTCGCAAGGTCGAGGCTCGCTTGCAGCTGCGTCGCGACCGCTTCGAGCGCCGCGATCGGATGCACCGCCAGCTCCAGCGCCGGCGCCGCCTCCGCGTAGCGCTGCACCCAGACACCGTCTGCTCCGCGCTGGAACCGCAGCCGGAACGCGCCGTGCCGCGCCACCACCGCAGCAAGCGCGTGGGCGATTCGCTCGGGCGGTGGAGCCGTGCGCAGGTCGAGCACGATCGATTGGTTCCAATGGTGCGCATCCGGCTGCTCCTGCGCGAAGAACCACTGCTGGATCGGCGTCAGTGGCACGTCTCCGCGCTCCGTATCATCGACCCCTCCCTGCTCCAGCCGCGTCGCCACGGCCGCCTGACCACGAATGGTGGGAGACGCAAAGATCTGCCGCGGGGTCAGCGCATAACCAGCCTGATGCGCTCGCGCGACGATCTGCAGGCTGAGAATGGAGTCGCCCCCGAGCTCGAAGAAGTTGTCTTCCGGACTGACCTCAGGGACATGCAGGACCTCTCGCCAGATCGATGCCAACAACTGCTCGAGATCGTTCGCCAGCAGGGGCGCTTGGCCAAGTGGGTCCGTCGCCGTCGTCTCGCTCAGCGTCTGCGGCGGCAGTGCCCGGCGGTCGATCTTGCCCGACGCATTGAGCGGCCACGCTGTCAGGACCATCACGTATCGCGGGACAAGGTAATCGGGGAGCCGCTCCGCGAGATACGCCCGCAGCACTGCCGGCTCGGGGCTCTCGCCTTCCCGAGCGAGCGCATAGCCGACGAGGCACTTCCCGCCTCGGCCGTCCGTCGCCGCGATGACCAGCGTGCCCGCCACGGCCGGGTGCTCTGAGAGCACGGATTCGATCTCGCCCGGCTCCACGCGGAAACCGCGGATCTTCACCTGATCATCCACGCGGCCGAGGAATTCGAGTCGTCCATCCAGACGCACGCGCCCAAGGTCGCCCGTTCGATAAGCCCGTGCTCCGGGCATCGTCGCCCGCGGATCCGGCACGAATCGCTCGGCCGTAAGATCGGGACGGCCGAGGTAGCCGCGGGCCACGCCCACGCCGCCCACCCAGATTTCACCGGGCACGCCGAGCGGCTGTAGCTCACCGCCGCTATCCACGACGTACGCCGTGAGGTGGGCGATCGGACGGCCGAGGGTGACGTCTTCCGCACCGGTCGCGATCTCCTCCATCGTCGCACACACCGAGGTCTCCGTCGGACCGTACGCGTTGAAAAGAATCCGGCCTTCGGACCACGCACGATAGAGCTCCGGACTCGCGGCCTCACCGGCCATGAGGAGCGTGTGGAGCCCCGGGAAATCCGTCGGACGCAGCGCCGCCAGCAGAGCCGGCGGGAGTGTCGCGTGATCGATGCGCGCGTCCCGCAGCTGCCGCGCAAATTCATCCGGCGCCGGCACGGTCTCGCGCGGCTCCAGCCAGAGCGCCGCTCCACCCGCGAGCGTCAGGAAAATCTCCGACACCGACGCGTCGAAGCTGATCGACGCAAATTGCAGCACCCGCTGCCCGGGACGGACCCGCGTGATCGCCGCCTGGGTTTCCGCGAGATTCGCAAGGCCCGCATGCTCCACCAACACGCCCTTCGGCCTTCCGGTCGAGCCAGAGGTGTAAATCAGGTACGCGACGTCCTGCGAAGAGACGATCGGAAGTTGCCGCGGCTTCGGCCCGGCGCCCTCACGGCCAAGTGCCGCATCAATCTGCCACTGCGCCGTGACCACGCCGGCCGGAACCCGGGATGCGCCCGTGGCATCGACGAGCAAGAGCGTAGGCCGAGCGTCATCGAGCAGTCCCGCGATGCGCTCCCGCGCGTACTGGGGATCGACCGGGAGGAAAAACGCGCCCGCGCGCAGGACGCCAACCATCGCCACCACGAGCTCCGGGCTCTTTTCGAGGCAAAGCGCCACCGCCGTGCCGCGCCGCACACCCCGCCGCTGCAGCTCCACCGCGACCCGACCCGCACGCTCCCAAAGATCCGCGTAGCTCACTTCCCGACCCGGGCCGATCAACGCTGGCGCGGCCGGGGCCCGTCGGGCCTCTCGCTCGAGAACCTCAAGCATCGTCTGCGCCCGGTTGCCCGACTGCGTGGCGTGGCCGAACTCAAGGAGCGCCGTGCGCTCCGCCGGCGCCAGCGGATCCAAATCCGCCAGCCGACTCGCCGTCGGCTCGGTCAGTCCGATCACGAGACGCTGCCACTGCTCCAACAGGCGATCGATCGCATCCGGCGCAAAGCGGGCCGCATCATAGGCAAGGCGGAGATTGAGCCGCTGCCCCGGAACCACCGCCGCGGTGAGTGGGAAGTTCGTCTGTTCCCGAGTCTGCAGTCCGGAAAAGCGCAGGCTTGACGGCACCTGCCGCAAGGCTTCTTCGCCCGGATAGTTTTCGAAGACGAGGATCGACTCGAACAGCGATTGTCCGCGATCGACCTCGCTCCAGCCCTGAATCGACGCCAGGGGCGTATGCTCAAATTGGCGAGCCTCCGCCTGTGCCTCCTGCAGCGCCTTCAGCCATGGCAGCACCGCGCTTTCCGGCCGTACTGCCACCCGCAACGGCAGCGTATTGATGAAGAGTCCGATCATCTCCTCGACCCCGGCCAACTCGGCGGGCCGGCCGGCAACGGTCACCCCGAACACGATGTCCCGTCCGAGCCCGAGTCGCTGCAGGAGCAACGCCCACGCGCCTTGGAAGAGAGTATTCAGGGTGAGCCCTTGGCTCCGCGCCCACGCGCGCAAGCGTTCGCTTTCGGGCAGACCGAGCACGCGCTCCGCTTCACCGGGTGCGCCCGCCGGTGGCTCCACGCGGGGACGCGGCAGGCGAAGATCCGGTGCGCCGGCAAAGCCGACCAGTTGCCCGCGCCAGAACGCCTCCGCGGCGCCTAGATCCTGGCGGCCGAGCCAATCAATGTAGTCCCGGTACGGACGCACCGTCGGGGGCCGCGTCGCCGCGCCGCAACGCGATTCGTAATCCGCCAACACGTCACGAAAGACGAGCGGCAGACACCAGCCATCGAGCAGGATGTGATGATGACTCCACAACCAACGCCAGCGGTTCGGAGCGGTGCGAACCAAAAGGAGGCGCATCAGCGGCGCCTGGGCGAAGTCGAAGCCGGTGACGCGGTCCTCCGCCAGCAAGGCGGCCCACGAAGACGATGCATCCGACGGCGCGCCGCTTCCGGTCCAGTCGAGCTCGCGCCACGGCATCGACACCGTGGTCACGGTCTCCTGACGCGGCTCGGGGACATCCCGCCAGTGAAAGCGCGATCTCAATCCGGGATGACGCTCGAGCAAGCCGTTCCAGGCGGCCCGGAATTCCGCCGGCCGCAGCGCACCTTCCAGCTCGCCCCAGACTTGCTCGACGTAAACGCCTGAATCCGGCGCAAACACGCTTTGGAAGAGCATGCCGGACTGCATCGGGCTGAGCGGATAGACGTCGCCGGCCGAGGGATCCTCCGCTGCTCGCGACGCCGATCCATCCGCCGCCGGGCCGGAGCTCACCGCATCCGCGAGCGGCCGAGCCTTAGCGGCGAGCTCGGCGAGCGTCTCCGCCGCGAAGAGATCCTTCGCCGCAATCTTCCAGCCCGCCTTGGCCGCCAGCGAGACGACTTGAATCGTGAGGATCGAGTCTCCACCCAGCGCGAAGAAATTATCTCCCGCACCGACCGTCGGCACGCCGAGCACGCGGGACCACACCTCCGCCAGGGCCCGTTCGGCCGGGCTCTCCGGAGCCTGATACTCCGCCGTCGCAGCCGCGCTCGCATCGGGAATCGGCAGAGCACGGCGGTCAAGCTTGCCGTTGTCCGTCAACGGTAGACGCTCCAGCAACACGAAAGCCGCCGGGACCATGTAGTCAGCCAACCGGGTGCGGCACGCCTCCCGTGCCTCGGCCGCACTGACCGGCGCACCGGACTCAGGAACGAGATACGCCACGAGTCGGCGCTCACCCGGACGATCCTCGCGCGCTAGGACCACGGCATCACGGACGCCCTCCACTGCCGCGAGCACGCGCTCGATCTCGCCGAGTTCGATTCGGAAGCCCCGGATCTTGACCTGCTGGTCCATGCGCCCGAGGTACTCAAGGTCGCCATCCGCCAGCCAACGCGCCAGATCCCCGGAGCGATAGAGACGTCCGGGGCCAAACGGATTCCGCACAAAGCGCTCCGCCGTCAACTCCGCCCGGTTGAGGTACCCACGCGCCAAGCCGGCGCCCCCCACCAGCAACTCGCCCGGCACACCCACCGGAACCGGCTCCAGGCGCTCGTCGACGACATAGAGGGAGAGATCCGGTATCCGTTCTCCGATTACACTACCCCGGCCACTGAGCGCGTCAGCCCGGCGGATCCAGCGGTAGGTCACGTGCACGGTCGTCTCGGTGATCCCGTACATGTTGATCATCCGCGGACACTCGTCGCCGTGCCGATCGAACCACGGGAGCAGCGAGCGCGGCTCCAGCGCCTCGCCACCGAAGATGACCGTCCGCAACGCGAGGGCGCCCGTCGGTCGCGACTCATCCACCGCCTGCAACTGGCGGAACGCCGACGGAGTCTGGTTCAGCACCGTCACCCGCTCCGCCTGCAAGAGGTCGTGGAAGGCCTCCGGCGACCGGCTCACCTCATGACGCACAATCACGAGTCGACCGCTGTAGAGCAGCGCACCCCAGACTTCCCAGACCGAAAAGTCGAAGGCGTAGGAGTGGAACAGCGTCCACACGTCCTCTGCGCCAAAGCCGTACCACGGCTCGGTCGCGAGCATCAGCCGGACCACGTTGGCGTGGGTAACGACGCAACCTTTGGGGCGCCCCGTCGAGCCCGAGGTGTAGATCACATACGCCGCATCCTCCGGCCCCGCCTCCTCGGGCGTCGCCTCACCGGGCACGGGCTCGTGCGACGCCACCAGGCTTGCCAACTCAAGACGGCACGGATGCGGCAGCGCAAGGTCGGTGCCATGCACGATCACCGCCGCGACCTGCGCGTCACCGAGCATGTACTGCAGGCGATCGATCGGGTACGCGGGATCCAGCGGCAGATAAGCCGCCCCGGCCCGCAGGATGCCGAGAATGCCGATCACCAACTCCGCGGAACGGACGCTGCAAAGTCCCACCAAGGCGCCACGCGTAACTCCGACCGCACGCAGGCGACGGCCGACGCGATCCGCCTGCGCAAGGGCTTCGGCGTAGGTGACCGTGACCGCTCCATCAGACAGTGCGACGCGATCGGGCGTCCTCGCCGCCTGCCGCGCAAACCAACTCCAGAGGCTGTCCGGCGACGTGAAGTCGCGCACCGCTCCACCTCCGAGCGCCAGCACGGCGGCGCGACCCGCTGGGTCGAGCAACGGCAGCGCCGCGATCGACTGCTCGGGCTGCGCGAGCGCCGCCCCGATCAGCACCTCGTAAGCATCGGCGAGCCGGGCGATCGTTTCCGGGGTGAACAGGTCCGTGCAGTACTCCCAACGGGCCGTCCAGCCGTCGGCGGCTTCCTCCAGCGCGAGGGTGAGGTCCACCTTCGCCGTGCCGGTATCGACCTCGATGACCTCCGCCTGCAGGCCCGGGAGATCGAGTGCCCGGCGCGGCGCGTTCTGCAGGGTGAAGTAAATTTGGAAGAGCGGCGTGCGGCTGCGGTCCCGCGTGGGCTGCACCGCATCGACCACCTGATCGAAGGGAGTCTGCTCGCGCCCAAAGGCCTCGACACACTCTGCCTTCATCCGCGCCACCCACTCCGCAAACGTCAGCGGACCGTCCAGACGGGCGCGGAGCACGAGCGTGTTGACGAGAAAACCAATCAAGCTCTCGGCCTCGGAGCGGAGACGGCCGGCCACCGGCGTACCAATCAGCAGCTCGGACTGGCGCGACCAGCGCGACAGCAGCAGCGCGTAGGCACTGAGGAACACCATGAACGGCGTCGCTCCGGTCTGCCGGCAAACCGCACGGAGAGGCGAGACTGCGGCCGCAGGGAGCGTCCGCAACAGGAGAGCGCCGTGGTAACTCTGTTCCGGCGGACGCGCTCGATCGGTCGGCATCTCGAGCGCGGTCGGCGCGCTGCGCAGATGCTCCGCCCAGGCCGCCAGCGCGGCTTCAGCCCCCGGCGTGGCAAGTTCCTCGCGCTGCCAATCCGTGTAATCCGGGAGCTGGATCGGCAATTCCGGCAGCACCCCTTCCACCGCGCGGCCCGCGACCCGCCCGCGATACAGCGCGGTCAGCTCCTCCACCAGCACACCCAGGGACCAGCCATCCGCGATGATGTGATGCAGCGTGACGAGGAGGACGTGATCTTCAGCACCCCGGTCGCAGCGGACCAGCTGCGCGCGCCAGAGGGGGCCGCGGGCCAGGTCGAAGGGAGCGCGAGCGGCGTCGCTCAACCGTGCGGCCAAGCCCGACTCAGCGACATCGCCCAACAACTCCAATTCCACCCGCGGCGCTTCGTGCACGACTTGCACGGGCTCACCGGCCTCGACCGCGAAGGTCGTGCGCAACGAATCGTGCCGCACTTCGATCATCCGCAGCACGTCGGCGAGCGCGCCGGCATCCAAGCGCCCGCGCAACCGCACCGCGACCGGGATATGGTAAACGGCGTTGCCGGGTTCGAAGCGGTCGAGGAACCAAAGCCGGCGCTGCGCGTGCGAAATCGGAGCGACGTAGGCGTTCATCCGCGGCGTCCTCCATTCGTGGGCTTCGCGGCCGCGATCTCGCCATCGGCGCCGATGGCCACCGCCCGTCGCTCTCGGTTCGCCCGTCGCAACGTTCCGGCCGCCGTCGGCGCGGCACCGCGCGCCCGCTCGGCCCGCAGCGCCGCCGCCAGCGCCTCCGCGGTGGGATGCTGAAAGAGGACGCGCAAGGGCAAGGCCACTCCGGCACGCTCGCGCAGGCGCGTCATCACTCGCGTGGCGACGAGCGAATGACCGCCCGCCTCAAAGAAATCATCCGTCATCCCGAGATCGTCACGGCCCAGCACCTCCCGCCAAATCGCGAGGACCGTTTCCTCGTCGGCGTCGCGGGGCGCCACGCGCTCAGCCATTCGCTCCGCCTGCGGCGCCGGCAGCGCGCGGCGATCGACCTTGCCCGCCGGTGACAGCGGCAGCGCCGACAGGAAGACCCACGCCGTCGGCACCATGTAATCGGGCAGACGCTGACTGAGCCACGCCCTTAGCGTCGTGGCGGCCGGGATCGGACCCCGCGCGACGACGTAGGCGACAATGCGCGGGCCCGTCGAGGCATCCTGCCGCAGCGTGCACACCGCGTCCGCCACGTCCGCATGATCGCGCAGCGCCGCGTCGATCTCGCCGAGTTCGATGCGCAGGCCGCGCAACTTGACCTGGAAGTCGAGCCGACCGAGGTACTCGATCTCTCCGTCGGAGCGTCTCCGACCAAGGTCACCCGTGCGATACAGCCGGGCTCCGGGATGGCGCGGCGCCGGATGCGGCACCCAGCGCTCCGCCGTCAGCGCGGGTTGCCGGTGATAGCCGCGCCCCAGCCCGACGCCGCCGAGATACACTTCACCCGGAACCCCGACGGGCACGGGGCGGAGGTGCGGATCCAGCACGTGCAGTTCCACATTGGCGATGGGTGCGCCGATCGGCACCGGGCCGGTCTCGCCGCGTCGGCACGCGTGCCAGCTGACGTCCACCGCCGCTTCGGTGGGACCGTAGAGATTGTGCACCGCCGCGGCGGGCAACTTCTCGTGCGCCACCGCTACGAGATCCCGCGGTAGCTCCTCGCCCGAGCACACGATCTGCCGGACCGTAGCGCAGCGTTCGACTCCCGGAGACTCGAGGAAGGCGCGCAACATCGACGGCACGAAGTGCAGCGTGGTGATCCGTTGGACGACGATCACCTCGATCAACTGCGCCGGATCCTTGTGCACACCGGGGTCCGCCACGACGAGGGTCGCGCCGGTCATGAGCGGCCAGAAGAATTCCCACACCGAGACGTCGAAGCTGTAAGGGGTCTTCTGCAGGACCCGATCCCCCGCCGCGAGGGGCAACGCGGCTTGCATCCACTGGAGGCGGTTGAGGATCGCAGCGTGGGTGTTGACCGCGCCCTTCGGTCGCCCGGTCGATCCCGACGTGTAGATCATGTACGCGGCGCCAAGACCCACGATCGACGGGACGCGCAGGGCTGGGGAAGCCGGGTTGAAGAGTGACGCCGCCATGCGGAGCATCCGTTCCGGCGGCACGCCAAGACGCGCCCCGAGCGCATCCGTCGTCACGACGAGGACCGGCGCCGCATCGGCCAACATGTAGGTCAAGCGTTCGGCGGGATAATCCGGATCGAGCGGGACGTAAGCGCCCCCGGCGCGCAGCACGGCGTGCAGCGCGAGCACCAGTTCCGCCGAGCGCTCGAGGCAGACTGCGACCCGCGACTCCGGACCGACGCCAAGGGCCTGCAAGCGGGCCGCGAGCGCATCCGCACGGCGGCTGAACTCAGCGTAGGTCAGCGTGCCGGCGGTCGACACCAGCGCCGGGTATCCCGGAGACAGGGAGCGCGGAGGTTCGTGAATCCACGGCGCTGACGGGAACGCGACCTCGGAGCGGTTCCACTCTGACTGAGCGGCATGCTCCTCCACCGCGAGCAACGGCAAATCGGAAAGGCGTGCCTCCGGTCGCGTGACGGCCGCCTCGAGAAGCGTGCGAAGATGACCGAGCAGGCGCCGCAGGGTGTCCTCCTCGTAGAGCTCGGTGCGGTACTCGGCCACCCAGAGCAACTCGCCGTCGGTTTCCTCGGCGATGAGCGTGACATCGAACTTCGCCGTGCGGTTCGCGAGCGGCACCGGCGCGATCTCGAGGCCCGCCAGCCGGGCGGAGGCCGGCGGGGTGTTCAACAGCACGAACAGAGTCTGGAAGATCGGGGTGCGACTGAGATCACGCACCGGCGCCACGGCATCAATCAGTGACTCGAACGGCGTATCCTGATGGGCATAGCCGGCGAGACACGACTGCTTCACCCGCTCCATCAGGCCGCGGAACGTCGGATCCCCCTGCAGATCCACCCGCACCGGGAGCAGATTCACGAAGAATCCCGCCATCGCCTCAAACTCGGGACGCGGTCGATTCGCCACCGACGTGCCGAGCACAAGATCATCCTGACGTGAATGACGCGCCAACACGGCCGCGTAGCCAGCGACCAAGGCCATGAACAGCGTCGCTCCATCACGCTGCGCCAGTTGGTTGAGACCGGCGGTCAGGCCCCTCGGCCAGCGGCAGCGATACTCGCGGCCGACGCCGTCGAGCACGCGTGGGCGCGGGCGGTCGGACGGGATCTCGGCCGCCACTCCGCCGGCCAAATGCGCGCGCCAGAAATCGAGCGAGGTTCGGAGCTTGGCCTCCGAGTGCTGCCGGCGCTGCCACTGCGCGAAATCGGCATAGTGGGCGCTCAGGAACGGCAAGCGGGGTTCATCGCCCGCGACGCGGGACGCGTAGCAAGCGGTGAGCTCGCGGGTGATGAGATTGATCGTCCAGCCATCCGCGACGATATGGTGGATGACGACCACGAGCAGGTGATCCTCGTCCGCGAGTTGGATCAGCCGGGCCCGGATCACCGGCCCCTTGGCGAGGTCAAAGGGAGCGACGGCCGTTTCCTCGGCCAGAACCCGGGCCCGCTCTTCGCGCTCGACGGCCGGATCAGGACGGAGGTCGTCACGCTGCAGCGCGAAGCGCACGTCGTCCGCCGCAAGAATATCCTGGAAGGGCTCCCCGTCGCGCACCGGGAAGCGCGTGCGCAGTGCCTCATGCCGCCGCACGAGGTCGGCCAGACTCTGCTCCAGTGCCGCCGGCACGCACGCACCCCGCAAACGAATCGCGGCCGGCACGTGGTACGTCGCACGGCCGGGATCGAGCTGCTCGATGAACCAGAGACGGCGCTGTCCCAACGAAAGGGGCAACGGCCCGGACTCACGCACCGGAAGGGGCGGCGCGGCGGCCTGCGTCTCCGCGGAAGCCGTTGCCGCCCGACCCTCAATCGCCGGCGCGATCCGCGCCGCGATCGCCGCGATCGTGGGTCCTTCGAAGATCGCCCGCAGAGAAAGATCGACGCCGAGTTCGGCGCGCAGGCGCGCGATGAACTGCATCGCCAGCAGCGAGTGTCCACCAACCTCGAAGAAACTCTCTTCCACACCCACTTGTGGCCGCTGCAGGAGTTCACACCAAACGGCGGCAACGCGGGTCTCCGCGGGCGTCCGCGGCGCAACGTAGGGTCCGGCCGGAATCGCCTCCGCATCGGGCGCCGGGAGCGCCTTGCGGTCGATCTTGCCGTTCGGGGTCTGCGGCATCTCCGCGAGCGACAGGCAGATCGCGGGCACGAGGTGCGACGGCATCCGTTCCCGCAACCACGCACGCAATGCCTCCGGCCGCAGCGCTGGCGTCGCGTCCGTCTGGCACGGCACAAAGTAGGCCACGAGACGCGGCTCGCCATCGGGGCCGCGCGGCGCCGTCACCGCTGCCGCCCGCACGTCCGGATGGGCGGCGATCGCGGCCTCGATCTCGCCGGGCTCGATGCGATGGCCGAGGATCTTCACCTGGTGATCGACGCGACCGAGGCACTCCAACTGCCCGCCCGCCCGCCAGCGCGCGAGGTCTCCCGTGCGGTACATTCGCCCGCCCGGTCGGGCGACGAAGGGGTCCGGCAGGAAGCGTTCCGCCGTAAGCTCGGGTCTTCCCAAGTAGCCGCGCGTGACGCCCTCGCCGCCGAGGAAGAGCTCACCCGCCACGCCGTCCGGCACCGGCTGCAGGGCCGCATCGAGCACGTAAGCCGTCTGATTCAACAGCGGTCGACCGATGAGGATGACCCGCTCTTCAGGAGCGAGGGCATGGCCGGTGGACCAAACCGTCGTTTCCGTGGGACCGTAGAGGTTGTGGAGGCGACCGCCGCATTCTGACTGGAGCTCGCGAGCGAGCGGCGGCGGCAGCGCCTCGCCGCCGGCGATCAGCACCTCGAGCCGCGCGAGCCCGGCGCGCACCGCCGGATCCAACAGCAGCATCTTCAAGCGCGAAGGAGTGGCTTGGAAATGCGTTGGACGGTGCCGCGCGAACTGCTCGGCGAGCGAACGCCGGGGACGGACCTGCGCCCGGTGACGTTCGCGCAGCGCATCGAGCGGGCGGAGTGCCGCGAGGGCGTGTTCGTCATCAACGCCAAAGTCGATTAGGCAGGCGACCTCGTCGACGCCGATGGTCCGCAACTGCCGCAGGAGCGGCAGGCAACTCGTCGGCGTGCCCATCAGGGCCGCCGACCCGAAGTAGCGCTCGAAGGCATGATCGAGTACGACCTCGAAGTCCTCCGCCGAGAATCCGGGAGCCTTGAGATCCAGTCCGCGCGCTCTCGCCACCGCGGCGATCAGATCCACCGCGCTGCGCAGGTACTCGCGGAACGGACCGCGAACACGGGCACAGACTTCGTCGACGCTTTCACCAATGAAGGTATGCAGCATCACGACCACATGGCCTTCGCCCGCGTGGCCGGCGGCGCGACGTGCCGCGCGGTAGATCGTGATCTTGCCCGCCAATTCCTCGACCGTCTGACCCAGCAGATGCGTGAGCAGGCCAGCGCCTGACTCGCCCGCGAGACGCAAGGTCTCCGGATCACCGCCGGAGGTAACCCAGGCGGGGAGCTCTGCCTGCACGGGACGCGGCAGCGTGCGCACGAGGTGCGGCTCGCCCTTGCCATCGAGACGGCTCAGCGCGCCACCCCGCCAGAGCTCGCGGACTTCCTGGAGTCGCGTGAAGAGCACGCGACGCCGCTCCGCGAAGTCCTCCGGAGCGAGCACGAAGTCGTGCTGGTGCCAGCCCGACGCGAAGGACAGGCCGACGCGGCCGCCGGAGAGATTGTCCACGACGCTCCACTCCTCCGCGACGCGGATCGGGTCGTGCAGCGGCAGCACCACGCTGCCCGCGCGCAGGGCAACCCGACGCGTGAGCATCGCGAGCGCGCCGCCGAGGACCGAGGGATTCGGGAACAGGCCGCCGAAGGCGTGGAAATGCCGCTCCGGGGTCCACACCGCCGCGAAGCCACGCTCATCCGCGAAGCGAGCCCCTTCGAGCACGAGCCGATAGCGGTCAACCGACTCCTGCCGGGCCGCATCACCCGCAAAGAAGAAGAGACTGAAGTCGAGCGGGCGCTCGCCGTCCGCTCCGACCAGTTCAGCGGTCCCACCGCCAAGATCCGCCTCATCGCCCTGCAACACGACCTTGAACCCGCGGGCCAGTGTCCAAAAGAGCTCCAGGACCGAGATGTCGAAAGAGATGCTGGTCAGCGCCAGCCACACCCCGGGCTTGCGCCCGAGCTGCGCATCCATGCCGGCGAAGAAGTTGGTCGCATTGCCGTGGGTGACCACCACGCCCTTGGGTTTGCCGGTCGAACCCGACGTGTAGATCACGTACGCGGGCTGATCCGGCCGCGCCGTCGCCGGCGCGACCGTGACCGCGCCATCGAGCACCAGCTCGTCCACCAGCAGCCGGGTCGGGCCACCCGAAGGAAGGAGCGGCGAGAGGCTGCGACGGGTCACCACCAGCAACGGCCGGGCATCCTCGACCATGTGCCGCAGTCGCTCCTCCGGGTAAGCGGGATCCATGGGCACGTAAGCCCCGCCGGCCTTGAGGACACCTAGGAGCGTCGCGAGCAACTCCACGCCCCGCTCCAGGAAAACACCGACGCGACGCTCGGGACCGACCCCCGCCGCCCGCAGGCGCTGCGCGACGTGCTCCGATGCCCGATCCAGCTCCGCATACGTAAGCTCGCGGTCTTCGTAGGCCAAAGCCACCGCCGTCGGCGTCCGCGCGACCTGAGACTGGAACGCCGCCGCAATGCCGCCCACCGCGTCGCGCAGGGCCAACGGACCGGTGCTTTGCGCCAGCACCGCCTGCCGCGCGTCACCCGCCAGAGCGGCGGCGTGCGTGATGGGACGATCCGGACTGCCCGCCAACTCCGCCAGCAAGGTCGCCCAGACGTCGAGGAGCCGGGCCATCATCTCCGGCGCGAAGATACCGGTGCGGTACTCCACGAGCCCAGTGAGGCGATCGCCATGGTCCTCGACGTGCAGGCTGAGCGCATACTTCGCGGTCTCGCTCGGGACCGTGATCGGTTCCGCGCGCAAGCCGGGGAAGCTGGCTTCATCACGCGCCGCCTGCAGGTAGAGAAAGAGCGCCTGAAAAAGCGGTGACGCCCCGGGGTCGCGCGGCAGGCGCAGCTCCTGCACGATCCGATCGAAAGGCGTCTCCTGATGCTCGAACGCCGTCAGCGTCTCCCGCCGCATGCGCCGGACCAGCTCTCGGAAGCTCGGCTGGTCGGCCAGCGCGAGCCGCAGGATGACGAGGTTGACGAAGTAGCCGACGAGCGACTCGGTCGCCTTGCCGTCGCGCCCCGCCAGCGTCGTCCCGAGGCCAAAATCATCCTGCCCGGACAGCCGCTGCAGCCACACCGCGTAGGCCGCCACCAACACGTGAAAGAGCGTCGCACCTTCCTCCCGCGCCAGCGCCCGCAGCGCCTGCTCGGTCGATGCCACGATCACGAAATCGGCGGAGCACCCCTCGTAGGCCGACGCGACCTGCAGCGGAGCCTCCGCGCGCGGCCACGCGAGCGGCGGGAGCCCGGCCAAATGATTGCGCCAGTGGGCGAGCGAGCGTTCGGCCGCCGGACCCGACTCAGTCTGCCTACGCGCCATGACGTAGTCGTTGAACCGATACGTTGGCCGATCCTCGGAAGGCGTTCCACCGGCGACGATCTCCGCGTAGATCTCGGCCCACTCGCGCAGGAGCAGACCCGCCGACCACGCGTCGGCGATCAGGTGGTGGGCGTTGAGCAGGAGGACGTGCTCCTCCGGCCCAAGCCTGACGAGATGGACCGTGAACAGCGGCGCGGCCGTGACGTCGAACCGGCGACGCCCCTCCTCGGCGAGCAACGCCCGCCACGCGGCCTCGCGCACGGCGGGGGGGCGGGAGGAAACGTCGTGCTCGGCGATCGCCACGGGCACCGACGGCAGGATGCGCTGCCACGGCTCGCCCTCGTGCTGGTCGAAGGCAGTGCGCAGCGGATCGTGCCGGGCGACGAGAATCCGGAGCGCGGCCGAAAACGCCGCTCGTGGCAACGGCCCGTGCAACCGCCGGGCGGCGCGCAGGGTGTAGGCGGGCAGCGTCTCAGGGTCGGCCTGATGCAGCAGCCAGAGGCTGCGCTGCGAGGAAGACAGCGGAGAAAGCTCCGCCTGCGGTGTGGCGAGAAACGCGAGGAACTCCTCCTTGCGCGCGGAAAGGGCGGCGCGGATTTCCGCGGTCACGGCACCCGCCGGCGCTTTCACCCGCAGCTGGCCCTGCTCGGCCGACACGCGGATGCCCGCGCGCGCACAGGCGAGTCGGAGCTCCGTCAGCGTCATACCGTGAACTCCTCCGTGGCCGCCGTGGCCGCTCCGCCACCCGCGGCGCGTGACGCCGCACCCTCCGTCCAGGCGGCGGCGGTGAAATCGGCGAGGCCGTCCGCGGTCGATCCCTCGAGGAAACGCGCCAGCGGCACATCGAGCCCGAGCTCGGCGCGGATGCGGTTCTTGATCTCCACCGCCATCAGCGAGTCGAGACCGAGATTGGGGAGCGGCTCATCGCGGCGCAGTTCGGACACCGGACGGCGGAAGACCCGGGCGATGATCTCCGCCACGCCGTCGCGGACCATCGTCTCCTGCTCCGCGGGCGCGGCGGACGCGACGCGCTGACCAAGGCCCGCGAGGGGTTCAGCGCTCGCGGTCGGCGCGACGAGGCCGCCGGCGACCTCCGTGAGCAGCGCGGTGCGCGCCAGCGGCGCATCCACGCGGGCCAGGAGCGCCCAGTCGACCGTGACGACAGTCGCCTGCGCCCCGCCGCGGGCGAGCAGGGCTCCGAGCGCCGCCAGCGCCGGGGCCGGCGCGATGCGTCGCAGTCCAAAGGATTCGAGACGCTCGTGCGCGCGGCGGCCGTGCTCGCTCGCTCCGAAGCCGATGCCGGACCACGGGCCCCAGTTGATGCTGAGCGCCGGACGCCCGTGAGCGCGCCGCCACTGCGCGTGGGCATCAAGGAACGCGTTGCCCGCCGCATAGTTCGCCTGACCATGCGCCGGAAGCACGGCGGAGAGGCTGGAGCAGGAAAGGAAGAAATCGAGGTCCGCCCCGACGCAGCGCTCAAGCGCGAGGGTGCCGGCAACCTTGGGAGCGAGCACCGCGGAAAGATCCTCCGGTGACATCTGCGCCATCGGCAGGTCGCGCCATACGCCTGCCGCATGGACGACGCCTCGCACCGCCGGACCGCCCGCGCGACGCCAGGCGTCCAGTTCCCGACGGAGTCCAGCCTCATCGGCGACATCCACCGCCGCGATCCGCACCGCCACTCCCCGGCGCTCCAACGACGCCAACGTCTCGCGCGCCGCGGAACTCGGAGCGGAACGACCAAGCAAGAGCACGTGACGGGCGCCGCGCTCCGCGAGCCACTCCGCCAACGCCAAGCCCAAGCCACCGAGGCCACCCGAGATGAGGTAGCCGGCATCCGCGCGCACCGCCCAAGCGCCAGCGGCAACCGGTCCAGCCATCCGGGCCAAACGCTCGACGAACCGTGCGCCACCGCGCCAGGCCACTTTGTCCTCGGTCGTGCGCGCTCCGAGTTCGGCGGCCAGCGCCGTCCACCCACGCTCGAGTGGCACCGCCGGATCAAGATCGTACAGCCCACCCCACAGCACCGGCTGTTCCTGCGCCAGCACGCGGAGGAAAGCCCACAGCGGCCCCTGCGACAGGACCGGCGCGTTTCCGCCGACCGCCACTGCGCCGCGCGTCACCGTGCTGAGACGGGCCTGCGGCGCCAGGGTTACCAGCGCTTGCACGAGCGCGCGCGTTCGTTCTAGCCACGTCGCTGCGTCCTCACCCTCGGCGACGACGGGTTCCAGCCACACCACGCGCACCGCACCCGCCGCCGAACCCAGCGCGGACGCGAGCAATGCCTTCCAGTCGTCCACCCCCGCCGGCACCGCCAGCACCGTCGCCCGCAGGCGGCCGAGTTGCGCGACCAACGTATCGGGCACCATTCCCGGAGCCGAGAGCAACACCCAGCGCGCCGGAGCCTCCGCGACTTCGGTGGGCGCGGCCTGCGCCCGCCACGCTACTTCGTAAAGATCATCCTGCGGTACCGCCACCGTGCCCGCCGGACTCATCGCCGGCTTCGCTCCGCTCACGACCTGGCCCGCACGGCCCGGGCGGGTGGTCACGTCACCCTCAGCACCGCGTCCGGCAACCGCACTCCCCGGCCGCGCATCGACGGCCGCTGAACCAGTCGCAGCCTCCGCGACGCCGAAGCGGTCGCGCAGGCGGGCCAGCGCGGGCAGCCCCTCGAGCACGTCACGCGTCGATTGACCGAAATCAAGCAGGCTCGCGATCTCATCCACCCCCGCGCAGGCGAGCGTCTCGACCAGCGGCGCGCAGCTTTCGGGCGTGCCGATCAACGCACGCGTCGCGGCAAAGCGCTCGAAGAGGAAGCCCACGAGGTCATCGAGATCGCGCTCGGAGAGCGCGTTGACGTCAATGACGCGGCCACGGCTGTGCGCGAGTCCGGCGAGCAGGTTGCGGCTGGCCTTCAGGTACGCGCAGAACGGGGCGCGCACGCGCTCGCGGGTTTCCGCGAGATCCGCGCCGATGTAGGTGTGCACCATCACCGTGACGCGACCCGTCGCCGGGTCGTTTCCGGCGGCCGCCCGAGCCTCGCGGTAAATCCGGATCTTGTTCGCAAGCTCCTCCGGATCCTGATCAAGAAGGTGCGTGAGGAGATTGGCGCCAGTCTCACCGGCGCGACGGAAGGTCTCGGGATTACCCGCCGCGGTGATCCAGACCGGCAAGTCACGCTGCAACGGGACCGGCCGCAGGCGCACCCGCGTGGGCTTCCCCACCCCATTCGTCAGTTCGACCTCGTCCCCGCGCCACAGACTACGGACGGACTGCAACGTCTGGTAGAGTCGCGCGTGGCGCTCGGGGTAGCGCTCGGGGAAGAAGGCGAAGTCGTCCGGATTCCAACCCGACGCGAGCGAGATGCCGACGCGTCCGCCCGAGAGGTTGTCGACCATCGACCACTCCTCCGCGATGCGCATGGGGTGGTGCAGCGAGGCGACCACGCTGCCGGCCCGCAGCTGGATCCGCTCTGTCTCGCGCGCGAGCGCCGCCTGCAGCACGGCCGCGTTCGGGTAGAGGCCGCCCATTTCCGTGAAGTGCCGCTCCGGCACCCAGACCGAGTCAAAGCCCGCACGGTCCGCGAAACGCGCGGCCTCGATGACGAGACGATACTTGTCCGGATCGCCGGCCTCTGGCTTGGCCGCGAAGAACATGACCGAGAAGGCCGGCCGCGTCGGACGCGCCACCGGCACGGCCGAGTTGGCCGCGTCGGACGGAGCCACCTCGCCTGTCTGCGCCCGCACCGCGACGCTCGGAGCCGCCGCCAGGCCTGCCGTTGTCATGCGCTCCGCGGACGGCTCCGCATCCGGCAGCCAATACCGGCGACGCTGGAAGGGATATCCCGGAAGTCCGATCCGACGCCCGCCGCGCGCCGCGTGCACCGCGTTCCAATCGAGTACGACCCCGCGCGCGTGCAGCGTGGCGGCCGCCCGCGCCACCGCCGCCGGTTCATCGGCACTGCCATCCAAGGTGGAGAGCCATGTGACGCTCCCATCAGAAAGCGTCTTCGCCGCGAGTCGCGTAAGCACTGCGCGCGGTCCCAGCTCAAGCGCCAGCTCCGCACCCGTCGCCGCCAGGGCCCGCACTCCCGGCGCGAAGCGCACCGGCGAAACGATCTGACGCAGCCAGTAGTCAGCCTGCGCCATCGCGCCCGTCGCATCGATCTCACCCGTCACATTGCTGATGATCGGAACCCGCGCCGGCCGGAACGTGACTCGAGCGAGCGCGGTGCCGAAGGCATCGAGCATCGGCTGCATCAACTCGGAATGAAACGCGTGGGACACGTCCAGTCTTTGGGCGGTTAGGCCCTGCCGGACACAACAAGCGACGGCCGCTTCGAGTGCCGCGAGCGGTCCGGAAATCACTGTCTCCGCCGGGCCATTGCAACCGGCCACGGCCAAGCCCGCCGGTGACTCCGCGAGGAGGCGCCGCACGGACTCCTCGTCGGCGAAGACCGCCGCCATCCCGCCACCGGCCGGCAAAGCCTGCATCCGCTGTCCGCGCAGGCGCACCAGATCGAGCGCGTCCTCAAGACTGAGGATTCCCGCCGCCACCGCTGCGACGTACTCGCCGAGACTGTGGCCAAGAAGGACATCGGGACGCACGCCCCACGCCCGCCACATGTCCAGCAACGCGTACTCAAGCGAGAACAGCGCAGGCTGGGCGATCCCGGTGGCACTCAACTCCGCCGGCGAGGCCGACGCGAGCAACTCGAGCAGCGGGCGCGGAAGGTACGGTCGCAGCAGCGCATCGCAACGCTCCAGCGCGGCGCGGAACGAAGGCTCCGCGGCCGCGAGCGCGAGCCCCATCCCCGGCTTCTGCGCGCCCTGCCCGGTGAAGAGGAACGCCACGCGCGGCACGCGGTTCAAGCGAACTTCCCCGCGCACGACCGCCGCATCGGAACCCGCGCGCAACCTGCGCAACGCATCCGCAGCATCGGTCGCCACCAGCGCGAGCCGGTGCGCTTGATGGAGACGGCCGGTGTTGAGCGTGCGCGCGACCGAAGCCACATCCGCCTGGGGATGCGCCTCGAGCCACTCCGCCTGCCGCGTCGCGAGCTCGCGGAGCGCCTCGGGCGACGCGGCGGACAAGGTCAGCACATGCGGCGAGCGCGGCGCGGGGACCGCGGTCACATCCTCTGCCGGCGGCGCCTCGAGGATGACGTGAGCATTGGTGCCGACGAAGCCAAAGGAGCTGACGCCCGCCAGCCGCGGACCGCCCGCGGTGAACCACGGACTCGCCGTCGTCGGGATCCGCAGCGGCACATCATCGAGCCGGATCCGCGGATTGAGCGTCTGCAGGTGCAGGTGGGGAAAGACCTCGGCCCCGCGGACCACCAGCAGAGCCTTGAGCAAACCGCAGATGCCCGCGGCGCCCTCCAGGTGACCGAAGTTCGTCTTCACCGATCCAATCGCGAGCGGATGATCGGCGGAACGGTCGCGGAGCAGGACTTCCCGCAGCGCTGCGACCTCGATCGGATCACCGAGCGGCGTCGCCGTCCCGTGGCACTCGACGTAGCCGATGTCGGCCGGGGCGACGCCGGCCGTCGCCAGCGCCGCTTCGAGCAACGCCTGCTGAGCCAGACGGTTCGGCGCGGTCAGTCCACTGCTCCGTCCATCCTGATTGACGGCCGAACCGCGGATCACGCCGAGCACGCGATCGCCGTCGGCGCGGGCGCGCGCCAACGGCTTGAGCACAATCAACCCGCAGCCCTCGCCGCGCACATAGCCGTCGGCCGACGCATCGAACGTACGGCAACGGCCCCGCGGCGAGATCATCCGCGCCTTGGTAAGATTGATGCTCGGCTCGGGAGTGAGCAACGCGTTGACGCCACCGGCGATGGCGAGATCGCATTCGCCGTTGCGCAGCGCCTGGCAGGCGAGGTGCACGGACACGAGGGACGACGAGCACGCGGTGTCGACCGCCAACGTGGGACCCTGCAAGCCGAGCGCGTAGGCGAGCCGCCCCGCAGTGGCGCTGAACGTACCCCCGGTGCCGAGGTAGGCTCCGATGCCATCGAGCCCGCGCTCCCGGAGGGCGCGGACGACATAGTCGCCATACATCAGTCCGGTGAAGACGCCGGTGCGGCTACCGCGGAGACGATCCAACGGAATCGAGGCATCCTCGAAGGCCGACCACGCGACCTCGAGCAGCAGCCGCTGCTGCGGATCCAGATGTTCAGCTTCGCGCGGCGAGATGCCGAAGAAGTCGGCGTCGAACTGATCAATTCCCTCCAGACACGCGGCCTCGCGCGTGTGGATCTTCCCGGGCGCGTCGGAATCCGCATCGTAGAACGCATCGGCATCCCAGCGATCGGGCGGCACGCGACCGACGGCATCGGTGCCGGCGCGGAGCACGCGGGCGAAGGAGGCGAGATCGGAAGCGCCGGCGGGAAAGCGGCAGCCGGCGCCGATGATCGCGATCGGCGCGCTGTGATCGGCCAGCCGGGCGCGCAGCGCACGGATCTGGCCGTACGCCTCGCGCAACAGCGAAGCCATCTCCGAGGTCCCGCTCATCGTTACTTACCCGGTCCGCGGAGGGACTTGAGCTCCTCGGCGAGCAGTGCGGCGAGGTCCTGCTCGGACATCGCATCCAGTTGCGGGGTGCCGAGACTCGAGGCGGCAGGGAAGGCGGGCGTGGGAGACTTGGAAGTGGCGGAACCGGCCGATGCGGAAGCGGACTGAGAGCCGTGGGGCACGGCGGTCGGAGCCCCGGCGGCGCTCGACGACGCAGCCGGAGACGCGGGGGCGGGCGCCGCGGAACCCGCGACGGCGCCCGGGGCCTTGATCGCGCCCGGCGTGGCCACGCTGGTGGCCAGCAAACGGATGTTCGGATAGTCCCACGTCAAGGTGGTCGGAAGATCGCGCTTCAGCCACTCGGCGAGTCCGGCGGAAAGCTCCACGGCGGTGAGCGAGTCGATGCCGAACTCGGAGAACGGCTTGAGCGGATCGATCTTGTCGGCGGCCAGCTGCAGACGACGCCCGATCCACGAGCAGAGCCACGTCTCGATCTGGGCGGCGTGCGCCCGGACGTCGACCGGGGCCGTGCCGACGGCGGGCGACGCAGAGGATCCTGCGGCCTCCTTCGGGGCCGGAGTCGCTGCCGGAGCGGCCGACCGGCGCGCCGGGACACCCGCGCCGAAGGAAACCACGTCGGCCGAGCCCGCGGCGGACGGCGAGGTGCTCGCGATTCCGGTCGTGGCGGCGCTGGTCGGTGGCGCGACCAGATCGGCGCGGCGCAGCAGCGGATCGAGGTCGAACTCGACTCCGGCAGCGCGCTGCTCGACATCGCCGATCGCAGCGCGGTGACGGGCGGCGGCGGCGAGGATCTCGGACGTGCTGAGCGGCAGCTCGAGCGCGGGAATCGGCTGGGAGAGACGCTGGTGCGCTTCGTTCATGAGGCGACGCAGCCAGACTCGGGCGCGCGGCAACTCCGGATCGTCGCCGGCGGCATCGTTTTCGACGATCGCCAACCAGAGCGCCCAGAGGCCGAATTCACCGAGGACGCGGGAGACCCGTTGGACGCCGAGGGCCTGCTCCGCTTCCGTGCCCTTGACGAGGTGGTGCTGCTTGGCGAGGTCGGCCGCGGCGAAGACGAGATCGGCGATCGCCGGTGCGTTCAGCCGCTCGCGCAGGAATTCCTGCAGCGGCCGGCTCTGGCTCGCAATGCGCGAGCCGAGGAACATGATCATCGTCTCGGTCGGGCCCTCGAAGATGCGCACCAACCGCGCATCGCGGTACAGCTGCGGGACGAGGTTCGTCTCGATGTAGCCGCGGCCTCCGAGCATCTGCAGCAAGTGGTCGACGGCGAGACCGAGGGATTCCGGGCCCGCGTACTTCACGAGCGCGAAGAACTCCTCCGGCACGTCGAGCCCGGCATCGTACCACCGGCCGAACTGATGGATGAACGAGCGCAGCGCGGAGATCCGAACAATGTGCTCCGTGATGCGCTCGCGCGTGATGAGGTTCTCGGCGAGACGTCCGGTAGACATCGACCGCCGGACCGCGTAGCGCAGCATGAGCTGCACGCAGCGCTGCATCGTCCCGAGGCTGACCGTGGCGATCAAAAGCCGGCCGAACTTCATCGTGTCCTGCGCCACATCCATGCCTGTACCCGGGCCGCCGATCATGTCCTCGGGACCGACCCGCATGCCCTCAAGATGCACGGTGTTCTGGATCATCCCGCGCATGCCCATCGTCATCTCCTCGGCCCCCATGCGCAGCCCCGGCGAACCCTGCCGCAGCAGGAACGTCGTGATCCCGCGATCGCGGCCGGACTCATCGAGCAGATGGGCGGCGGCGACGATCCAACCGGACCACGCCCCCGTGCCGATCCAGCGCTTGCTCCCGTGGAGCAGCCATCCCCCGGTGCCGTCCGGGGTGGCGGTGGCAGTGATCGCGCGCGGGTTCGAGCCGGCAGCCGGCTCGGTGAAGGCGAACGCGACGAGCTCGCGGCCGGCGGCGATCGACGGGATCACCTCACGCCGCATCCGCTCGCTGCCGTGGCGCAGCAGCGTGCGCAGACCCAGGGCATTATGGACCCCGACGAACGAGGACAAATTCACGTCTACCGCGCCGAGCTGCACGCCGACGCGCAGCGTATCCACGGTGGTGAGACCGGTACCCCCCAGCGCCTCCGGCACCTCGAGACCCAGCAGACCATTGTTCCCGAAATCGAGGACGACGTAAGGCGGGATGCAGCGCCGCTCGTCGATGAGGTACGAATTGACCCGCTGCTCGGCGTAGCCGCGGATCCACGCGATCATCGCGTCGGCGCGCTGGCGGCTCCGTTCCGGATCGCCGCCCAGACGCGGGATCGCGGCGCCGGGCGCCGTGGGAGCCATCGATCCATTCGCTCCCTGAGCTCCCGCTCCGGGCGAGGACGCCGGCGCGACCATCACGGGCGAAGGTGCCAAGGTAGATGAGCCGCTGCCGCCGGACGCGGCGCCGGGCGGCTCGCGATCGGAGAAGACGCTTTCGAGCGTGCTGGCTTCCCAGCCCGCGCGGGCGGCGAAGCGCTGCAGCTTGCCGCTGGAAGTCTTGGGGAGGGTCACGGGTTTGAGCAGGGTGACGGCGAAAACGGAAAGTTCATGGGCCTCGAGGACGGCGCTGCGGATGGCGGAGACCACGGCCGGGCCGTCGAGCGTGCGCAAGGCGGTGCGCTGGACCTCGGCGGCGATGCCGAGCTGCTCGACCCCGTCGATGCGCAGGGCGAAGGCGGCGCAGGACCCAGGCTGGAGCGCCGGGTGACTCAACTCAGCGGTGCGCTCGATGTCCTGCGGGTAGTGATTCTTTCCGCGCACGATGATGACGTCCTTGATGCGACCCGTGACGTAGAGCTCGCCGTCTTTGAGGAAGCCGAGATCACCCGTGCGCAGCCAGGGACCCGAGCCGTCAGCTTGACGGGCCGCCATGCTCTCGGCGGTGCGCTCGGGCTGGCCCCAGTAGCCCGGGGACACGTGGGCGCCGCGCAACCAGATCTCACCGACCGTGGCGGGCGGGCGGGCCTGGAGCGACACCGGGTCGACGATGGCCAGTTCCTGACCGACCACGGAACGGCCACAGCTGACGGACGAAAGCCCGTCGGTTCGGCCGGCGGCGACCTCGACAGCTTCGTTGCGCCCGAGGGCGGCCGGGTCGAGACGCAGGGCGCGGTATCCCTCGCCCGCCTTGCCGCCGGTGGCGAGGAGCGTGGTTTCCGCCATCCCGTAGCAGGCGTAGAGCGCTGTCCGCCGCAGACCGCAGCCGGCGAAGGCATCGGCGAACCGATCGAAAGCCCGCGCGTCGATCGGCTCCGAGCCATTGTAGATGAGTTCCAAGCAGCTGAGATCCAGCTCGGCCTTCTGCTCGGCGGTGATCACCCGCGCGCAGAGGTCGAAAGCGAAATTCGGGGCGCCGGTGGTCCGCGCCCGCTGCCGACTGATCGCGGCGAGCCAGCGGACCGGTTTCTGCAGAAACGCCGCCGGCGGCATCAGCACCGTGGACGTCCCGAGGTAGAGCGGCTGGAGCAGATTCCCGATCAGCCCCATGTCGTGGTAGATTGGCAGCCAGCTCACGAACGTGGACTCCTCATGGTACCCGAACTGACGCCGGATCATTTCGGCGTTGGCCATGATGTTGCCGTGGGTGATCATGACGCCCCGCGGCTGGCCCGTGGAGCCAGAGCTATACTGGAGCAAGCCGAGGGACTCCGTACGGATGGCGGGGCGCTGCCACGCCGGATCCGCCTGCGTCAGGTTGTCGCTCGCGATCAGCCGGAACGACGAAGCGCGTTCTCCGAGCCAAGGCTCCACCTTCGCGAGGCCCTCCCGAGTGCTGACGATCACCCGCACCTCGGCATCGCGCAGGATCGCTTCGATTCGAGGCATATGCCGGGCGTTCCGCGGCGGGTATGCGGCGATGGCGACCACTCCCCCGTAGAGGCAGCCAAAGAACGAAGCCACGAATTCCAGCCCCGGCGGATGCAGCAGGAGCACCCGACCACCCTCGCCCGCCTCGGCACGCAGACGAGCCCCAATGGCCCGCGCCCGCGCGTCCAAGCCCGCGTAGCTCAACGTATCCATCTCCCCTTCACCTTCCGCGAGGAAATGCACCGCCGGCCGACCACCGTGGCGTGCGGCGCGGCGTTCAAGAAGGGTAACGAAATCTGGGGTCCCGAGCATGGAAAACAGGAGGCCGCTAACCCAACGAACGACGCCGGTGAGCCAACCGAAAATGGGACCACCACAGGCACGGTTGCCCGCTAAAAAACGTCAGACCACCAGAGACAAAACTGCCAAGATGCGAGGGCATCTACCCACCGACACGATTGCCGGCCCTTCCCGATCCTTATCCACTTGGCCCAATCTTCTCCCGTTTGGCGAAGATCGAATTCGTTAACCAGCAGCCTGAATCGCAGACCGCAACACTCCCCTACGCGCCTCAGTACCTTGATACAACCAGTCGATTGCAACCTTTTCGCAACTCCCGATCTATCCGCCGCCCGAGAACCGCCGCGCGGTCGTCAACCCGTCGCGCACGCCGGAGCATCGGCCGGTGGGGTCCTGCGGACATGGATCCCGACTAAACCAGGCCCTTCAAAACCTCCCCGTGACCCTTTGTTTAGAATTATTCTAATTCATTATGGTCCCACGGACGAAAACGCACGTTCACAAGTGCCTCGTGATGAGGTGAGGCACGGGCGATTAGCGGACGTTGGCGATTGAGGATTTGGGCGATGTTTTCGAAGTTTCACTCTATAG
>Ga0172376_10000544_pt1 | contig 48612 bp, 51 predicted proteins | sample Lak35m_FD_121114 | JGI IMG/M metagenome (GOLD analysis project Ga0172376, IMG submission 121114) | Freshwater microbial communities from Kabuno Bay, South-Kivu, Congo - kab_092012_35m | ecosystem: Environmental > Aquatic > Freshwater > Lake | place: Democratic Republic of the Congo: South-Kivu...
CCCGGATGGCCCGATCTGCCGCGCCCTCAACCGCACGGCCATCTCTCGCGGGAGTCTCCGAAGCGAGCGCGACAGTGCGGCTGTTCTGTTTCTCTTCGCTCAGCGCGGCCAGGCGGCGGTCGATCTCGGCGCGAACGAAGTCTACCGCTGCGTTCCATCCGCTGGCGGCAGCATCGCCGTCCACCACGCGATGGCATCGCGTTTCGCGCAGGCTCTCCAGCTCGCAACGGATCTCCGAGAGAGCGAAGTCGGCCACGTGATGCTGGAGCATCGGGTAGATGCTAGTGCTGCTCTGCCACTCGGAGATCATCTCTTCGACACGCTTGACCAGTTCAGAGTCGCGGCTCATCGCGCACCTTTCGATCTTCACGGGCGGCCCCCTTCGATCTCGACCCAACCGTACACCCCAAGCTTGGCGCGTGGCGTGTAGCCCTCGGTAGGCAGACCGCGTGAGCACAAGACAGCATGCCGGTTCTCTCCGATGCAACCACCGCTCACCCAGAGCCCCGCGGCCCGCTCCGCTGCCTCTCGCGCCAGGAAGGTCCGCGCACGCGGCGCGAGTTCGTCATCTGTTGCGAAGTCCACTCGGTAGCTCCTCCACGGGAGTCTCATCGGATTCATGTTGTGGTGCCTGGTACGACGCCCCGGGCTGGCGGTTGAAGTCACAGGCCGATCAGTCTCCATGCAGTCCTCGCACTTCGGCTCCTCGGCAGTCCACTCGTCGCCGTCCCACTGGCCGTTGCTCATGTGGTACGCGCCGCACTCCTCGCACGGCGTCTCGCGCTTCTCCCACGGGCGCGGGTCCAGTTCGTCGCTGTCCATGTCGTAGTCGTAGTCGTCGCTCACGGCTTATTCTCCTTGGCCTTCTCGAGCAGCATCGCCAGGAGCTGCGACCAGGAAAGCCCATGCTTCGCCTTGAGCCGCATCAGCGACTCCTTGATCGGGCCGGGCAGCCACATGTTCACGGCGCCTCCGCGCGGGGCGGTCGGCTTTGGTTGCGTTCTCACCATGCGCACACTATCGCCACATGCGCATGGCGTGTCAACAAAAAATCCGGCGGCCACCCGAAGGCAACCGCCGGATCTCGTGTGATGACAGGGCCTTACGCCGTGATCGTGATGTAGGCCGCTTTCGTCTCCACGTCCGTCCCAGCCGGCCCGGTGATGGTCAGCTTGACCGTCCAGGAGCCCGTCGTGAAGAGGTGGTCGACGTACTTGCCGGTTTTGTTGATGGTCGAGCCGCCGAGGGTTAGCTCCCACTCGTAGGTGTCGACCTTGCCCACGCACTTGTCGGCGATGAGGCCGATGCGCTTGGAGCCTCCGCTGCCGCTCGTCGAGGTGGCCGAGAAGTCGGCGGCAAGCGTGATGCTCGGGCTGTTGTGGAGCATCTGCCACACGAGAGCGCAGTTCTGCTCGATGCGGCGGCCGGGGCCGCCGAACTCGCCCCATGCCCGCATGACCGTCAGGGCATCGGCCAGGCTGGCCGTGCTCGTGAGGCGCTGGATGCATGTGTCCGCGGCAGAGCTCGAACCGGCCAGGTCGCCCTGGTACTTGTAGGGTGCCACGAGGTTGGAGATTGCCGTGTCCTCCGAGCCGCCGATCAGCTCGGACTCGCCGATGGCGCGGCCAAACGCCAGGCCGACCTCGGCGGTCCCGAACGAGAACGTCTCGGTGTTGACCACGGTGCCGAAGGCGTCAGCCGTGCCGTTGTCGATCAGGATCTCGGTGACCGTGACGAAGTGCTTGGTCGTCTGGAAGGTCTGGGTTGCGGCTCCACGCCCCTGCGCGACGATGGTGTCCGAGATGACGGACGACACCTGGCCGTTGCTCGAGCCGTCGACGTAGGTGTTGAAGCCGGTCCCCGTGATGCGGAATGTTCGCTTCTTGGCGTTGGTGTAGGTCGAGCCTCCGGTGATGGTCAGCCTGATCGGCGTCGGAATGAACGCCTGCGTGAGCCCGACCGAACTGCCGTACTGCGTTCCGCTGTTGCTGTTGCTGAGCGTAAAGGCCGTGCCGGCCGTGGCCGGGTTGGCCGGAACCTGCGACGACGCGCCAGAAACCGTGGCGTAGTGCGTGGCGGCGACGGTCGGGTACGTCGACGGCCGGATGGCGAGGCCGGTGATAGGGTTGAACTCCGGCATCGTCGCCTGGCTCCCGTAGACGATCCAGTCAGCGGCGCTGTTCGCCGGCGGCGTGGAGTCGAAGAACAGCACGGGATTGCCGGATGCGTCGACGCGGCGAGCCACTGGCATGTAGATGTGGTGCCCGGTGTCGACCGATGGCGTCACGTCCCACAGATAGTCCTTGATGCCGGCGATGCGCGCCGCGTCTTGCGTGCGGAGCAGGTCGACGCCGATGCGCACGCCATCGAGCGACGATCCGGCCGGGATGAACACGTTGCACAGCGCCGACACGGCGTTGGCGAACTTGGCTTCGTCTCGGCCGGCGGTCAGGTAGAACACGCAGAGCTGGCTCGATCCGCCGTTGCTCACGCCAAACGGAGCCTGCTTGGTGTTCTTGTTGGTGTAGCAGGTGTAGAGCCCGTTGGGCATCAACGAGCTGCGGAGGATGCCGTTGACGTTCGACACCCAGCGGGCGGCGTTGAAGGTCGCGGTCTTGGGAACGCTGCCCCACACCACCGCGCTCGAGGCCGAGTCAAAGTGCGCGTTGGCGATGGCGAGCCACTGAGAGAACTGGAGAATGCCGTAGGCGAAGTCCCGCGTCCCGGCGAAGCCTCGGCCGCCAGGGGGCGTTCGCGCATCGGGCTGATTGAACGCGATCCCCAGGTGCTCCCAGAAGTGCATCCGCACCTCCATCGCCGTCATCCAGACGTAGAGCTTGGAGAGCGGGTCATTGGTGAGCAGGAACAGCGCGATGTCGGGGCCGGTGAGCCGCTGCGAGTGCTGCTGGTCGATGTTGTTGATGTTGTCGTTGCCCTCGTACAGGGGGAGCTGGCGCTGCGCGCGCCCGAAGTTCCAGAACTCCGTTCCTGCGGGCGTACCAGAAACGGCGATCACCCTGATGTCGGTGACCTTCTTGAACTGGCTGGTGGTGCGCCAGATCTTGTTGCTGCTGTAGCCGCCGCTTTGGCCGGCGCAGACGATCTCCTCTGTCACGGCGATGTCGAACTCGCCGGTCCCCGTGATGCGGAACGTGATGGAGTCGCCCACATCCCAGGTCGAGCCGCCGATGAGCGTCACTTCGACAGGGACAGACTCGTCCGCGCCAGGTCCGAGCACAGACACGGAGGGCGGCGAGTCGGGCGGTGCGGCGTTGGCCTGCCGCAAGTATCCGGCACCGCGGAACTCGAGGTCGAGGGCCAAGCCGCTGCCGGGTACGCTCTGCGCCCACCAGTCGGCGACGCCGGCGCTCGTGTCGCCGAAATAGTCGAGCGGCGTCGAGCCCACTCCGCTGATGACGCCAGCGCGCGTCGGGTTGTAGTCGGAGTCGAGAATGATCTCCGCGCGCAGCCTGGGGTTGTTGAGCGGGAGGCAGACGAACGGACCGAACTTGACACCTGTGGTGCCGTTGTGCGTCCAGCGCCGGTCGCGCCGCTGCCATGTGCCCTCCTGCCCGGTCGGGCCTCCGGTGTGCCATGTGGGGGACACAGGCAGGCCGCTCAGGTTGTAGTACATCGCTCCATCGCAGCGCGAGTGCATGCGCAGCTGTTGCACCTTGAGCTGTTCGATGGCGGCGTTGCGCACGTCGAGGGCGTGCGGAGCACCGTAGTCGGAAAGCATCCCGACGCCGCTGGTGAGTCCGCCGTACGTCTGGTTGGCACCGGGCCACATCCAGCCTTGCGGCGTGTAGCCTTCGTCTTGCGCCTCGTCCGAGGTGTACGGCAGGAGATCGTTCAGCCTCTGCTTTGCTATGTCGGCCTCTTCGGTGAAGTCCGGGTCCCAGGACGTGAGCGGCTTCGACGGCAGCCCCTCAGGCTTCATCGACCACCCGCCGTAACGGCTCCAGTCGGAGCGCCCGTAGACGAGCTTGGCGTAGGGCGTGGTCGCGCTCGGATGCAGCGCGAAGCGGAACGACCGCTCCATCATCAGCGGCATCACATGCCGCCGGTTGAGATCGGTCGCCTGGATCTGGCGCACGAGCGACTGAACATCGTTGCCGGCGCTGAACTCGAAGAATGCGCTGTCGGCTGGGCTGCCGGAGTCGCGCATCTCGGCCGTCATCTTCCAGGTGTTGGCGCCGGTGAGCGGCTCGAGCGCAGAGATGCCGCGAAGCAGGAGCCGCGTGAACGTGAAGTCCAACGTGCGCATGGCCCCGAAGCCAACCTGGTTCGTCTGGAGTTCGCCGCCCAGCGGGTCCTTGGGATCGAAGGATCCGCCGATGGGGCCGCCTGTGCGCTCCTCGATGACTCCGTTGTGCCAGTTGATGATGAACTGCACCTCGGGCGTGTGCGCCATCACGGTCGCCCAGACGTGGACGTACCCGTAGCTGCCGCCGGCCCTCATCGGGATGTGCTTGTAGAGCGTGCGCTTGAGCGGCCCCCAGGTGTGGTAGCCGTTGAGCTGCCGGGGCTCGGTCCACATCTTGCGGATGGTGAGCGCGCCAGTGAGCGGGTCCTCGATTTGCCCGAAGCCAGTCAGGGTCGCGCGATCCGAGAAGATGTCGTTGCCGCCGTTGCGCTGCCCCTCAAGGCTGAACTTGATCCCGGGTCCTTCGCCGACCACCGGGCCTAACCCGCCGAAGTTGGCGACGGCCCATGCGTCGGCGTCGATGAGCGACCGCTGTTGCTTGCTCGTCGTGAAACCGCCAGCATCGGTCTGATCGGCGAAGACGAGCACGTCGCCGGAAACCACGTCCATGACGAAATCCGTGCCGCTCGAGTCGGTCACGTTGAACGTGATCTCGTAGTAGTCATGCAGCGCCGTGCGCGCGATGAGGTCGGCCTGGGTCTGATACCAGGATGTGTCCAGGGACGGAAGACGCCGAACGCCGAAGCGGCTTTGCCCGGTGAGGGTGTCGCGCGGGACAGTACACGTCACCGATACGAGGTACGGGAGCGCCGGCTCCGACTCGATCTTGAAGTGCTGGATAGCGCGACCGTTGACGACTTCTGCGGGTTGCAGCGTGGGCATGAAAAAGCTCCTGGTCCGCTGGGTTGAAGCGGAAGCCAGGAGCTAGGGTGCCCGCGGCGGGGCCGATGAGCAAGCCCGCTACCAGCGAATCGTCACGCTGTCGGGGCTGGAGTAGTAGCCCGGCGGGTCAAACGCCTGGAACGAGAGCGTACGTCCCAGGAGCCCAGGCTCGGGCGGCATGTCGATCCGCGTTGTGAACGGCACGCGGTCCACGGCCACAGCCTGAACGGCCTGCCAGGCGCCCAGGTGGTTCCAGCCGTAGTAGGCCCCGCGCATGAGACCAGGCGGCTGCGTGTCAACGGCCATGTATAGCCACGCCACGGGGCCGGGGGTGCTGACGCGCACCGTCAAATGACCGCCGGGGTGAGCTCGCCAGGGGTTGCCGCCACTGGCGCCGATGTCGTCGCGGATCGGGATGGACTCTCCAGATGACACGCTGACGACCTGGTTGGCCCAGGTGCGCGCAGCCTGTACGTCGCCGCCTACCGTGCATCTTCGCACGAGAACATCCCATCCGGGGGCGCTCACGCCTTCGCGCACGCCGCCACGGATGAGTTCGAGGTATCCGCCGCCGGCCTGGAGCTGCACGGCCTGCGGCAGCACGTCCTCGAGCCGGACGGTCGAGAATCCGCCGCCGGCCACGTCTCGCTGCACGAGGGTCCCGGCCACGCGCACGAGCCCGTCTCCGGGGCCGTCGAGCGTGATCGAGCCGACCGAGCAGTCGTAGCCGGCGCCGCGACCGAGCAGGGTGACAGGGCGCCGGATGATGAGGTCTTCGTTGGGGTGATGCCGTTCCGGCATCAGAACCACGGCCCCCGAAGGGGCCAGGTCGATCTGGCGCTGGATGGAAGGAAGTGTGGGGGTCGTCTGGCAGATGAGGGTGAGGATGATGGACAGCATGTGGTTAGCCCCAGGGGAGTTCTTCGCCGATAGAAGCAACGCGCCCGGCCTCGGGCACGCCGATCTTGTTGTTGATGATAGCGAGACAGCAGGCCGCGTACTCGTGCGCCTTGACGCGCTGGTCGAGCGGCAGCTTCTGCGCCTTGTTCACGATATCGAGCAACAGGGCGTGGCGACCGCCACCCTTGCCGCCCTTCACGGTGTCGCGCCAGGTGGGGGCACGCTCGGACAGCTTGCCCTTCGGCACGGGCTGGTCGCACCAAGACGAGAACACGTCGCAACGCACCTCGAATGCGGTATCGAGGATGGTCTCGGCGTCATAGGCCCAGATGGGCGGCACGGAGTCGTCTGCGGCATCCTGGGGCGGCTCAGGGGACGGCTCGGGGTCGGGCTGGACTTCCGGCTCAGGCATCGGCGCCGCCGCGCTCTGGACCTCAGGCATCGTCTCCAGCAGGCCCTCGAGCGTGCGGGGGCGAGCCTGCGGTGCCTTGACCTCGAAGGACGCCTCCCGGGGGATGTCGTCGACCTCCTCGGCGCCTCCGATGCCGCCGAACACGTCGGCGAAGCCCTCGCGTGCGGCGAACCACCACGCCCGCCACGTCGCCTGACGGATGAGGTAGTCGGTCCACGGGCCGGTCTTGCCCCACAGCTTCGCGCGCTTCGCGTCCTGCGTGCTGAACGTGCCGACGAACTCGCCGGCCATGCCCTTGCGCCGCATCTTGACGATGACCTCGAAGTCGTCGGGCTTGCCGAGCACCTTGATCTCGGGGGCGCCGTCGAGCATTCCGCTTGCCATCAGGATTGCCTTGCCAGCGTCGCCGAAGATGGACGGGCGCCCGTTGAGTACCTTGATGTTGGACAGTGCGAACATCGGCGGCAGGCCCAGCTCGAGCCCGAGCTGGATCTTCACGGCCACGCCCTGCGGCGTGTCGCCCTTCGGAGCGTAGCCGCTCGCCACGATGAGGTTGCTCATGCGCTGTAGGTCTTCGAGGTCGCGCACCTCGACGCCGGACGAGCCGATCTTGACGGACTTCGCGGGGACGCTACTGGGGGAGGATTGCGGGGCGGTCATGTGATAGGGCCTTGGCTTGTTTGGTGATGGAGGAATCGAGACGGAACACTCTGAACTCGGACGTGCGCGCTTCGCGCGGAGGATCGTTGCGGACTTGGGTCTTCCACGTCCCGGCCTTCTTGCCGTTGATGGTGAACACCTCGGCCGGTCCGATCTCGGACTTGAGACGAGCCTCGAGCGCGCCGGCGTGTTCTTCCAGCGCCTTGAGCTCGGCCTTGATGTTGGCGAGGTCCACCAGGAGCTCGGGATGCTCGAGCTCTTTCGAGAGCCCGGCGACACTCTTCGGGAACTGGTCTCCGATGAAGTCGACATCGGCGGCCAGGGCCGCGGGCGGCACGTCGCCATCGAGCGAACGCCAGAACTGCACGGCCAGCGCCGCAAGACGCTCCACGAACTGGCGGTTGAGCTCGATGTCGGGCGCATCCTTGCGGCTGTTGCCGCCGATGATGGCGCCGATAGCGCCGCGCTCAATGCCAGTGCAGAACATCTCGATCTGAACCTGGATCTGCACCGAGAGCGGCGGAACAACCTCGCCAGCCTCAACCCAGCGGTCGAGCAGGAACGCCGACACGTTCTTGAGTTGGAGCACGCGCACCTCAGCCTCGGATTCTCCGGCTGCCGGGCGGACAATGAATCGGTCCGGCGTGCATTGGATAGGGAACTGCGGGTGTCGAACGACAACCTGGGCCGCGTCGCGCAGCCCGTAGAACTCCTGCGGCGTCACCACATGAACGCCGTGGGCGTGGGCGTACCACCTGGCGTTGCCGTCCTCGAGGAACTTGCCGGCCAGCAGCGCCTCGGTGTCCTCGAGTGTCGATGCACGGTCGAGCTTCTTCTTGCTCCATAGCTGGAGCGGCGTCATGTAGGGGTTCTGCCCAACGAGCGCGGCGATCTCGGAGGCTCCGAGCATCTTGGCGCGCTCGGCGTGCCAGGCGTTTTCGGTTGCGCAGGGGATGATGATAGGGCTATGCATAGTAGGGCTCTCGCTCGAATGCCCCTGTGGGGGCAAGGTATGCGGCTTGGCCGCCGTTGACGCTCACGCGGAGCTTCGGAATGTACCCCGGCGCGTGAGCATAGCCGGTCGGTACGTCGTCTGTTTCAAGATGAACTTCTATCCATCCGTCGGGATGCAGGTAGGCGCTGGCGCGCACGTAGGCGTGGGCTTGGCGCGTGGGGAAGTGGTGTAGGTCACTCATCGCGGAGTGCCGGCGTGGGCCAGTAGGGCGATGGCGTGGCCGAGCGCCACGGCGGCGATGGCCGCAAGTGATAGGGCGAGCGCGTACGCTCCGAGTAGGAGGAAAACGCGGGGCTGCTTCATGGGGTTTCGCTTGGGTAGTGGGAAAGCCGCCGGGCGGTTTGGAGGGAGGGAACGCACGCCCCCGCCCGGCGGCACGCTGGGCGTGCGCTATCGTTCGGTGCAGTCCGCTAGGTGTGCGGGCTTGGTGCATCCACAATCCGGGCAAGGCCCGGCCTTGCGTTGCAGGAAGGCATAGAAGTACCGGGCGCGCGATCCGTTGGCGTTCGCCGGCTGGCGGTACTGCCAGTGGTCGGCGGCGTCTAGGATGGCGTGGACGCAGTCGCTCGAGAGCGAGTGGAAGTCGGGCGCGTCGGCCAGGCCGAGAGCGCGTAGCGTGGCGCGGGCTTCTCCGGGAGTCACGGGCGAACCGCCTTTCTAGCTGCGCCCAAGGCTTCATGCGCAGGGCATCCGCCCGTGCAGTCGGGGTAGGCGAGCGTGTGTATCTGCTCGAGTTCCCTGATGCAAAGCGCCAGTGCTGCGCGCTGCTCAGCCTCGCGCTCGCTACGTGCGCGTGAGGCGAGTTCGCCCGTGAGGTGCTTGTAGGTGCGCTCGGCTGCGCGCCATCCGGATCGTTTTCTCATGACGGCACCCCGATCTCGATGCCGCACGGGTGCACGACTTTGCAGGCGTACCCGCGCGGGTCTCCGGCGGTCTTGACGGTCCAGCCTTCGGGGAGCTCAATAGCCTTCGCTCGCGCCGTGGCGCGGCAGTCCGGGCATCCCTTGGCCTTGACGGTCTCGGGCGCCCACCCGCACTTGCACTCGGGGCACTCGCGCGTAGGTCGCTCGCCGTTGCCGGCGGGGTAGTCGCCGTTGCACTGCGCTTCCGAGAGGCGCTGGAGCGTGCGAGCGACGCGCAGGAGCGCGCTCGTCTGGTACTCGCTGAAGCCGTAGCGGCCCGCGTTGCGCATGAAGGCGTCGCGTTCGGATTGGCGGCTCACGGGCGCACCCCCTTGCGCGAAGCGGCACCGGGGACCTCAAGCCATCCGTGTCCGGGATCTTCAATAAACCGATAGGTTTTCTGCACTGTAGTTTTCTCCATTGAAGCGTGCGGGCCTGGCTCATCAGCCGGCAAGGCGGCCCGCTATCCTTGGTCCGGGACGGCGCGCGCGGCGCCGTTTCGCCATTCATTCGTAGAGCGACTCCGGCACGTAATCCAAGCGTTCGCGCCACACTTCCGGGTGCGCGTGCTCGATGGCGAAGAGCCGCATCGTGCCGGTTGCAGTGTGCGCCGTGACATCGAGCGACTCTTCGCAGCGCATACAAAGAAGGACGGCAACGGCATCGGGCGCGTCAATAGACGGCGTCGGCCGAGAAACTCTGCACCCAAGACGAAGCGAGCGAACGGAATAGATTGTGTTCATGCCAGCGCCAGGAGTACGACGACGAGAAGGAAGAACAGGAAGGATGATAGGGCCTCGCGTTCGCGTGCGTTCACGGTGCGACTCCCTTCGGTGTGAGCGGGCAGTCGAAGCCGTGTCCGTTGCGCACCGCGCAAGCCGGGCAGACAAGCGGGTCACCATGCAGGCCGAGTGCAACGGCTTCGGCCTCGACTTCGTCGATCCATGCCAGCTTTCCCCACCCGCTCGGATGCTTCCCACCGCTACCCTTGCGGCGCAAGATCTCCAGCACCCGAAGCCCAAGCTGGGACGCGAGGGGAAGAAGTTCGCGTGCGTTCACGTGCGCGCCCCCGTCTTGGAGTCGATCAGGCCGAGCTCCGCGCACGCGCTCAAGATGTCCGCACAGGCGTTCTGCTGCTCCTCAAGTAGAGCACGCTCGAGCGTCGGAGGGAGCGCCCCGCCGTATCTCTGCGCCCCGAAGTACATCGATGCTGCCGAGTTCCCCCCAAGCCAACGAGCGCGAGTGAGAATCGACACTACACGCAGCCCGAGCTGCGCCGCTAGCGCGTGCTCACTGAACAGGTCGGGTGCGTAGCCGTTAGGCTCTTTCTTCATACTTCGCCCCTCCAAGGGCGCGCGAGTCACTGCGCACTATGCGCCGCGATCACGCGAGATTATACGGTAGCAGATCTAATAGTTCAACGGTTTACGCAAGGGTTTACGCAAGGGATACAGAGCCCGAATCCCGCCAGCCGTGCCAGGCATGATAGGGCACCACACCATGCTGGACGGGACGGACCGAGCGGCAGAGCGGAAGATGCAGGGCAGGACAAAGCAGGGGCGCAGAAGCGAGGGGGGGCTCTCCCTCCCCCTTCCTCTCCTCTCCTCTCCATTCTGTAACCCGTGCCGTTCTGTCCCGATCCGTCGATCCCGAGCTCGAGCTCGAGTCAACGCCATGGCGCTGCGCGGCTTGGCTTCCTTGCCTCCAAGGCGGCTCGTGGATCGGCGCGAGCGAAGCGAGCCCGAGGCGCGGAGCGGAGCGGAGCGGGCCCGCAGGCCGAGGCGCGGAGCGCCGAACCTCGGGGACAGCGGCAGCGCGGCAGACCCCCGGGGAGGGGTGGCCCGGGGGTTTTCGCCGCCGGGGTGTTGGGGGAGGAGATCACCTCCTCTTGCAGTGGGTCCCATCCGGGTCCCATCAGCTGGGTCCCATCGTCCGCGGTGCCCTGGTGAGCACCTGTCCGGTCTCGAGCGGAGCGAGCGACCGTCTGTGGTGTCAGTAGAGCCGGATCGAGAGGGGGCTTTGCAGCCCCCGTCCCCCAGTCGGCGACGCACAGAGGGTTACTCCGCGTCTCTTCCCCTTCGACACGGCTCGGTGTGGCCCGCAGGCCTCCGGCAGAGCGCCCGAGGGCGCCTGTTGGTCGCTCGAGTCCGCGCGGGCTCCGGCTCTGGCCGCGGTCGAGGGCGGTGCGTCGTGGTGGGAGGGTTCCCAGACAATCGGCGCGCGCGCGAGGGTACTACGTCAGGCCAGTGCTGGCCGTGCGCGGAGGCATGATGGGGTGTGGTGGCGTGTGCCGTCAAGGGGTGGAGGCAGAAAAAAAGCCCCCGAGTGCGGTTCGCGGCGCACCCGGGGGCGAGAAGCTCCCGAAGGGGAGAGAGTGGGTCCTCGGTAGGCTTCTCAGATGATCGGATCCTCTCCGGCGATGTCCTCGGCGTCCTTGTCGAGTGCTTCCATGAGGTCGTTGACGGCGTTCTCGGCGGCGACGGCGACTCGTGATCGGGCGGGGAAGTGGTCGATGACGAAGTTGAGACACGAGATGGCGTTGCGGAGCTTCTTGCCGTGGGGCTCCTGTGCGGCTTGCTTGAGTCGCATGCGCATCTTGATCTTCTCGGCGGCGCGGAGGTGTGCCTCGATGAGCTCGTGGTCGGATCGGCGGCCGGAGTGTTGCGCGTGGGCGGGGAGTTCGGTGTCGGTGGTCATGATGGGCCTTGCTGAAAGAAGTGCCGCGAGAAGTGTTGACGCGCGGCGGGTTGAGTGCTTAGATAGTAGCAGATCCGATCACCTCCGTTCAAGAAAGCAGGCACAGAATGAAGGGTCCGAGAGCACCGAAAGTGGGCGCCGAGTACGCCAACAAGGCCCCGTGCAAGATGCCCTGTCACAAGGTCGGTCCGATGGCTCGAGGCGGGGCGCGCGAGAACATCACTGGCGGTGGCGTGACGCGGAGCGCGCTCAAGGCGGGCAGCTTCAAGCCGTCCAAGGGGAAGTGAGATGGCGAAGCGGAACCATCACAACCCGGCCTACGACAAGGCGTACGCGGCGCGTCCCGAGCAGAAGAAGGCTCGAGCTCGCCGGAACGCTGACCGCGCGGAGGCCGAGCGCCGTGGCCTGGTGAAGAAGGGCGACGGCAAGGAAGTCGACCACGAGCGCACGATGGCGCGTGGAGGCTACCGAGTCGTCAGTCGCCGCACGAACCGCATCAAGGCGAACAAGAGCCCGGCGCGGAAGTGATGGCATGCTTCTGGATCGTCGTGACCGCCCTTGCGCTTGTGGCGCTGGGCGTCATCGTGGGGTCCTTCCTTCGGATGAGAGACAACGACTACTACTAGGAGACGAACATGACTTGGGACGCGGTATTCACTTCGGCGGTTGGTCAGCTTCTCGCGGCGGGGATCCTCGTGGGGTGCTGGCTGGTGTGGAAGACGGCGGTTCTGGTGGCGCAGATTGCCCGTGCGATCCGTCGCGTGCAGGTCGACGTGACATGCAAGAAGGCGTGATGTCTTTCCCCCGCGACTTCCGCCTGCCGCTCGAGCACGAGGACTACGAAGAATGAACCCTGACGAGAAGGAGCGGTTCGAGGAGCGCGCGGCCATCCGCGAGTACCTCGGTGGGTTCACGCGAGAAGAGGCCGAGCGCCTGGCGCTTGAAGACGTGAGGCGCTGCCGATGACCATGCCCGAGCAGCGCGAGCGCGCGGTTGATGCCCTCGAGGCGATGGTCGTTGAGTGGTTCAAGCGGTGGCCGAGCGCGGCCGAAGGTCGCCGTCACCTCCGTCGCGTCATGCGCCACTACCCGACTTCTCGCCACATCGTTCATCTCTTGCGCGCCGAGGAGACGCGACGAACCTGCAATCACAAGAGACTCATGGCTGCACGCGACCACAACCTGTTCCTGTGCACCAACTGCAATACCCAGGTTGATCCGCTGAAAACCCGATGAACATCTCCGAGCGGCTGCTGGTCAAGATTCGTGATCTTCTCGACGAGGCCGGCATCGACCGTGCCGTGGTCGTGATCGACGATCCTGACGACAACGTGATCCACCACCACGCGCGCGGTTCCGCGTGCTGGCGCGTCGGCGCTGGCGCGCTGATCGAAGGCCGCGCGCGCGGAGAGCTCGTGTTTGTCCCTGCTGGCTCGAACGAAGACGACCAATGATCCTCGCTACCCTCCTGCTCCTCTGCCAGACGCCCAACGTCCTCGTCATCCTCGGCGACGACCTGGGGTGGCCCGAGCGCCACCTGATGCCTGCGCTCGACGAGATTGCGACGCGCGGCGTCACGTTCACGCGCGCCTACACGTTCCCTGTGTGCTCGCCAACGAGGTACGCGGCGCTGACCGGGCGCTACCCGCGACGCGCCGGCATCGGCGACGTGGTGAACGCGCACAACAGCGCGAGCGGTGCGAGTCCAGCGCCCGACCGGCTGGCCGTCATGCTTCCCGAGGCGCTCAAGCCGACGCACGAGACGCTGCTCGTCGGCAAGTGGCACTTGGGCCGGGCTTCGGTCGGAGCCAGGACGGACCTCCTTGCTCTCACCGAGTCCGGCCCGTTCGTCTCTGGCTTCGACTCTTGGCTCGCCGGCAACCCGAACAGCATCTCGCAGGGGCCGGGCTCGAGCGGGTACTACAACTGGTATCGGGTGGACGACGCGCAGATCACGCAGGGCGCTACCGTCTACGCGACGCACGCGCAGCGCGACGCCTTCATCGGCTGGTGGGGCTCGACGCCGGGGCCGAAGCTCGGCTGGCTGGCGTTCAACTCGGCGCATCAGCCGTTCGACCCGCCGCCCGGGCGCGCGCCGACGGGCACCGTGCGCGGCGACTACGAGCAGCTCGTGGCCGACCTCGACGACTCGTTGCAGGCCGTGCTCGCCGCCGTGGACCTCTCGACCACATGGGTCGTCTACGTCGGAGACAACGGCACGCCCGACGACGCGCGGCCCGCGGGCACGCCATCGGGCTACTGGAAGGGCACATGCTACGAGGGCGGCGTGCGCGTCCCGCTCATCGTCAGCGGCCCGGGCGTCACGAGCGGGATCTGCTCCGACCGGCTGGTGTCCGTGCTCGACATCGCGCCGACGCTGCTCGAAGTGCTCGAGGTCGATTCGCGCGGCTTCGAGGACGGGCGCTCGTTTGCCGACGAGCTCGGCGCGTGGGCAGGCCAGCCCGAGCGCGCGTTCGTGTTCACCGAGCGGTACGACACGCCGGCGGCCAACCCGAGCATCGGGTACGACGACCAGGCGGTCATCGAGGCGTGCTGGAAGCTGCGGCGCGTGGACCGTGACGGCCCGGGCGCTGCGCCCAGCGTGGACAGCGCCTACTACCTGCCCAGCGACCCCTACGAGCAGAATCCCATCGACCCGGCCTTGCTTCCGCCGGGGCTGCGCGCAAGGCTGTACGCCGAACTGACATCTGTCCCTTCGAGATTCTGACAATGAAACGCATCCTCCTCAACTCCGCCTACGTTGCCTCGTGCGTCCTGCTGTGCGTGTGCGTGCTGTCGGCGTGCATCGCCAACCCCCGCAAGGCCGCGGCGCACCGCGAACTCGTGGAGGAGATCACCGCTCAGCTTCTCGATGCGGGCGTGGTGCCCACGCGCGAGCAGCTCGAGCGGCTGGACGCGCGCATCGCCACGGTCGAGAGCGAACCCGACAACGTGCTCCCGCAGTGGGCGGAGCTGCCTACCGCCGTTGCAGCCGCGATGCTGGGTGTGAAGACGCTCCCCTCGCACTGGTTCCGGGGTCCGTTCGACCGGACCGCGTGCCTTCCGGTGCCTGGTCAGGCGACTTGAGCAGGGGCGGTGCGCTGATCCACAGCAGCGTGCCGACTCACGGCCCCCCCGACTTGCCTCGGCGCGTGGACCGTGACGGCCCGGGCGCTGCGCCCAGCGTGGACAGCGCCTACTACCTGCCCAACGACCCCCACGAGCAGAATCCCATCGACCCGGCCTTGCTTCCGCCGGGGCTGCGCGCAAGGCTGTACGCCGAACTGACCTCTGTCCCCTCGAGACTCTGACCATGAAGCGCATCCTTGCCATTGTCGCGTACGTCGTGTCGTGCGTTCTGCTGTGCGGGCTGATCGTCGCGTGCAAGACCTCGCCCGAGGCCATCGCCGCGCCACCCAAGTCGTGATCCCGCTCGACTTCAACAAGCACACCTCCCCGCTCGGCCGCCGAGTGTGGGAGTTGGTGTTTTATGAGCTCGACAAGGCCGAGAAGTTCCTGCCCACCGAGTTTGCCAGCGCCGAACAGGCGTGGGCCCTCTTGCGCTTCAAGGTATCGGAACGCGCCGCAGTCCTTGCCTCGAGGGCCGAGACGGAGCTATACACCGACGAAGAACGCCTTGCGTGTCGCAAGCGCCAACGACAACGGAGCAAGCATGAAGAAGCCCAAGGTTCAGGGAAAGAGCCCGCAGGTCCCGTCTCCGAAGACCCCCCAGCCGGTCGGGCATCAGCTCGGCCTGGTCAAGCGCGCGCACTACGATGAGCGCCCCTCGCGCTCGCCTGCGTTCGACTACGGCGTGGAGAAGCGCCACATGACGCTCGGCAAGGTCGCCGGCTTCAAGGGTTCGGTCTTGAACTGACCGATGGCGATTGTTGTTCCGTTCGAGGCCCCGGACGGCTCGGTCAAGCGCGGCTGGTTCAAGGTCGTCAACACGACCTCCGGCGATGTCGTGATGAGAGCGGTCGGCAACCCGCCTGCCTACGTCAAGGCCGCCACGCGGCTCATCATGAAGCTGGCCGAGGGAGAGACGCTCACGCAGAGCGAGAAGGATGCCGTGATGATCCTGGCGTCGCTGTGGATGATCGGATCGAACAAGGCCACACACCAGGTCCAAGGCTTCAAGGCCATCAAGGAGATCCTGGGCGAAGGCAGGGCCGAGATCACGGAAGATCAGCGCACGGCTGCGCTCCGCGACCTCGGCCTCTGATGGGTCACTCGAAGTACGAGACTTCCACGTCCGGCTCGGGTTCCACGTCCTCGAGCTTGAGGAGCCGCTTGAGGGCCGCGACCTCGAGCCCGAAGCTGTAGGGCGCCTTCGTATCCCGCATCAGGTCTTGCACGGCCTTGTCTTGGGTCACGCGCATGTGCCCCTCGCGGAACGCGCGCATCCGCAGGCCGTTGTCGAACTGCTCGCCGATGAGGATGCGGAGGCTCGCCCAGTCCTCGTCGGTGAACGTCTTGGTGAACTCGGCCACGTCACGCTTGCGCTCCTTGATGAGCCGCTCGCGCCGGCGCTCCATGAAGGCAACTACCGAGGCTTCCATCGCGCCTCCAGCTCTCGGGCGACGTGGGCAGGAAGCACAAACTGCTCGGGCTCGCGCCGCGGCGGCAGTTCCATCGGCGGTGCCGGGAACTCCCGCACCTGTTCCCTGCCGATGATCTTCCCGTCGACCGGGTGACGGACCATCTTCCAGGTCAGGACGCCGAAGATCGCATCGCGCATCTCGCCGGGCGTCGGAGGAAACCCGGAGGAGTGATTCTGGATGACGTGATCCGCCGCGCGCCGGATCTGGCCGGCGGAGAGGTCCGACAGCGCCTTGTCCCAGACCTTGATCCGGGCCGCATTCGGCTCGATCTGCGGCCAAACCATCACAAAGTCGGCGAACACCGACACCCAAACGGCCTTGCGTGCGTCGTCCATTACAGGCCCTCCACGGCAGCGCGAAGCGTCAGGAGGTTGCGTTCGTCCCGTGACACCGGACGGACCTCAGCGGCAAGCTGGTTCCACCGCGAGTAGAGCAGACACGGCGAGGCGTTCTGCGCGTACCAGACGCTCGGCGGGTTCAGTAGGAGGCGCCGCGCGCGGTCCAGGTACATCCAGCTCGATCCTGCCAGCTTGAACCCCAGCTTGACGAAGTGGAGATCCTTCGGGGTCCAGACGTAGGGCGTCCCTCGCGTCTCCTCCCACAGCCGCGTCCAGCCGTCTACTGCCTCTTGGTGCGGCCCTGCCGGGCGCCGCCTTGCCTTGTTCCCATCCTCAGCGAAGAGGAATCTCTGCATCTTGCACTCCAGAAGGCACCGGAGAGCCCTTGGCAACATGCCTCGGGATTCCTACTCTCTTCGGTGCGTACCATCATGCGCGCCAGTTTGCCTCGCTTGGGCAAGGTGGTCAAGGGCTCGGCTGGTCTGCACTCCCAGCCGAGCCCTTCTTCTTCCGGCGCGCGAGCACTACGCTGACGGCATGGCCGAGTGGAAACTGCGAAGCGAGATGCCGGATCCGGAGTTCGATCCGGCGCAGTACGCCATCGAGCTCAAGCGCGAGGTACCCTCCGAGGCCCTCTGGGACAACCACAGGTTCGCGCGCCTCTTCTCGAAAGACGCCGGAGTCTACGGGCCGCGCAAGGGCAACCCTCGGCGGATCGGCCTGCGTCGCTTCGTGGAGCGGTTCTTCTTCGTCAAGACGAAGGACGGCGATGTGCAGCCGTTCATCCTCAACGACAGCCAGCGCAGGCTTCTAGCTGAGATCGTGCGGATGGAGCGCGCCGGCGTTCCCGTGCGCCTCATCATCCTCAAGGCTCGCCAGCAGGGATTCTCAACGTTCATCGCAGCGTTGGCCGCGTGGTACTGCCTGACGCGCAAGCAGGCGCGCGCGTGCCTTGTGGCGCACCGGAAGCAGACCTCGCAAGTCATCTTCGGCAAGGTCCGGCTGATGATCCGCTCGATGGTCAAGCAGGACCGCAAGCGATGGACGTTCGAGTTGCTCTCCGACACCGGCTCGCAGATCGTGTTCGACGAGCCGATCTTCTCGCAGATCGTGGTCGACTCGGCCGAGGTCGCCGAGCCCGGGCGCGGAGACACGGTGCAATTTCTTCACGAGTCCGAGAGTCCATCGTGGAAGGACGCTTCATCGAAGATCGCCGCGCTGCGGCAGATCCTCCCTTCGTCCCTTGACACCTACGGGTTCTGCGAGTCGACGGCGAAGGGTGACTCCAATCAGTTCGCCCGCGAGTTCAAGGCCGCCTGGAAGAAGTCGAGGCCGGGCAAGCCCATCGTTCTCGGGTGGAGGGCGATCTTCTTCCCGTGGTACTTCGATCAGGGGTATCGCTGGAGCTCCATCCACCGCAAGGCGCTGCCGCCCGAGCTCGAGCAGGACATCCGCGAGACGCTTGACGAGGAGGAAAAGGCGCTGCTCGAGACGACCTACCTGCGCCGCGGGCATGGCATCGTCCATGTTGACTTCGATCAGCTCGCTTGGCGGCGGTACGCCCTGGCCGAGCTGTGTCAGCGCGACCTGAACCGACTGCACGAGGAGTACCCGGCCACGCCAGAGGAGGCGTTCATCGCCTCTGGCGCCCGGTTCTTCGATCCCCTGCTCATCAAGCGGATGCGTGACGCTGTGAGCGAGCCCCTGTGGCGTGGGGAGATCACCGACCCCGAGGGCGACGCGCTTCTCGTCCGGCGCTTGCCCGGGTCCGGGCCGGACATGGAAGTCGAGGACGCCGAAGAGGTGGAGGTGGTCGATTGAGGCACGGCCAGCACATCCAGAGCCCGCACGGCGGGCTGCGGATCTACTGCTACCCAGAGCCCAGCCGGAAGTACGCCATCGGGGTTGACACCTCGGCCGGCATCCGCGACGGGGACTATTCCTGCGCACAGGTCTTGGCGATGGACACCGGGGAGCAGGTTGCCGAGTGGCACGGCCTGTACCGGGCGACCATGTGGGGAACCGCCTGCGCCCGCCTAGGGTGGTTCTACAACACGGCCGTCATCGCCTTTGAGACGCACCCATCCCCCCACGGCCTGCGGGCCTACGATGCCTGCCACCAGTACGGATACGACAACCTCTGGGTGCAGCGGAAATGGGACGACCGGGTTGGCAAGTTCATCGCCAAGAAGGGCTGGGTGCGCACCCCGCACTCAACCCTCGTGATGCTCGAGCGGGTGAGGGACGCCATCGCCAGGGGCGCCCGGGTTCACTCCGAGGGGCTCCTTGACGAGCTCGCGGCGATCACCATGAACCAGGAAAAGGGCAAGGTCGAGTCGACCGAGAACGACGACCGGGTCATGGCCTACGCCATCGCCAGCATCATGGTCGACGACGCCTGGAGCGCCGGGGAGGCCGAGCCGGATGACAAGCCGCCGGAAGACATGGCAGAAGCCTATTGGCGTCGGCGTGAAGAAAGGCTTAGGCTCGGGGCGTCCGAGGAACCAACACCACAGGAAGTGCTCTGGGATGGAAACTAGCCTAGCCGTTGCGGCCGTCGTTGCGTGCGCGCTCCTATTCTGGGGGTGGGCCGTGCTGTGTTGGACGATCAGGGACATGCACGCGAAGACCGCCGCCGCCCTCGAACGCCAGCAGGAGATGAACACCGAGCAGGCCCGGCACATCTGGACGCTGGCCGGCAGTCAGGATCCTGCCAAGGCCCAGGCGGTCGCCGTCCTTGAGACTGCCGGAAGGCCGCATGGGATCCACAACGACGTGCCCGCGTACCTGGACGACGCAGCCATGTCGAGGATGTGAGATGGCGCGAAAGCACGCCAAGATCAGCGACAGTGACGCGGCCGAGTTGATCCGAAAGAGGATCGACTTCCACGGCCAGTCGGCTCGTCGCAAGCCGTTCGAGCGGATGGTGCTCCGCAACCGCGCCTTCTTCTTCGGCAAGCAGCACTTCATCCAGGACGAGCAGACGGGGCGCCTCAAGAACCCCACCAACGTCCCGCAGCATCGCGTCTTCTACAAGGCGAACATGATCCTCGGGAACGTGCTCCGGTCGATCCTGACCGTCACGAACGCCCAGGGCAAGTTCGTAGTACCGCCCAAGGACAACACGCGCCAGTCGCGGCACGCGGCGTGGGTGTCGACTAAGGTGTTCGAGCACCTTGAATACATCCTCCAGATGCCGGAGAAGGAGCAGGTGGCGACGCTCTACGCGGCGCTGGACGGCTCGGTAATCTGGAAAGTGGCGTGGGATCCCGAGGCCGGCGAGATGTCGCGCTTCTACTGGGGCGACGAGGCCGGCAAGACCGTGCTTCCTGATCCCGACGAGCGCACGCGCGCGATGCTCGAGGAGTCGGGCAGCTACGACGACCTCGCCTCCGGGGAGGTGTCCGCCGAGGCGTTCCCGTGGGCTCAATGCTGGTGGGACTGGACCGCGCGCGAGGACGGCTTCGACCGCGCCCAGTGGGGTGCCACAGCCTCGGTCGTCTCACTCGACTACATCGAAGAGACATACGGCGCGAAGGCCGCCGCGATGGTCAAGCCGGACGAGGCACTGGACGGCTCGCTCTACTACGACGAGGCGATCAGCTTCATGGCGTCGACCTACGGCGCCGTGCAGCAGTACGACGACGACGAGGAGGCGCAGGGGCCGCGCACGGTTCTTGTCGAATACTGGGAGCGCCCGCGCCCGCAGAACGGAAACCTCGGGCGCAACCTTCACTTCGCCGGCGGGCACGTCCTCGTCAACCGCGACAACAAGTATCGCCTGACCGGCCACCCGATCCCGCTCATCAAGCAGGACTGGATCAAGGCGCCAGGCCGCTTCATCGGCATCAGCCTCGTCGAGCAGCTCACGAGCCCGCAGCACCAATACAACTTGGCGCGCGCGACCATCGCCGAACACCAGAAGGTCTACGGGCATCCCGCGATGCTCGTGCCGAAGAACAGCGAGATCCCGACCGGACACCTCACCGTCTCGCCGGGCACCGTCCACACCTACAACCCGACCGGCGGCGAGATCAAGTTCGCGCCTTCGCCGCAGCTCCCCAAGGAGGTCGTGCAGAACGCGGAGATGGCTCGCGCCGAGATGGCCGAGATCAGCTCGCAGCAGTCGCTCGACGGCTCCAGGCTCCCCGGCCAGCTCCGCAGCGGCCCTGCGCTCGAAGCCGTGTTCGAGGAGCGGAACAAGATGCTCGGGCATCCCGCCATGAACTACATCATGGCGAAGGAGCGGATCGGCCGGCACATGCTCGCGCTGGCAAAAAAGTGGTACACCCCCGAGCGCGTCATCAGCTACGTCGGCGAGGACAAGAAGTTTCGCGCCCTGTCATTCTCGCGCGCAGACCTCCAGACCGACCTCCGCGTCATCGTCGACCGCTCCAAGCTCATCAGCTCGCCGTCCGCCGTCCGGGCGCGTGTGCTCGAGATGATCCAGCTCGGCGCCGTCGACCCGATGAACAACCCGGACGACCGCGAGGCCGTGTTCAAGGCCCTCGAGTTCGGCGGCGTCGAAGAAATCATCTCCGACCGGCTCCAGGAGGAAGAGAACCAGGAGCGCGAGATCGACGAGATCATCACGAACCCGACGATCTGGATGGAGCCGCGCATCGACATGATGGCTCCATCAGGCGAAGGAGGCGCCCCCGTTACCACGCAGGGCTACCCGACTGGCGAGTTCGACGACCACCGCGCGCACATGCGCGTCCTCGTCCGCTTCATCCGCTCCGAGGAGTTCCGCAAGCTCGACCCGATCACGCAGAGCATCATCCAGCACCACGCCCGGGCTCACCAAACGATCTTGCAACAGCAGGAGATGCAGGCAATCATGATGCAGCAGGCCCTAGCCGGCGGAGCCGGACAGAAGGGCCAGCCCAGCAAACCGAAAGCGATGGCCCCACAATGAGCGCAATCCCCGCACCCCAAGCCTACGACCCCAGGGAAGCCGCCGCGGCTGTCCTGCAAGCCGTGCTGCACCGAGACGCGAGCAAGGCTCTTGCCGAAGTCGAGGTCGTCTCCGACGAGCTGTGGGCTTACGGCTGCAACGGCAACCCGAGGCACGTTGGCATCCTGTTCTTTTCCGAGCCGCAGGCCGGGTCCGATCTGCACGGCGGCCAGTGGACGGCCATCTGGCGGCCCGAGGGCGGCGGCGCCTTCTGGGGCGACTCCGGCGACATTATCTGTCAACAGTGCTGGCTGGAGCGCGAGGAGCGCGTTCCGCTGCGCCTGCGAGTCGGGCAAGCCAAGGACCGCAAGCTCGGCATGACGATCACGATGGAGCCGGAGTGGAAACGCCGCTTCGCCCACAAGATGAGCCGCGCGGAGCTGGAGAGGTTCCTGCCGTCGCGCGAGCAACCCAAGGCCCCCAAGACCGAGACGAACGATGTCAACCGAAGCAAGCAACCCGAACCCCGCAACGCCCCCGCAGTCCCCGCCGGGAAGCAGCCCGCAGGGGCTCCGTGAGCTCGAGCTCAAGTTCAACGGCTCTGCGCAGAAGGTCGATCTGACCGACAAGGCGCAGGTTGAAGCACTGACGCGGAACGCCCAGCTCGGGATGCTCTACACCCAGAAGGAGGCGCGTCTCCGTGAAATGCAAGCCTCCCTCGCCGCCAAGCAGCAGTACGCGACGGTGGGCGAGCAGCTCGAGAACTTCAAGGCCCGCAACCCGACCGCCGCCAACGCGGTCGCGCAGGCCGTTCGCGCCCTCGAAGAAGGGCGCACGACACCCGAGCAGGTTCTGGCCGCGCTACGCGGGCAGGATCAAAGCCAAGCCGACGACGAGGTGGCCCACACCAGGGCCGATGCGGACCCCAAAACCAGGGGGATGCTGGACCAAATCGCGGTGCGGCAGCAGGCATTGGAGCGTGAGCTCGAAGGCTTCCGGCGCAAGGACACGCTTCGGGAGCGGACGAGCGAGATCGACTCCGTGCTGGCGAGCGACGAGGTTTTGCGGCATCGTCCGAAGCTGCAAGAGCTCGTGCGCGAGCGAATCCAGAGGCATCTCGACGACGGCAAGGATCTGGCCGAGGCCACCCTTCTCGAAACGACCAGGGCGCGCGAGCTCCTGGCCGAACAGCTCCAGTCCGAACGGGATCAGCGTCTGGCAAACCAAGACCTCAAGACGACCAGCCCCAGCGTGGGAACGCCGCTCACGCGGGACTTCCGCCCCGACTACAAGCCCGACCCGAAGGCGTCTCCGAGAGATCGGACGGCGGCTTCGCTCAAGGCTGTCTCGGCGAAGGCCCGCGAGTTCCTCAACGCCACCATGCGCGGTGCTGTGTCGGGACCCCAGTAACTCGTAAGGAGATCAGCTCATGGCTGTCACCGATGCGGGTCTTGGCACCGCCTGGAACTTCTCCCAGGGGTTTGCCTCGACCCTGATGACCGACTTCTACCAGCCCTGGATCAACGACGCGAAGAACAACGCGAGCGTGCTCCTCGGGATGGTTCCCGAGACTTCCGACCAGATCAACGGCAAGTTCGTCATCGAACCTGTCAAGTTCGGTCGAAACGTCGACGCCTTCGGCTTCGTGCGGGACAACGGCAAGTTGCCGGACCCGGGCTCGGCTAAGGCTCGTCCGTACGCCTACCGCGTCCGCCAGATGTTCGCTCGCGCGAAGATCAGCGGCCGGATCATGCGTGCCTCGCAGTCCAACCCGGTCGCGTACGTCGATGCCCTCGACGACGTGATGCAGCAGATGGCCGATGACATGGCCGTCGAGCTGAACCGCATCCTGCACTCGGACGGCTCCGGCCGCATCGCCGAGCTGTCGGCTGTGACGGGCGGCGGCCTCACGACGGGACAGGTGGACCTCCGCCTGAACCAAAACATCGAGAGCGTCGCCTCCTGTACGTCGTCCCCGGCTCAGTTCCTCAAGGACGACTACATCAGCCGTCGCGTCGCCATCGTCGCCCCAGACGGCACGGTGCGCGGCATCCGTCGTGTCATCGCCGTCGTCAGCGAGACGGTCGGCCCTCCGTCTGCGGCTCGTGTCACGACCGGCGATCCCATCACGGGCGCCGCCGTGGCTCTCCCCGCCGGAACGGCCATCGGCGACTGGATCGTCACGGCCGCTCGCAACACGGCGGACGGGGGCGGCCAAGCCGAGTCGATCAACACCGGCTTCAAGAACGAGCCGATGGGGATTGCCGGCATCTTCGCCGACACGGGCGTTCTCGACGGCCACGGCATCGCCACGGCCCCGTCGTACACCGTCAACGGTGGCACGATGAGCTACACCCCGAACGACGACTACGACGAGACGAACGTCGCCGCCGCTGGCTTCCAGGGGATCCCGGTTGACTCGACGCACCCGTGGAACCGCTCCATCGTCATGGATGGCGCTGGTGTCCTGCGTGTGCCCACCGAAGAGCTGCTCCAGCTCGTGATGGATCGTCTCGAGGAGGAGAACAACGCCGAGTGCGAGGTTCTCCTGTCCGGTTTCGGCGAGCGTTCCGCCTACGGCGAGACGCTGACGCCGGACAAGCGGTACAACAACACGACCACGCTGTCGGGTGGTTGGACCGGCCTGGACTTCAAGGGCAAGACCTGGGTGGTCGACCGCCACTGTCTCAAGAACCGGATCTACTTCCTCGGTCTCCGAGGTGGCGGCTTCCGGCAGCACGTCGAGACGACCTTCCAGGCTCTCGACCCGCTGGGTCCGATGTGGTATCGGCTCCAGGACGACGACGAGTACCACGCCGCGTGGGTCGCCGGAATGAACTTCGGCGTCGGCATCCGCAACAAGTGCGGCGCCGTCGTGACGGACATCCGGCGCTCGACGTGACCGTCTGCTGACTGAGATCCGGGGGCCGGGCGCTGTGCTCGGCCCCCACTACTCGAAAAGAGAAAGGACTCGACATGGGTATCAGAACGAAAGACATCAAGAAGACCGCGACCATTGCGCAGTTCGCGCAGCACATCCCGCTCATCCTGCCTCCTGGATCAGCGACGTTCTTCGCAGCGGCCACGGCGCGCACGAACATCGTGCTCGGCTTTGCCTTTACCTTGGCCGGACGCGCACATGGGGCGGTCGGTGCTGTTCATCTCAACCTCGCCACGGCGACCGACTTCACCAACGCATTTTCCGTGTCAGTCCTGCTGACTGGCCGGGACGAGAACCACGAAGCAATCACCGAAACCGTGACGATCACGGGCAACGGGACGGCCGCGCAAACCGTTGCGTCCAACACGCTCTTCTCGTCGCTCGACTCCGCTGTGGTGACGAGCGTGACCGGGAACGTGGCTGGCATCGGCACGGCGCTGACGTTCTCGCTTGGGTCTGCGGACACGGCATCGTGCAAAGTTCCGAACCCGTACCGTGGCGTTCCCGCAGCCAGCATGCAGATCATTGCGCTTGGCACGGTGGCGACCATTGCGGCGACCTCGGTTGCTCCGCACAACTTCCTGACCGTCCCGAACACGACGAACCAGGTGCGGATCTGTGCCGTTGGCATCTTCGGCCAGGACCCCCGCAGCTTCCTCGAAGCGTAACAGCCATGATCGAACTCGTCGACCGCACTCCCCCGGCGGACCTGATGAAGGAACTCCACCGGAGCGTCCCGAACGTCAGGATCCGCTGGGATCGCCCGCGCGGACTCTGGATGATCGAGGAGCGTGGTCGACTCAGCGGCCAGTGGCACTACGTCTGCTACTGGGCGGACTTCGTGGGGCAGTACCAGGTGCCTGTGTACCGGGAACTACCCACGAGTGCCGGCCCGATCCTGGAGAAGCTGCACGACATCGACATGGCCCGGTTCCTGCGCAACCCCAAGGCTGCCTGGAAGGAGCTCGAGCGCAACATGGACGAGGCCCGCGTCCAGCGCGCTCGAACCAAGATGGAGAAGTGGCGGGACGCCATGCGGCAGTATGGCGAAGACCTCGCCGCGCGCGGTGGCGGCATCCGCCAGACCTTCGGATTCGGCAAGAGCGCCGGCTTGAACTACGGCCGCAATAGGCTGTGGCTTCCTCGCGGCTCTGACGTGACGCGCAAGTTCGCGTCTGACATGCAGAGGGAACAGTGACGCGGCTCACGACCCTACTCGAAGAGACGAAGCTCGCGCTCGACAGCGTGGCCTCGGCCAAGTGGAGTGAGGCCCAGATCGCGGCGCAGCTCAACGCGCAACTTGTCTCGATGATCCGCAAGATGACGGAGACGGATCAGGCGTATCACGCCCACGTCTTCACGATCCTCGCCACGGCGGCGCGCACGATCCACACCGGCAAGTACGCCTACCGGATGCCGCCGTGGATGATGAAGCTCTCGGAGGTGCGCCAGTATCTCGGCGGCTCCGGGGTCAATGTCGGGCCGATCATCCCGCGCACGTCAAAATGGGGCGGGCAGGGGTGGGTCCACACGGCCATCAACGAGATCGCGCTCGTCGGTTGGTCGCAAGCGATGGACCTCGAATGTTACGTCTCGAAGATCCCGGCGCGCATGACGAAGGGAACGCTTGGCGCGCAGTCGCCGGCCACGTCGAGTCAACTCCTCCTCGACCCCGATGGCGCCGCCGGAGACGCGACGAACTTCCCGCACGAGAGCGTGGCCGACGCCTACGCTGGCGCGGTCTTTGAGATCACAGGCCCGGCCGGCACGCGCAAGGGGCAGATGCTCCGCTGCATCGCCTCGACGCCGAACCAGGGCGTCGGCACGAACCAGCACCTCCTGACGATGGAGAGCGCCTGGACGAGCCAGCCGCAGACTGGCGACACCTACGAGATGCACGCGGAGATCCCCGGCGAGCACTCGCGCCTTCTCGTCCTGCTTGTCGCGCGCGCCTTGCTGTCGCAGCAGCGCAACCTGGAGGGGGTGCGCATCTACCAAGCCGAGCTGCAAGAACAGTGGCAGCAGTTCCTCGACGCCATCAAGGAACGTGATCTCCAGCAGCCGGCCGTGATCCAAGACCCCCTGCCGACGATGGGCGTGTCGCCGGCGATGTCCTCTGTCATGTGGGAACAGTAATGGAGCAACCCTGGGACTACTTCACCGTCAACACGACGGACATCGCCAACCCGACATGGCCGGTCGTCACGGCTGGCGTTCCGCCCGGTATGGGGGGAAGTACCGTGTCCGCAACTGCGCCTTCCGGGCTACTCGCTCCGGTCGGATCGCTCATCGTCTTGCGAGGCGTTTTCTCGCTTGGGATTACGCCTCAGCAGATCGAGCTCCGGCACGCAGACGGAACCACCGTGTACCTCGATGGCGGAATCATCTTGACCTCGAGCGCAACGAACCCGATCAACTCTCTGGGGCAGGCCCCGATTGCACTTCCGCTCTGGAATGGCCTCTGCGCCATCTCGAAGAACAACGTCGCCGGGCGCGTTCTCATCGCCTACAACCGGATCAAGTGACCAGTGCCGAGTTCATCTCAGCGCCGGTTCCAGCTCAAAGGGCTCTCGGGCGGCCTCAAGTCCGACCGTAACGCAACGCGCATCGGCGACGACCAGACTCCGCGCGCTGTCAACGTGGAGTTTTCGGACGACTCCGCACGCTCGGCGCGTGGGTCGCTCAAGCTGAACAATCAGGTCGCTCCGACGCCCGGCATCCTGTGTCGCGTCGATCCGGCCTACTCGCCGCTGTACGTCGAGGCCAACAAGAGCGTGCCCCTGCGCGGGTACATCACGCACCGCTACGATCCCGGCTACGACATCGGCGGCGACTTCGCGGCGGCAGGCTCGTTCCCGTCCGAGACGTTCCACAACCGGCGCGGACGCAGCTTCGAGCGCCAGATCAGTTTCTCGCTCCCGCCGGACTTCCGCATGGGTGAGCGCCCTGCGCGCGGCGAAGGCGCGCCCACGTCCGGAAACGCCGCCATCGAAGCCGGGTGCGGGTACGACGAGCTGCTCGACGACTGCACGATCATCATGCAGAAGGGCGGCGACCGCACCGCCCCGATGAGCTGGGCGCTCGGCATCGTCAACGCCGGCAACTACGCCTACAACGTGGGGCTCGGCTCGGCGCCCGCGCGCAAGAGCAACTACTTCCTCGTGTTCATGTGGCTGGATGCGCCCGAATGGGCCGGCACCGGCCAGGACTCGATGCGCTACGACCTGGCAACCGGAGGGGCGTCCGGTTCGACCGGCTCCTACTCCACGCAGGCGCTTCGAGCGTTCATCTTCGACGGGCGAAACGACACCGTGGCCTACGCGCTCGAGCCGGGCCGCAGCTACAGCGTTTCGCTTTCCGTCACGCTCGATACGGCCGCCGTGTCTGCCGGAGCATGGAACCACAACGGAAGGGTGGACGTGCGGATGCAGGAGCACGGCGGCCGGTACTGGACCGGCAGCTTCGTCGACTCGGCCGGCGGCGGCACGACCACCAACCTCTCCACCTGGAAGGGGCCGACCGACTCGCTGCGTTACCTCGCCAAGTACGGGATCCGCTACTCGGGACGCGACGCCGAACACGTCGGCCTCGGATACCGCATGGCACCGTGGCAGGCGCAGGGCTGGATCCCGTTCGGGATGGACTCGGCCGCGATGGAGCACAAGGGATTCCGCGTCGCCGACTGCTCGCTCAACTCCATCGACGACCTGTACGGCCCCGGCCTCTACACCTTGACTTGCTCCCACGCGGCCGGGGCCAACACCTACGTCACGATCAACGGGAACAGGGCTCTCACCGACAGCAACGCGAACTTCTCGCAGAGCCCTCTCGGAACGCGCGGGGCACTCTGGGCAGGTTACGGGCGTGCGAGCGCAGGGGCTCCCGCGACCAACTTCAACCCGGATGCCCTGCGCGGCTACCGTCTGGTGTTCCCGCGTTCGAGCGTGACCGGGTTCCAGGGCGGCGTGTTCAACATCCAGAACTACGTAGAGCAGGGCGTCGGCGACTACCGACTCTTCTTGCAGGACGTGGGCAGCACGGCGACCACCTGGTCAAACCAGCCATTCCTCATCCGCGCGTTCCGCTGGAACCAGCAGGACATCGTAGTCCACGAGCACCGCGCCTGGGCCTCCAGCCGGGACTACGCGGATCCCCGCGTGCAATTCAGCTTGCGCTCTACGCTCAGGATGGACGACTCGACCGAGCCGCAGCTCTCGAAGCTCGTTGCGTACTGGCCCTATGACGACGCTGGCGGGCGCGTGTGCCGTGAGCTCGTGCGAGGCAAGCATGGATTCATGGCGCCGTTCGGCCTGGCGCTCTCGAAGGAGGGCGCGGAAGGCGAGAACGCTCTCTTCTTGTCCGGTGAAGGCGACGCCCTCGTCTACGACCTGTCGGAGCATCCGGTGTTCGCGCGCGAGCTGCGTGCCATGCAGCAATCCAACTCGCGCGGCTTCGCCGTCGAAGTGTCGTGCATCATCCCCGAGGCGCACTACGGCGTTGCGACGCTTACGTCTCCAGGGCCTCGATCCGGCGAGTACGAAGCCGCGTACTGCCCAGACCTGGTGACGGTTTCCGTCAAGGACGCAGACAACAGCGGCAGCGTCTCGCCGGCCTCGCCCATTCTCTGCTTCGGGCATCACTCGTGGTGGCAAATCGCTTCGAGCACGACACCGGAGCGTCGCCCGCAGGGGTTCCAGCTTGACGTGCATCGGGGGCGCGACTCCGACTCTCCGACGATGCAGTCGGCCATCGTAGGTTTCACGCGCAACTCGGGCGGAGCGGGCCTGTGGGACGACACGACGCCGTGGGTTGGCCGGCGCGTGACCATCCAGATCGGGTTCCAGCCGTCTCCCGCGAACCGCGCAGGGACGGCCGGATTTCAGGACGAGTACCGCATCTACATCGCGGCCACGCCCAAAGGCGACTTCAAGTACGCGGCGGGCGACGACCCGCAGGCCGAGTTTGCCTACTACGCGGACCTCTCCATTCACAAGAAAGACCTGCTCCGCTCGGTCATCTCCATCGGCGGCGGGTGGAACCCTGGCGCGTACCGTGGGTACACCGAGTACGGCGCTCGCCTGATCGTCGACAAGGTGCGCGTCTACGGGGCGACGGCCGCTGGAGAACTCCCCACGTCCAGCGGCTCCTCCGTCGCGTCGCGTCGCGGGAAGATCCTTGGCCGCAACAGCCTTCCACAGCGGGCTCTGGCGCTAGATGACATGCTGGCCCCGCTCGGGCCTGGACTCCGAACGCTGAGCGTTACGGAGGGTTCGTCTACACAGGCCGCCCCTGGAAACACCAGCCTGTTCACACAGCTTCCCGAGACCACCAGCGAGTCCGTGCGGGAGAAGTTCCTCGCCGTCCTGGCCGACACGCACGAAGCGGCCGACGTGGCTGAAGTGTCAAAGACCTACCGCGACTTCTACTGGATCCAGTCGGTAGCGAGCGATGGGCTGTCGCTCTCGACCGCGACGCCCTACGACGGCTCAAGCGCGAACGGCATCGGCGCCGCCGTTTTCAACGTCGTTGGCTACGTCAACTTCGACACCGCCTCGGACGACGTTGTGCGTCGGCCCCTGACGCTGGGGTCTGGAACGCCGTACAAGCCGGGCGTGACGGGCACAGACGACCTCGTGCTGTCCGAGCCGCTGTTCGAGAACCTGGCGCCCGTCGAGGGTGTGTGGCGCGTGCGCGTGGCGTCTCCGTTCACTGATGGCGGCCTGGCCCGCGTTCTTCCGAAGTGGACGCGCGGCGTGGCCGTTCCTCGAGCGAACGAGATCACCGGAGTTGTTGCCCTAGACGACGAGCAGTACGCGACTGCGGGCGGCGCGATATTCCGCGTCGACGACCGATGGGTGGAGGATGGCCCTACGCAATCACTGCGCTCGAGCCTGGCGTTTGCCGGGCGCGAAGTAGGCGGACTTGAGGCGCGCTGGCCGCTTGTGAACGACGCTGCGCGGTTCGCCAACTATTCCAACGTGTGGCCCTACTGGACCTCGGCCATCTACGACGACTTCACCTGGGTCTACGACTTCTGGGTGCGCATCGATGAGTATGCCGAGATCCAGACGCTCCTGTGGCTTGGGTGTGACTTCTCGCACCTCCAGCTTGGACCGGCGGCGAACGACAACCGGCGCGGTATTGGCCTTTGGGTGCGCCTGAACGGTGGGCGCCCTGAGTTGGTGCGCGAGAGTCAAGCCAACTTCTCCGGCGGCGCCTCCACGCCGCAGGATGGCAGGTACACATCGACTGCCGCAGACCGCATCCCGCTTCGGACGTGGACGCATCTGCGCCTGTACCTCACGCACAACAACGACAGCGGCACGCTGACGGTCAAGAAACCCGTGTGGAAGATCAACGGGCGCACGGCGGCCTCGACGGTCAACGGCGTTGAGACTGGCCTTGCTGGCGCGGATGACTGGATCCAGCCGCACAACGGCGGCGGGCTCATTGGCACCGCCGGAGACGCGCGCAACCTCATGCTCCTCGGCGCCGCACGAGACTGCGTGCGCATCCCGTCCAAGGCGCAGTTCGCGGCGCTCGGCCAGCTCGGCGGACGCGAGTTTCTGGGAGGCCGCATCGCAGGGCGTATGCACCCCCTACTTGGGCGGATGGCGGATGTTGCTGTCTGGCGTGCAGCAGCAAGCGATGCGTCCGTGAGCGGCTTCCCAGACTTCGACCCGTACACGCTGGACTACTCCGGTCGCCTCCTGCGCTTCCGCGCGAAGCTGCAAGATGGGGTCGGCTACAAGGTCACAGACGAAGGGACGGACACGGCAAGTGGCGGATCTGTCGGCGTGGGAATCGTGGAGAGCCACCCGTTCATCGACCTGTTCTCGGAACTTGAGGCTGACTCTCCGCGCCCATCGTTCGCGCAGATGCAGCAGCGCGTGTACGTCGCCAACGGCGGGCGCGTGGCGTACGTCGAGCGCGACCGCGGCGGCGAGGCTGGCGTTCTGCCGCCGTCGACCAAGCCGAGCTTTGTGATCGAGCGCAAACCTCTGTGGGGCGAGAACGTAGCCCTTGTGGACGTGCAGCGTCGTGCGGCAGTCGGAACCGAGGAGCGCGTCTACCACCTCTCGAGCCACGGGAACAACTACCTGACGCAGGCGTGGCACGACGAGATGAAGTGGACGAAGGACGACTCGGCATCGCCGGACACCTTCGACGTGCTCGCCGTCAAGTTCCTCTGGAGCCCGCGCGACGTGATGGGGCGGATCCCGCTGTGGAGCTCGCGCCGTAGCCGCGAGTCCGGTGGCCTCTACCTCGAGTGCGTCGATGGCAAGGTCGAGCTCGGCTGGTACGACACGGCGCTCAAGGAGCGCGTCTCGCTCGTCAGTAGCACCCAGGTCTTCCGCCCTGGGTACTGGTACTACGTCGCTCTCCGCAAGGCGTTCCCGATGCAGGACGCGCAGGAGGGCAACTGGCTCAACTCCTACTGGGCCGATCAGCGTCGCCGTCGCGCGACCTTCGGATCCATCGTGGGGACATGGGCTGTCGGCAACGTCGTCGAGAACGCAGGGCAGACGAAGCAGGGCGTGGTCACCAAGGTCACGACGACACACATCGAGTATTGGCTCTTCACGGGCGACACCGACTTCACGAGCGGCGAGAACGTGCGCGTGCGCGGAGCGGTCGGCAACACCGGGCAGATCACGCAGACCCCGTACCAGATGACGGGAGACGCGCTCGTGGTGCGCGAGTTCGAGAAGATCAGCACGTCTCCGGCGACGAACTTCAACTCCATGCCGACGTGGCCGATGAAGCCATCGACGCGGGCGTGCATCAGCTTCACGAGCGAGATGCCGCGCAGCCCGAACACGACGGCCATCGGCCAGGTCACGCCGAAGGGCGTCATCTACAACGGCGGTGCGACTGGAGAGGTCACGGTGTCGACCGCGCTCCCGGCCACGACCGGGACCGACGTTCGGATCTTCCACCCGGACATGCTGGGGATGATCTGGCAGTTCTCCGCAACCTCGGCCAACGCGCCCGAGGCCACCTATCGGATAGCTGTCTACATCAGCGAGACGCAGGTCCGCGTGTTCGATCAGTACGGCAACGCGCCAAACCTCGTCGGCTTCGTGGACCGCGAGGGCGGCGTGTTCTCTGGTGCCGAGATGCAGAAGTCGGAGCGGTTCGACGAATCAAACCAGCCGGATATATCCGCGTACCCGACCGAGTTCATGGGGAGCGAGCTTGCGCTCGATCCATCGACGGGCGTGGCTCGGCACAGCGGCAAGTTCGACTCGTTCGCATGGGTCGTCGTGTCGTCGAACGTCGATGCCTTCTACTCCCAGGTGCAGGCGTTCCAGAACAGTGTCGCCGGCCTCGACCACAGCGAGATCGGCCTCGACTCGTTTGCCAACGAGATCATCACGGCGGCGCCTGGCCCGGTGCGGGCCGACTCGGCGCGCACGTTCGCCTGTGTGAACACCGTGCCATACGCCGGCGGCACGCACGTCTCCTCGCAGCCAAACGAGGCGCTCGAGGTGAAGCTCGATGCCGAGAGTTCGACGAATGCCGAGAGCCTCTACTGGCAGTATCTCTCGAAGCCGGATGAGTCGTGGGGGACGCGCAAGGTGGCCGTCGTCTTCTACGACGCCGATCAGGACTCGCTCTCGAACCCCGGCCCGCTCCTCACGGTCGACAACCCGCCCGAGGACAAGGCGAACCCGAGCGGCCTCACGCGCCTTGTGCTGACCGGGCTTCCGGTGAGCTACCAGTCCGGCAACATCCAGCGGTGGGTGTACGTCTCGATGTCCGGCGAGCCCGTGCCGTTCCGCCAGGCCATCGTGTCCGACAACATCTCGAGCTCAGTGGGGCTCGACCTCGACGAGTCGAAGCTCGACCTGACCGTCCCGCTCTACTACGACAACGCTCCGCCGCCCGACTGCCGCTCCATCGGCGTGAGCCAGGGCGTGATGTTCTACGGCGACGTGAAGCTCGGAGGGACGCGCGAGCCGAGCGGCCTGCGCTTCTCAAAGCCGTTCTTCCCGCTCTCCGTGCCGTACAGGAACTACGCCCTGTTGCTGGGCGGCAAGAGCGACGGGATCGTCGGCATGGCCGACCTCAACGGGCGGCTCATCGTCTGGAAGCACGATTCGATGTTCCTCGTGACCATCCGCGAGGGCGCGGCGATCATCGAGACGATCTCGAAGAACGTGGGGCTCGCCGGCCCGCAGGCAATGGCCGTGATCGACCAGGAGGTCTACTGGCTTTCCTCTGATCGCGGGCTCTACTTCTACTCCGGCGCCGGCGGGCCGGTGTGGCTCGGCAAGGATGTGAGCGACTCGTTCGCTGGCTCGAACGTCGAGCTGCCCGTCGACGCGCGCGAGCTGCGACGCGCCTCCCTCGCGGTCAACCGCGCGCAGGATCAGATCGTGATGTGCCTCCAGTCGAGCGCCGAGGCCGTGATGCGCCGGCGCTTCTCCATCGAGTACGACAGTGCGCTCTCGGGTGCAGCCCTGGGCGATGCGAGCGGGTTCCGGTACGCCTCGTACAAGGACCCGAACGTGACCGCCCTCGGCAGCGCCGACCGGACTTCTGGCGGGCCTCAGAGGCTCTTGGCTGGAACTGCCGAGGGCTTCCTTGCCTACCTAGACCGCGAAGACACCCAGCTCCACCTCGCCGGCTCCTCGTGGAACGTCTCCTCCGTCACGCTTGGTGCGGCGAGCACGACCAGCAATCTCGTCCTGGCCGCTCCGGTGTCCGGCCTGACCGACCTCGAGGGGATCCGTGGAGCGCCCCTGTCATGGACGAGCGGCGGCGTGACCTACGAAGCTACGGCGCTGTTTTCGGACGGCTCGAGCATCTACCTCGACCGCCCCGTCGCCTCGGCTCCGGCCACCGGCACCGTCGTCTCCATCGGCGCGATCCCGTGGGTCTGGGAGTCTAAGTGGCTCGACATGGGCAACTTTGAAGAGAAGAAGGAGGTCCACTACCTCGACCTCGTGCTGACGCCGCAGGCCGGCGGGACGGCGACCATCGAGTTCTTCCGCGACTTCGAGGCGTCCCCGGCGGCCATCGTCATCTCGGGCGTACTCGCCACATCGGCGACCATCGACCTGACGCGGCCGACCGCCCGGTTCGCCCTCGGCGAGATCGCCTGCCAGCACCTCAAGTTCCGCATCCGCTCCGACTCCCCGGGCGTGAAGTGCGAGGTGGTGGGGGCTGTCCTGCGGCCTCAGGATGTGGAGCTACACTGATGCCGCGCCTGACCTCTGCCCGGTTCCGTGGCATCGCCGCGAAGGTGTCGGAGGTGCAGTCTTCCCGCCTGCGGGACCGCCGCCGCCGCGCCGGCCAGGCGCTCGTGACCTCCGGGACCGGCCCGGATGGCGCCAGCGAGGCGTACGCAATCCAGAAGCTCGTTACCGCCGGGGCCGTCTCGCAAGAGGAGGCGGACGCCTACATGGCTCAGGCGTTCCCTGATCGCGCGTGGGCCGGGCGCCAGTACGGAGACCAGGCAGACGCCGGCCAGGACGCCGAGATCAACCAGGCCGTCTTGGAGCGCAAGCCAGGGGCCTCTGCGGCCATCTTCCAAGCGCAGCAGCTCCCGGGGCGCAAGCGCAACCGTGGCGTCGACCCGTCGGCTGCCGGTGGTCAGCCAATTCGGGCGCCCAAGCTCTCGTCCGAGTTTGACCCCGTTGAGGTCCAGAGGGCCATCGAGAGCGTCGGCGAGCAGGCCGCGCAGGCCATCCGCCAGGTTCGGGCCACCCCACCCGACCTGCCGGCTCACTCCATCGACGGGGCCTCCATTCGCCCGGGCTCGATCCCATTTGAGGCGCTCGAGGGCGGCTCCGTTGCCCGCGCGCTGGCGTGGCCTACGCAGGACGAGGCCATCGAAATTCGCCTGACGCACTCTGACGCCCGAGATCGGTACGTTCGGCGTGTCAGCGTTGCGGGGCCGGGCCGAGTCTGGACGGCAAGCGACTCTTCCTCTCGGAACTCGCGCCTCGGCGTCGGCCCGGCCCGTTACCGCATCGTCACGCCGGGGATGCGGTTCGGGGTGATGAGCACGCGGCTCGAACCCACCGCTGATCTGGCTGCCAACCTCAACCCCGGATTCCGGGTCCAGTACGGCATCGTGATCGCCGGCATCCCGCACTTCCGCGGTCAGGCGCCGTCGCGGATCCTGGCTGTTGAAGCTGTTGGAGACACCGGAACCAGCTTCCGCACGCTGTTTCAGACGGGCGGGAATGCCGCCGTCTGGCCGCCAGCGGGAACCAGCCGCAACTTCTACTGGAACCGGACGCAGGCTGACCACCTCGATCTGGGTAGCTACCCGTTCGCGGATGCGTTCGGCTCAGACACGTCCCTGGCCGCGTCGGCCGCCAGCCTGCGGGACACCCAGGGGTTCATGTTCCAGCTCGTCACGGGGCGCGACGGCGGCGAGGTCTTCCGTCAGCTCTGCTCGCGTCAGACGCTCGGCCGCGCGCTCCGAATGGACGGCCACGGGCCGGCGGCCAGCCTGCCGGCCGGGATCTTCCCTGAGGCGCCCACGGTCCCAATCTGCGTCGACTGGGGCAGCCCCACATCCTACACGCACAGGACCGAGAGCTACGATCTCACGACGGTCGGCACGCGCGTCGTCACGGGGATGCCGTTCTCCTACGACGACTGCGCGGCCTTGGCGGCCACGGGCGACACGTTCTCGCTCGTGGTGATGCCGGTCGGCGAAAAGCTCGTGAGCCAGAGCCCGGCTCCGACCTATGGAACCCCTGAGGTCTGGTGGCAGAATGGGCTCAAGGTGGCCGGTTCGGTCACTGGCCGGTTGCGCTCGTGGGCGCTAGATATCATCGTAGACTGAGGCGCATCACATGGCAGGAAACGACTTCTCGAGCTGGCTGCAAGGCATCGGGGACTCCAACTTCTCGCAGGCGTACACCGCGCAGCGAGGTGAGGAGGGCTACCTCCGTGGCACGCCGCAGGGCCTTGGCGCGAGCCAGGTGCCGGCGATGTGGAAGGCGTTTGCTCCGTTCGGCGAGTCGCTCATCAACAAGGAGCACCTTGCGCGCTACCGAGGACAGGCGACCGGGCTCGCCTCCGGCCGGCGAGAGTTCGAGCGCGGGCTCCTCAACGCCTACCAGTCCGCCGGAGCAAACCCGCTGATGGCGCGCGCTCAACTGGCCGAGTCGGCGCCGCAGCTCGGCGAGCAGCTCTCGGCGCTCCGCGGGCAGAACGAGGCCGCGCGGCTCGAGGACATCTTCGGGTTCTCGACGGCGCTGCAAAACGCCTTCGCGCAGAACTACGACCAGGAGCGCAACATGCTCCTCCAGGCGCACCTCGCCAGCCTCGGCCGCAAGTCTGGGCGCGAGGGTGCCAAGAGCCAGATGTGGGGCCAGCTCGGCGGCGCGGCGCTCGGCGCGGCCGGCATGGCATTCGGCGGACCGCTCGGCGGGATGATCGCGGGCGGAGCTGGGCAACAAATGTTCGGCGGCGGGCAGCAGGCGCAGCCCGACTACACCGGCTGGGGGCTCTGATCCATGCCCAAGACCTTCAACCTCTACGGTGGCACGCCGAACCAAGAGGGCGTCTCGCGCGCCTTCGAGACTTCGGTGCAGGCTTCCAACGCCGCGTCGCAGATGAAGGCGCAGGGTGCCGGGCAGGCGGCGCAACTCTTCATGTCCGGCCTGAGCCGCGGCATGGAGATGGCGCAGCAGCGCCAGGAGGCCGAGCGGCAACGCGGATTCCAGGAGCAGATGTTCAACCGCCAGCAGTCGGCGGAGCAGCAGCGCCAGGGCGCCTACATGGCGTTCCAGGCCGGCGAGAGCGCCAAGGCACGCGACTTCGACACGGCCAAGACGCTGTTCGGCGCCGAGCAGGAGCAGCGAGCCTCGCAGGAGTTGCGTGCGTTCCAGTCGCAGCAGTTCGATGCCGACTGGCAGAACCGCATGGCGATGGCGCAGATGGAGCATCGGTATGCGCAGGAGCAGCAGCGCCGCGAGGCCGAGGCCAAGCAGGCGAAGCAGAAGGCTGTTGACGATGCCGTGTTCGAGGCCACGACGTTCGCACTGTCGCCGCAGGGCTCGAAGCAAGTCTACATGCCGCTCAAGATGAGCTACCTCGACGCGCTGCAACTCAAGGGGAAGCCGCCCGAGATCGTCGACCGCGAGGTGATGGCGCTGTTCCCGGAGACGCGCCCCAAGATGGGTGCGATGGGCGAGGGCGAAGACCGCTCTGCGCTTGACGCCAAACTCAAGTGGCTGGCGCAAGAAATCGACATGGAAGTGCCCAACGAGATCGCGCTCATGCGCGGGATGCAGCACCTCACGGCCACCTACGGCGCCGATGCAGCCAAGGAAGCCATCGGGGAGCTCGAGGGCCGCTCTGGCGTGAAGCCCGCTCGCGGCATCAAGGGCGCACGCGAGGTTGTTCGGGCGCACCTTCTCGACCAGCTCGCCGCGATCAAGGCCGCCGGACGAGGCGCGCAGTATCAGGGCAGCGTGGATCCCATCGACGCGGCGCAGGATCAGGACCGGAACGAGGATCTTGTTGCGCCGCCCAAGGAGTTCGCGCTCACGCCGGAGATGCTCCAGCGCACCGGGGTTGCCGAAGACCAGATCCCGCGCGAGCTGGCAGCGGTCGCCAATCTCGGCCCGTACGCTCCGCGCATCTCCGTCCAGGACGACGGCAGCCTCAAGTTCATCCCGGGCCAAGACGAAGCTAACAATCCTGTTCCGGTGCTGCCGGGCGCGCAGGAGGCTCTCGACAAGCTCATGTCGAACAAGACGATCCGCGCACGCTTGCTCGGGATCTCCAGCACGCCCGAGCAGGACCGCACGCCGGCCGAGGTCAAGGACATGGGGACGCTGTTCGAGATGCTCACCAAGAAGACGACGGACGTGCCGCCGCAGACGAGCAACCTGAGCACGCGCGTCTGGGTCAACGGGCAGCAGGGCGAACTCACGACGGACATGATGAAGGCAAAGCCGACGCAGGCGCCCGCCACTAGCCCGCTGTCTCCAGGCATGATCGAACTCCAGAAGTACCGCGAACGGATGCGCCGCGAGGCAGGCGGCAAGAAGTGACGCTCGGCAAGCCCGGCGACTGGACGGAAGCCGACGAGCTCGAGCTGGGGCGCAGCCTGCTCGATGACATCAGCGGGCGCATAGACCGTGGTGAGGACGTGCCGGATGAACTGTTCGGTGCTGCCGAAGGGTTCCTCGAGACTGCCGCTGTCATGGCGCACCAGTCCGACTCTGAGGCGCAAGAGGCGTGGTTCCACGCTTACTCGAAGTTTGACTACGGGCTCAAGCGGGCCACCTTATCGGCCGATTTGAAGGCGCGCGGCGTGTGGGAAAGAGGGGGCGCGTCACTCGTCCGCCTTGCCCGCAAGGATCCGGTCGCTGCCGATCTCGCCGGCATGTTTCTGAGTGAGGAAGCTGGGTACGACTTCGAGCCTTCCGACTCCATGCGCGCCCGCGCGTTCTCGCTGACGCCCGAGTCAATTCGGAACTACTGGATCCTCAACGCTGCGCCCCGCGTCGACCAGGACGGCCGGCCAGTGATCGAGGACTCGGATGGGATGGTGTGGGATCTGTCCGAGGCACTGTCTGAGTTCCAGCGGCCCGAGGTGCGTCATGCGCTCGCGCAGTCGCGCCAAGGTGTTGTCCCTGGCCCCGATGCGCTGTCGAACACGCTGGGCGCGATGGGTACCGCGCAGATGGTACTCCAGGGCGTCAGTAAGGCCAAGGTGGCGCTGGGCCGAGAGCAGACAGCCAACCTCCGCACGGCGCAACCTGGGCTTGTTCTGCCGTGGACGCTCCCCATTGAGGGCTTCGACGAGAAGATCAAAGACCCGCTGTGGACGCGCGCGCTCATTCAAACGATGGAGGAGATGGAGAAAGCGGGGGAGCTTGACCCGTCCGCTCTCGAAACGCTGACGCGCGTAGCGAGCGGCTTCGCCGACTTCGTGCTGTTCTCAAAGGGCCTCAGTGCCAGCAGCAAGGCTCTTGGGTCCTTCGCTGTGTCGAAGGGCGTCTCCGGCGCGTCGATGCGGGGGAAGCTCGCCGCGCGCCTCGCCGCCGGCCGCTCCGATCTCGTGTTCCCGCTCAACACGCACGTCGGTCGGCTTGCGGCCGACTTCATGGGATACGACGTGGCGACGCGCGTGTTCAACGACACGACGACGGTGACGGAAGACATGTGGACGGGCCTCAAGTCCGCAGCCGTGTTCGGCATCGCCGGCAACGTCGCCCGTCTGACGCGCGCTCCTGTGTCGAAGCTGGCGGAGAAGGCGCTCAAGGTCGAGAAGGCCGTCCCGGCTTCGCTTGACACGATGGAGAACCTGCACAAGCAGGTGATGAAGTCGAACGAGGCAACGCTCCTCGGGGCGCTCAAGAAGATCGAGGCGCGCGGCGTCACGCGCGACATGGCGAAGCGCACCATCGACTCGATGCTGACGGGCATGTACGTCCACGCCTTCGGCGAGGTGCAAGAGGAAGGTGGCTTCGGCTCATTCTGGCAGAGCCTCCTGAGTCCGAACGCGCTGGCGACCGGCATGGGTTTCGCGCTCGGGACGGCGTTGCAGGCGGGGCCGGCCGTCCGGCGCAAGATGAACGACCTGTTCCGCAGTCCGGCGGGACGGCAAATGATGCGCTCTGTGGCGGAACGCCTCGCGTCTCCGCGCGCCAGCGAGGACGTGCGCCAGGTGTGGGACAAGTTCGACCTGTACCGCAAGACGGCGCCCAACGTCTTCAAGGGTCTCATCAAGACGAACCAGTCTGCGCGCGAGACGATGGCGGCGCGCGAGTCGAACCTCCAGGCGATCCGAACGCTGATGGGGTGGCATCCCGAGCGCGGAGAGCCGAGCCAAGATCAGCACAGGCCGCGCTCCATTCCGTACAACCCCGATTCGACTGCGCGCGAGAGGTTCGAGACAAGCATCACGATCGGCCAGGGTGCGCTCGCCGGGATCAAGGCGCAGCAGCCGAAGTACCTGCTCGGCGAGATCGAAAAGCAGACGCTCCAGGACATCGGATTCTCCGATCACAAGCACGCCCTCAACGCGGTCAACAAGTACCTGCGCGAGAAGGAAGGCGACGAGGCCGAGCAGTTCAAGCGCCTGTCTGACGTGCCGCGTCCTATCTGGATGCGGATGCTGGACCACTACGACGCGGAGGCTCGCGCTGCCGCTGCGGTGCCGAAGCAGTCTGAGCTTCCCGTCATGGAAGGCGAAGGGACGGATCTCGTTGGGATCGCGGCGATGCGCGCGAAGTCCGAACGTGTGCCCGTCACGCCCGAGGCGCCTGGCGGACTCGACTTCACGGCGAAGGGCGGTGGCACGCACTCGCCTATTTCCCTCAAGCAAGCCGCCGATCTGTACCAGCGCGCACAGCACATTCCTGAGAACGCCGGCAAGGCTCCGCTCATCGTTGTCGTCGAGACGAAGGTGAAGGGAGAGAAGGGGCGGCCATCGCTCAAAACCGCCATCGAGCGCGTTGCCAGCGGAAAGAAGACGGTGGACTGGCTGGCGGAGAAGTTCCCGGAAGGGCGCGAGGCCATCGAAGCCGGAAGGACGCTTGTCGAGGTTGCAATAGCGGTGCGCGCCGCGTGGCAAAAGGCCAACACCGACCGCCTGCTAAAGTCCTCCAGTGCTCGACGCCAGCCGAAGACGCTCCAAGATTTCGTTGCCATGAACGGCGGCATCGTCTACTCGGAGGATCTCAAGTCGCTCACGCGCCGCGACAACCCGCGCAAAGACGGGCGAACCGTCGTCTACTCCGCGAAGTCCGGCAAGGGGATGAAGTTGGACGACATGGCCGAGCGTGCGTGGGAGGAGGGATTTTTCCCGGGCGAGCGTCCAGACATCAACGAGTTCGTCAACGCGCTTGTCGAGAACCGCTACCACCCTGACGATGCGAGGCTTACGAAGGAGCACGAGGCTCACGTAGCGCGCGTTGAGACGGAAGGCGCGGCTCAGTGGCGGCGCGGCATCGAGTCCGGCGAAGCCCCTCTCCCGCTCGACCCGGCCGAGCGCAGCAAGTTCATCCAGGACACATTCTCCGGCGATCCAAACTACGCCGGGATGAAGCCCGACGAGATCGAGGCTCAGGTGATGGATCTTCGCCGGCAAGCATCCGAGGGCGATCCCGGCGCCGCCTTTGCCAGCCGCCCGGCAACGATCAAGGAGCGCACGGAGGCATACGCCACGCGCTCGCAACGCCTGGCCGACGACCTCAAGGCGATGGGCGTAGTCGGCGAAGAGGCCACGCGCTCGAGCCCGGAGGTGACAGAGGCCGTTCTGCGCCTCGCGGACGGAGACACGATGCTCCTAGAGGGCCGCGCCTCGAAAGAGGAGATGCAGCAGCACGTCGCCGCCGCGCGCGAGATGATCGCCGATGTGCGCGGCGCGATATCCTCGATCTACGAGACGGGGACACCAGAACGCGCCGCTGTGGACATCCTGTTCGACGCGCTCGACTCGATGCGCCTGACGCGCGATCCGAAGCCGGAGACGGTCGAGTTTTTCAAGAAGCACGGCGCCTTGGACGAGTTCGGCACCATCAAGCAGGCCGCGCTCGACCAGATGAAACGCGACCTCGTGGAGCGGATGTGGGAGCAGGTTCGCGGGCACGAGGAGCTTGGCGACTTCCAGATGTTCTCCGGATTGCCTGTGGCGTTCGCAGGACACAAGTTCTCTAGCATCGAGCCTCGGATCTCCTGGAATAAGATCTACGCCAACCCGACCTTCCAGCGGTTCATGCAGCGCCCTTGGGTGCGCAAGCTGTTTCGTGGGGCAACCGAAGCGGGCTCGTGGCCTGGCATCAACATCTTCAGCGCTGGGCCGCTCTCTCGCCCGCAGTCTGAGGCGACCCAGGGCGCTGTGCGGCGCGGCATGTTCACCATCGCGCGCAAGGCCAGCGAGATGCGGCACCTCGAAATGCGCGCGGCGGCAATCGCCAAGGCGATGAGCGCCCCGTTCCAGGGGCGACGGATGCCGCTGGAGCACAGCGAGTTTTTCGTGCGCGGAGTCGAGAGCGGCAGCTTCCAGGACGCCCGTAGTCCAGCGGACTTCGAGGCGCGCATGGCCGGCACGGGCTACCTGTTCCGCGTGTACCAGGACTACACGGAACTGATGGCGACGATCACTGACCTGGCTCGTCCGTGGTTGAGCAAGGAGCAGATAGCGGCGCGCGGCGGCAAGTATCTGATGACGCGGTTCGTGCGCGAGGATGTTGCGAGCGTCTCTGGTGCGGTTGCGAGCGGCGAGGTCCCTGTGTCGGACATCGGGCGCGCGATGCTGCGCGAGGACGGAGCGCCTGACATCGTTGGGTCGGCCATGCGGATCTTCGACGCGCCGTACCTCGTCACCAAGAGCGTCGAGAGCTGGAGCACGCTGCTGCGCGCGTCGAATGCTTGGTTCGAGCCGATCCACGGCAGCTCCTTCGTGTCGGCGAACGAACTGCGGAAGATGCACCCGCTCGACGCCGAGGACTACGCGCTCGCTGGCGTTCGGATCAAGCCCGGCAAGGGGCAGTCGCTCCTCTCGGCGATGGAAGACCTGGCAAACACCGGGCGCTACGAGACGGACACGCTGTTGACCTCGTTCCGTCTCCAGACGCTCCAGGAGTCGATGGCGAAGGAGGGCGCTCCACCGACGCCGGGCAAGATGGCCTACAGCGCCGAGCTGACGCAAATGATCCAGACGTGGCTGGGCGAAGGCCCGGACGGCCCGGTCTACTTGCCGCGCAGTCTCCAGCAGGAGATCGGCCTACTCACAGAGGAGGCGTTCACATCTCCAGGCGGAAGCGCACTGAAAGAGATCGGGCGCACGGTCGACCTCGCCGGATCTTTCATGAAGCGCGGGCTGACGGCGCTGCGTCCGGCGGCGATGTCGCTGGACTACCTCTCCTCCGCGATGAACAACCATGTCGGCCGCGCAGTTCCGCTGACGGACTTCATCGGTGGGCACTTCGGCGTCAAGAGCACCGACACCTACCAGGGGCTCCGCGCGTGGGAGCTCTACAGCAGATGGGTCAAGGATGGCGCCCCGCGGAGCCCGAGTGGGCTTGAGCCGGCCGATGGGTGGTCCGTCGCAGAGTGGGCACACCTCCAGCGCGCCAAGCGGTTCCTCGACACAGCCGGCGCCTCGTCCTCTGTCTACGCCGTCATTGGACCCGAGATCGCCAGCGCAACGGGCATCTCGTCGGAGAGCCCGGCACAGCTTCGCGCGGCGCTGGAGTCACAGCTCGAAGAGCACGCTTCCCGTGCCGGGATCACGCTCTCGCAGAGGGACCGCCTTGCGGCCCGCATCGCGCAGATCGCCAAGTCGAGCGCGCACGGGCTCGAACACGTCGACGAGTCCATCGCTCGCCTGATGGATGAGCCGGACCCTGCGGCGCACGCGCGCGCCATGCAGCAGTACGGCGCGATGCGGCACCTGCTCGAGATCTTCACCTTCAAGTACCCGGCCTTCCTGCGGATGTCCCGAGAGCACCCTGACGTGCCGGGCACCAAGGTCATGCAGGCCGCGCTCGAGCGCACTGGCAACGTCGGCGACACAACCTCGGCGTCGAGGCGTTGGCTGTCGATGCACACGCCGTACGGAAACGTGGCCTGGCAGAAGGCGCAGGGCCAGTGGAAGGTCCCTGGCACGAAGTTCGGCATCGGCAAGGCGTGGCCACGGATGCTCATTGCGACCCTGCTGCGCAACCGCTTCTACTCCTACCCGCAGACGATGGCGCCACAGATGCTCCAGTGGCACATCACGAACCCCATCGGGGTCGCCTTCGCGGCAGCGGTGACCTACGGGGTCAAGTCGGGGATCTGGGCGCTCATGGGCGACGAGGAGCGTCAGCGCATGGAGGAGGAGATGGCGGCCTCGCGGCAAGGGGCAGTGAGCTGGATGGCGATGCACGAGTCGGAGCGCGAAGCGTACGAGCGGGCGCTCAACGGCTCCCGCGTAGGCTTCGTCGGGGGCGGGATGCGCCTGCCAGAGAAGGCCGTCAGTGAGGCTAGGGCGTTATGGGCCAACGTCGCCGGCGGGGGCGACCCCTGGGCCATCCCCATGCCCAAGCACGGCGGAGAGGCCCGCAGCGCCTCCCTGAGCGAGCTGTCGCCCACCGGGTTCCTGATGGGCCGCGCCAGGACCCAGGCGTCCCTGGTGTCAAACGTGCTTGGAGCCGGCGAAGGGAAGGCTCGAGAGGGCCTCCAGGGCGTCAGCCGCATCCTCGGCCTCACAGCTCAAGCTGTGTTCGGGACGGCCGCTGGCGTGTTGACGGCAGACGATCCGCTCATCCAGGCTCTCGGCGGCAAGGGCAGCGTCACCGAGGCGCTCGCCAGCAAGACGTTCTCGACCTTGGGCACGGCCGGCCTGCTGTACCCCAGGCTGGGGATGTTCACCCCGGAGGGCATCTTCATCGGCGAGAACGCCGTCCTGAACGGTAAGAGCTGGCGGGAGGCCCTGCGCGGCGTCGACCGCTTCTACAACTCGCAGGATGCCTCTGGCGCTCTCGCTGCAAGCGCCCTGCGCGTCATGTGGCCGTCGAGGGCCATGTACGCCAGGCCGCCCCTGGGCGCATCTGAGGACGCCTGGACGGCTCTGCTGTCCGAGGTCTACGGACCAGGCTTCCAGGCGAGCTCGGAGCAGGGTCGGGACAAGACCCGGGCCGGCCGGTGGGGGATGATGCAGATGGCCGTCATGTTGGGCGACCTCTACGAGCAGCACTTCGACAAGGCCGGCGACCCCGCCGAGGCCGAGGTGACCCTGAGCGAGCGCGTGGTTGGAGCCACCCTGGAGCTGATGCAGCACTCCGTACCGGCGCCCGGCGGGGGCTTCGACCTCGAACCCGGCTACGAGCCCAAGGGAATCCTGATGCGCTCGGTGGCCGACCTCCCGGAGACGGTGCGGCCCCACGCCGTCGAGTTCCTGCGCCGCTGGCTGACAACAGACACTTTCACCCAGGATGGGCTCTCGTGGCTGTTCATGGCCGGCGAGGGGCGCGAGATGCCCAAAGGGCTGTTCCGAGCCGGCATGATGAACGCCCTGTCAGATCCGTCAGGCACGAGCCTGCTGGCGTGGTGGGCCGAGCAAATCAAAGACAACGACCAGGCTGTCATGGGCCACCTCGCCCCGCTCATCAACGACGTGCAGATGCCGTCCAAAGGCTCTGCGGCGCACAAGACCTGGGCCAACATCCTTGTCCAGTACGCTCGAGCTGGGGTCCGCCTGCCGCCGCTGCCGGCCGAGGGGCGAGCCACGGTCGACGAGATCCTTGGAGCCAAGGGGGCGCCTCGGGCCTTGCAGGGAGGGCAGGCATTCGAGAACGTGTTGCAGATGCGCCAGCCGTCCGAGGCCGAGTCAATCTTCATGCCGCGATGACTGCACAGCGACCCGCTCGACAGTGGACCTCGAAGCTCGCGGCTTTCCCTGGCGGCGTGACAAAGGGTGACCCGTTCGATGCCGTGTCGCTTCCGGCCGAGCCGCGCAGCACGACCTCAATCGCGTACGCAAGCCCGCTGACGCTGACCAGAAACGTGGCGATGACGCCGGCGCTTCCGACCGTCGTTGGAATCCAGCCGCGGTACTTCTACGTCCAGCCGTCCCTACCGGCGGGGCTGTCCCTCCACAACGGCACTGGGGCCATCTCGGGGACACCGACCGCCGCATCGGGTGCCACGGACTACACCGTCACAGCCGTCTCGGGATCTGACCCGCGCACGGCGCGCATCACGATCACGGTGACCTGATGCCCACCTACGGCCCCGACTCCTCCGGCGAGTTCCAGCGCGAGAGCCCGATCAGGTTTCTCGACGCGCTGCCGGGCTCTGGAGACTTCGTGGGCGACATGGTGAGCCTGACGACGGGCTCTGTCGGTGTCTACTCGTGGGACGGCGCTGCGTGGGTTGGGCCGTTTGGCACAGGCGGCGGTGGCGGAGGCGCACCTACCACAGCGCAGTACCTCGTCGGCGCGCTTGATGGCGGGCTTTCCGCCGAGCGCCTTGTGACCGACACGGCGGAAGTGACGTGGGACCTCGGGACCGCAGGGCAGGCAAAGGCCAACGTCGGCGCCATCGCGCAGGCCAAGGTCACCAACCTCACGACCGACCTTGCGGCGAAGGTGCCAACCTCGCGCACGATCTCAACCACGGCCCCGCTGACCGGCGGCGGCGACCTCAGCGCCAACCGGACTCTCGCCATCAGCGACGCTACGACCACGGCCAAGGGTGCCGTCGAGCTCGCCACGGACGGGGAGACTGCGGCTGGCGTCGTCGTCCAGGGCAACGACTCGCGCCTCTCGAACGCGCGCACACCCACGGCACACGCGACGAACCATCAGCCGGGCGGCTCTGACCAGATGGCCGTGGACGCGGCGGCGGCAACCGGCTCCCTACGCACACTGGGCACGGGCAGCACGCAGGCGTGTGCCGGGAACGACTCCAGGCTCTCTGACGCTCGAGCGCCTACAGGTAGCGCGGGCGGCGACCTGGCCGGGACGTACCCCAACCCGGACATCGCGGCGGGCGCGGTCGGCAACGCCGAGCTGCGCGACTCTGCGGCGCTCTCCGTCATCGGGCGCTCGGCCAACTCGGTCGGCGATCCTGCGGACATCGCCACCACGAGCGGCTCGAACCTTGTGCTGCGCGAGAGCGGCGGGCTGATCGTGTGGGCACAGGTCGGCACGAACGCCATCGCGGACGGCGCGATCACGACAGCCAAGATCGGCAACCTCGAGGTCACAGTCGGCAAGATCGCGCGCATGAGCGGCGGCGGTCCCGGCCTGATGACCGGCGACCTCACTGGCGACGCCGAGTGGAAGGGTCCAGCCAACTTCCCGGCGATCCCGTGGTTCAAGGACGCCTCGACCGAAGTGGCGTTCCCTCGCTGGTCCGGCACGACGTTCCCCACGTCGGTTGCAGACGGCCAGCACTTCTACCACACGACCCACAAGGTCGCGTACAGCTACAACGCCACGGCGGGCGGATGGCTCTCCATCGGGGTCTACGAGATCCCCTACGGCAACAGCGCGGACTTGGCCGGAAGCGCCTACGCGGAGCTTGGCGAGGTCGCGGCGTTTCCCACCTACAGCGCGACCGTAGGGCACCTGTTCGGATTCGCAACGAAGGTCGTCGGCATTTCGCTCAACCAAGCCACCACGCCGGGCGGCACGGTCGTTGTCGAGGTGTGGGACGATGGCGTGGCAATCGGTGCCAGTGCGCAGCTTTCCACGACGCTACAGTCGGACGCGACCGAGGAGCTGCTTTCCACCACCATCGCGTCGAAGTCGATCATCGCTGTACGCATTCTCAGCGGCACAGCAGAAGGCCCCTTCCGAGGCATAGTCAGACTCCGTAGATTCGAGACATGAACATGGAACACATCGAAGCCCACGTCGAATCGCTCCGGGGTGACGTTGCTCAACTCAAGGGTGACGTGTACGGTCAGGACCCGGAGAAACCTGGGCTCTCGATGCGTCTCTATCGGATCGAGCAGAACATGCTCATCGGGTACAAGCTCGCGCTGGTGGTCATTCCAGCGGCGTTCGTGTGGCGGCTACTCGACCTGTTTGTGTTCCGGAACGGCAACGGAGCGCCGTGACTCCCACACGCGCCTGCCATACTCTGCAATGAGGAGTGCGTCGGCGTTGGCGTGTGTGATCTTGACGCCCGGAAACAACTGCTGAGCGCGTGCCTTCGTGACGTTCTTGTTTCCCTTCGACATGCAGCCCATCGACTTCTGCCACGTCTGCGGCGTCACTTCCTCGAATGGGATGGAGAGCGCCACGAGGATGCCGCGCAGGAATCCGTAGCTCTGCCCGAACTTGAAGCTCGAGCTGACGCCCTGCTTCGGCATGGAGTGAACACGCTCGATGAAAGCGAAGTCGACGACGTGCTCGGCGTCCCAGCTTGCGACGGCGTGCGCGATGTCGGCCTCGGTGGAGTCGAGCTTGATCCAGCTCGGCTCACCTCCGTCGTCGATGCAGGCGATGGCTCCGCTACCTCCGGGGTCTACGCCGAGGATCACAGCCCCGCCTCCTCGACGATGCATTCCGGCGCGTGGCGCTTCGTGCCGGAGCACACGGAGAGGTATCTCACGAGAGCCTCCACTTGGCGCGGGCCGCGTCGAGCTCATCCTCGGAGCATCCGCCGTCTTTCACCGCATAACGCGCGAAGTCCGCCGCCATCTCGCGGAGAAGGCGCTCTGCTTCGTGGCA
>Ga0172376_10000545_pt1 | contig 48387 bp, 34 predicted proteins | sample Lak35m_FD_121114 | JGI IMG/M metagenome (GOLD analysis project Ga0172376, IMG submission 121114) | Freshwater microbial communities from Kabuno Bay, South-Kivu, Congo - kab_092012_35m | ecosystem: Environmental > Aquatic > Freshwater > Lake | place: Democratic Republic of the Congo: South-Kivu...
CACACGGCGGCCATCGGCGAGGTCGAGCACGAGCCGCAGCGGTGTCTGCCCCGGGTGCCGCCGGACGATCTCGGCGAGCCGGTCGAGCGTGGACGTGTCGTGCCCGGGCTCCGCCACCTTCACCGTCACGCTCCGCACCGGCTTTCGCCAGATCTCGGCGATCGGCACCAGTTCGTTGACGATGAGATTCGTCTCCTCGCTGCCAGCGCGGCGGTCGATCGACCCGCTCACCACGACGACGGCATCGGTCTGGATGAACTCGCCGAGCCGCGCGTAGTCCTCCGGCCAGCAGATCGTGCGGACGAGGCCGTCCATGTCTTCGAGATCGAACATACCGTAGCGGGTGTGCGTGGATCCGGGCCGCGGCTGCTTCACGTTGGAGAGCTTGAGCGCCGCCACGAGGCCGCCGATCACGACCTCGCTCTTCGCCTTCGCAGCACCCAGGCCGCAGGTGCCGTGCGTGCAGACCGCGCCGAGGATGCCGCTGAATTCCGCCAGCGGATGGCTGTGGACGTAGTAGCCGAGCACCTCTTTCTCGTTCGACCGCATCTCGAGATCGGAGAGCGGCGGCACCTCAGGCAGGCTCGAAGGTGCCGGTACGGCGGCAGCCTGCGGCGCATCATCGAAGGCGTCGAAGAGATTCTTCTGGCCGCTCTTGCGGTCGGCCATCCGCGAGGCGCCCGCGGCGAGCGCCCGCTCGATACCGGCCAGGATCGCGCCCCGGTGGCCGCCGAGCGAGTCGAGCGCCCCCGCCTTGGCGAGGCTCTCGACCGCCGTCTTGTTGACGACCGACGGATCGACACGGCCGCAGAGATCGTCGAGATCGCGGAATGGCCCGCCCCGCTCGCGCTCGGCGCAGATCGCCTCCGACGCCTGCTGCCCGCAGCCCTTGATCGCCGAGAGCCCGAAGAGGATCTTGCCGCCCGACACCGTGAAATCGACCCCCGAGGCATTCACGTCTGGCGGTGAGACCTCGATCCCCATCCGCCGGCAGTCTTCGATGTGCTCGACGAGCGCGTCCTTCTTCTTGAAGTTGCGGCCCGTGATGTCGCCCGAGAGCAGGGCCGCCATGAACTCCATCGGCCAGTGGGTCTTGAGATAGGCCGTCTCCCAGGCGAGCAGCGCATACGCCGTCGAATGGCTCTTGTTGAAGCCGTAGCCGGCGAACTTTTCGATCAGCGCGAAGACCTCCTCCGCCTGCTGCTTCGAGAGGCCCTGCGCCTGCGCGCCCTTCACGAATTGCTCGCGGAAGGCGGCGATGATCTCGAGCTTCTTCTTGCTGATCGCCTTGATGCAGGTATACGCGCTCGAGAGCTCGATGCCGCCGAGCCGCTCCAGGATCCGCATCACCTGCTCCTGGTAGACCATCACGCCGTGCGTCTCGCCGAGCACGTCTTTCATGACGGGATGCAGGAACTCGGCCCGCTTGCGTCCGTGCTTCACGTTGACGTATTCGTCCACCATGCCGCCCTCGAGCGGGCCCGGCCGATAGAGCGCGTTGACGGCGACGATGTCGAGGAAGTGGTCGGGCTTCATCCGCTGGAGCAGGTCGCGGATGCCGCCACTCTCGAGCTGGAAGATGCCCTTCGTCTCACCCCGGCAGAGCGTGGCGAACGTGGCCGCGTCGTCGAGCGGGAAGGCGAGGGGATCGGGCTTCTCCCCCGTGGTGGCGGCGATGATCTCGAGCGTCTTGGCCACGACGGTCAGGTAGCGAAGGCCGAGGAAGTCCATCTTCATGAGGCCGGCGCGTTCGACGTCACCCATGGCCCACTGCGTGATCACTTCCTCCTTGCCCGTCACCCGCTGCAGCGGCACGTATTCCACGAGCGGCCGGTCGGCGATCACCACGGCCGCGGCATGGGTGCCCACGTTGCGGGCGAGGCCCTCGATTCGGCCCGCGAGATCGACCAGTTCGCGGATCTCGCCATCGGCCTCGCAGGCCGCCGCGAGCTGCGTGCCCGGCGCTGAGGCCTCCGCGAGCGAGATGCCAAGCTGGTCGGGCACGAGCGCCACGATCTGATCGACGCGGAGGATCGGCATCCCCAGCGCCCGGCCCACGTCGCGGATCGCCGCCCGCGCCGCGAGCGTGCCGAACGTGCCGATCTGGGCGACGTTGGCCGCGCCATACTTCTGTTTGACGTAGTCGATGACCTCGCCGCGCCGCTCCTTGCAGAAGTCGATGTCGATATCGGGCGCCTCGCGGCGATTGACGTCGAGAAACCGCTCGAAGAGCAGGTCGTATTCGAGCGGGCAGACATGCGAGAGATAGAGCGAATAGGCCACGAGCGCGCCCACACCCGAGCCTCTCGCCGCGGCTGGAATGTCTTTCTCGCGGGCATACCGCACGAAGTCCCAAACGATCAGGAAGTAGCTCGCGAAGCCGAGCGTGTCGATCACGCCCAGCTCGCGGTCGAGCCGCTCCATCACCAGCGGATGCAGCTGCCGCACCCCGCCGGGCCCCGGCTCCTCGCTCCACCGCTTCGTCACGCCGGCATACCGCTCCGCGAGCCCTTCGAGGCAGAGCCTCCGCAGCTCCTCCGAGGCGGTGCGGCCGGCGGGAACTTCAAATCCCGGAAAGTGTCGCTTGCCGAGATCGAGTTCGATCGCCACCGAGTCGGCGATCTGCTGGCTGCGGGTGACCGCCTCCGTCACGAGCCCGCGATCGAGCCCGTCGAACGCCGCATGCATCTCCTGCGGGCTCTTGAGGTAGAACTCGCTCGAATCCATCTTCATGCGGCTCGCGTCGCTGCGAAACCGGCCGGTATTCACGCAGAGCAGAATGTCTTGTGCTTCGGCGTCTTCCCGGTTGACGTAATGGCAGTCGCAGGTCGCCACCGGCGGGATGCCGAGCTCACGCGAGATCTCGAGCGCCGCCTCCGTCACCTGCCGCTGCACAGCCAGGCCGTTGTCCTGGATCTCGATGAAGTAACGATCGCCGAAGAGATTCTGGAACCAGCCGGCGATCTCCTTCGCCTGCTGGAGCGATTCCCGCTGCTCCCGCGACGAGCCGATCAGCGAGCGATTGAACTCGCTCGACAGGCAGCCTGAGAGGCAGACGATGCCCTCGCTGTGGGCCTCGAGGATCTCGCGGTCGATCCGCGGCTTGAAATAGAAGCCTTCGAGATAGGCCTTTGTCGCCAGCTGCAGCAGGTTGGCGAAGCCCGTCTTGTCGCGGGCCAGGAGCGTGAGGTGGTAGCTCGAGTCTTTCTGGCTGCCGGCGTCTTTCTGAAACCGGCTGCCGGGGGCGATGTATGCCTCGTAACCGATCACCGGGTTGATCCCGGCCGCCTTCGCCGCCTGGTAAAACTCGAGCGCGCCGTGGAGATTGCCGTGGTCGGTGATCGCCAGGGCGTTCATGCCGAGCTCGACCGTGCGCTCGACGAGCCTGTCGATCGAGCTCGCCCCATCGAGCAGGCTGTAATGGCTGTGGCAGTGGAGGTGGGCGAATTGCTGCGTGCTCATCCGTGCGCTCGCTGGGTGAGGCGAGCATTGTAACGCGCTGCGGCGGTGGCCGTAGGACAGGCGTCTTCGCCTGTCTGAAGCATGACCGGCATCAGCGTGTCGACAGGCACGGAGGCCTGTCCTACGAAAACGGGGCGACGGTCTTGTCGAGCGGCCATGCGATCCGCCGGCCGGACAGGGCCGACGCATACACGGCCTGCGTCATCTCGACGGTGCGGCGGCCGGCATACATGCCGGTCTCCGGCTCGCGATCCTCGACGATCGCATCGACGAGATCGGCGGCTGCACGACGCCCCCAGGCGGCCCGCTCCGCCGCGCAATCGATGTCGCTCGCCGGCGGCGGTGAATCGAGCCCCTCGGCGCCGATCGGCTTCCAAGGAAACTCCTTGTCGACCCGCCAGAGCGGCGCCTCGCGCAGGTAGGCATGCGGGACGTGATCGAGGCGGATGTGGATGGCGCCCGCCGTGCCGGCGACCGTGACACCGAAATTCGGCTGCCTGAGTCCCGCGTCGCGGACGCTCGCGAAATAGCCCACCGGTCCGTCGGCGAGGCCGAACATCGCCGCGATGGTATCGCCGGCAATCGGCCCGATTCCCTCCGGGCCGTCCACGGCATCGGCCTTCGTGATCGGACGGCCTTCCAGCGAGATCGCAGCCTCGCACCACTGCGGGCTGCCGCCGAGATCGGTCATGAGATCGAGCAGGTGGCAGCCGAGAACACAGAGATCCTCGCCGCCGCCGCGCTTGTCTTCCTTGCCACGACAGCGGATCTCGAGCACTTTCCCGATGCGGCCTGCCTCGATGAGATCGCGGGCGGCAAGATAGCCCGGCGAATGGCGGTTGACGAACGCGAGGCCGAGCTTCGTGCCCGCCTTGCGGCAGGCCTCCACCACCGCATCGGCCGCGGCAATCGTCGGCACGAAGGGTTTTTCCATGAAGATGCCCTTCACACCCGACTCGGCGGCTGCGATCGCCATCTCGGCATGGCAGTCGACATGCCGCATGCAGATGGCGACGATGTCGGGCTTCACGTCGGCGAGCATCTTCCGCCAGTCGCGAAAACCCCTCGCGGCATCACGTTTGTGGCGGCCGATCGCCTGCGCGAGCCCGGCCTCCGATTCGTCGGCGACCGCGACGAGCTGCGTGCCCTCGACGCCGGCCCAGAGCTCGTCGATCGCATGGCCCCAATCGCCGCGGCCGGTGCGACCGATGGCGGCGACGCGCAATGCGTTCATTGGAAACTCCTTTGACAGGCTGAAGCCTGTCCTACTTGGTGAGGACTTTCGCCCAGCCGTCCAAAAACATCTGCACCGCCGAGGCGACGAGCACCATGCCCATCAGACGCTCCACCGCGGTGATCCCCTTCGCGCCGAGGAAGTCGGCGAGCTTTGCGCCGGAGAGCAGGATCATCGCCGAGGCCAGCCAGGCTGCCGAGATGGCCAGAAACCAGTCAGCATGTCGGGCCGGATCGCGACTCGTCATCAGGAGAACGGTCGCCAGCGCCGACGGGCCGGCGATGTAAGGAATGGCCAGCGGCACGATGAATGGCTCGCCATCGACGTGCTCGCCGAGCGGGCCGTGCTCCGCCGGGAAGACCATCCGCAGGGCGATCAGGAAGAGCACGATGCCCCCGGCGATCGTGAGGGCCGGCTCGGAGATCGCGAGCGTCGAGAGCAACGGCCGGCCCACGAAAAGAAACGCCACGAGGAGGCAATAGGCAATGAGCAGCTCGCGGCCGACGACGCGAAGTCGACGGGCCGGATCGACCGGCCTGAGGGCCGACAGGAAGAGCGGTATGTTACCGATCGGATCCATCACGAAAAAAAGCAGGATGGCTGCGGAGAACGTGGTCATGGGTATGATCCTATCGCATGCCTGACGCTCATCCAGACCACCTTCACCGCAATCACGGCTGTGCGCACGGGCATGCCCATGCGCACGGCCACGCCCATGTGCTGACTGACGGCCGGCTCGACCGGGCGATGGCGATCGGTGTCGGGCTCAACGCGGCCTTCGTCGTCGCCGAACTGGCGGCGGGTTTTTTCGCCGGGTCGCTCGCGCTTCTGGCCGACGCCGGCCACAACGCTGGCGACGTGCTCGGTCTGCTCCTCGCCTGGGGCGCCAACTGGCTCGCACGGCGCCCGCCCACCGACCGCTACACCTGGGGCTTCCGCCGCTCGACGATCTACGCCGCCCTCGCCAACGCCGTGCTCCTGCTCACCGCCTGCGGGGCAATCCTCTGGGAGGCGATCCATCGCCTGCGGGCGCCCGAACAGGTCGCGGGGCCGACGGTGATCGCCGTGGCGGCGATCGGCGTCGTCATCAACACGATCACAGCCCTGCTCTTCATGCGCGGGCAGCGCGACGCGAACGTGCGCGGCGCGTTTCTCCACATGGCCGCCGACGCTGCGATCTCGGCCGGCGTGGTGGTGGCAGGTATCCTGATCCTGCTCACCGGCATCACGTGGATCGACCCGCTTGTGAGCATCGCGATCACACTGGCGATCGTGGCCGGCACCTGGGGGCTCTTCCGTGAGAGCGTGGATCTCGCGCTCGACGCGGTGCCGCGCGGCATCGAGACGGGCGCGATCACGACGGCGCTCGCTGCCATCGAGGGCGTCGCCGCCGTGCGCGACCTGCATGTCTGGGGAGCGAGCACGTCGGAGACGTCGCTCACCGTCCATCTCGTCATCTCCGACGCCGCGGCCCACGAACCCGCCCTCGCCGCGGCGAAGACGCTGCTCCACGACCGCTTCGGGATCGATCACACGACGATCCAGATCGAACGGGCCTCGTAGACCGCTTGCTCCGCAAGCGGATCCACTTGCGGAGCAAGTGGTCTACTTTGTAAGCGGTCTACTTTCGGACCGCGTGGCGGGCGATGCCGGCGAGCATGTTCTTGAAGACAAGCTCGTGGAGCGGCCAGATCGCGTACCAATACGCGAGACCGCCGAGTCCCTTTGGATCGAAGACGGCCGTCTGATGGATCGTCACGTCGCCATCCCGCGGCACCACCTCGAATTCGAGCCAGCCGCGCCCCGGCATCTTCATCTCAGCGGCCAGCCTGAGCCGCCGCGGCGGCTCGCAGACCTCCACCCGCCAGCAATCGAGCACGTCTCCCGTGACGAGCTTGTCCGGATCGCGACGACCGCGCGACATGCCCGGCCCGCCGATCATCCGGTCAATCCAGCCGCGGAGCGTCCAGAGCCAGTTGGCCGCATACCAGCCGTTGCTGCCGCCGATCCGCTCGATCGCCGCGAAGGCGCGAGACGGCTCGACGGCCACGACGAGATGGCGGTGATCAACGAGCCGTGTTCCCTCCGGCCGGCCGCCGTATCGATGGGGCAGCTCTTCGATGTCGGCGAAGTCGGCCCAGCGCTTGCCGGCAAACTCAGTGTCTTCCTGGAGCATCGCCTCGCGCACGGCCGTTTGGAGGCCGCGCGGCCGCATGGGCAATTCGCGGAGTGCCGCGTCGCTGGTGACGACTGTCGGGTTCTTCAGGCCGTCGATCAACTTCCGTCCTACTTTCGAATATTCAGGCGTCACCAGCTTGAGCCAGAGGCTCGAGAGCCGCGGCGTGAGCACCGGCACCGGAATCATCAGCCTCGTAAGGCCCCGCTGCCGGGCGTACTCGTGCATGATAGCGCCGTAGGAGACCTTGTCCGGCCCGCCGATCTCGAAAATCCGCGCCCCCCCGGACGGCAGGTCCACGGCGGCCGCCAGATAGGCCACGACATCGGCGATCGCGATCGGCTGGGTGGGGGTGGCGAGCCAGGCCGGGCAGATCATCACCGGCAGCCGTTCCACCAGCGTCCGGACCAGATCGAACGAAAAACTGCCCGCTCCGACGATGATCGACGCCCGAAACTCAATCACGTCGAGGCCGCTGGCCCGCAGGATCGCCCCCACCTCGTGGCGGCTGCGGAGATGCGCCGAGAGCGTGTCGTCGTCGGCGCCGAGGCCGCCCAAATAGATGATCCGCTTCACACCGGCCGCCTGCGCCGCCGTCGCGAAGCGATCGGCCGCGAGCCGGTCGGCCCGCTCGAAATCGACGCCGCTCTCCATCGAATGGACGAGCCAGTAGGCCGTGTCGATCCCCGCGCAGGCCCGCGCGAGATCGGCAGGGTCGGAGGCATCACCCGCCATCACCTGCGTCGTGGGCCCCGTCTTCCCGGCGAGCTTGTGCGGCCGCCGTGCCAAACACCTGACGACATGCCCGCGCCGCTCGAGCTCCGCGAGCAGCACGCCGCCCACATAACCCGTCGCACCAGTGAGCAGAATCTTCATGCCACAAGTCTACGGCACGCCAGCTGATTGCACACCGTTGGACGAGGCGAACGGGTCGGCGAAAGCTCGACGAGCATTGGGCCGCCGCGGCCCACGCGAGGAGACTTTTGCCGCCCGTGAGCCGGCGATTCCTCAACCGGGCTGAGCAACCCAGCTGCCTACGGGTTGTCGACTTCGAACGCCCGATCCATGAGCCGCGGATCGCCCGTCTTCAATCCGTAGAGAAACCACCGCACCCGCTGCTCGCTCGAGCCATGGGTGAAGGCATCGGGCACGACGTAGCCCTGCGACTGCCGCTGGATGCGGTCGTCGCCGATCGCCGCGGCGGCATTGACGGCCTCGCGGATGTCGTCTTCGTCGACCGTGCCGGCGAAGCGGGCCACATGGTGGGCCCAGACGCCGGCGAGGAAGTCAGCCTGCAGCTCCATGCGCACCGAGAGTTTGTTGTAATCCCGCTCCGACATCCGAGCCCGCATCGACTGCACCTTTTCGGAGATGCCGAGCTGGTTTTGCACATGGTGGCCAATCTCGTGGTCGATCACGTAGGCCTGCGCGAAATCACCCGGCGCACCAAACCGCCGCTTGAGCTCGTCGTAAAAGGCGAGGTCGATGTAGACCTTGCGGTCGAGCGGGCAATAGAAGGGGCCGGCAGCGGCGCTGGCCATGCCGCAGGCGCTGCTGACCCGTCCAGTGAAGAGCACGAGCGTGGGCGGGGAATACCGGCCGCCGAACATCTGCGGAAACAACTTCGACCAGACATCTTCGTTGTCGGCGAGCACCACGCGCACGAACTGCGACATCTCGTCGTTGAGCGGCTTTGCCGGCCCGCGCTGCGGCGCCGGAGCCGTGATCTCGGGCGCCATCTGCGCCACCTGCATCGGATCCATGCCGATGAACATCAAAAAGAGCATCAGCAGGATGGTGAGCAGGCCGCCCCCCACGAACATGGGCGCGGCCCCTTGGCTGCGGCGATCCTCGACGTTTTGACTCTGACGACGGCCTTCCCAACGCATGGAACTCTTGTCTCCGAAAACTCAGGCGGGCAAACGAGGCCTGCAATGTAGCACCTGCCCCCGGGCGGGTGCGAACGCCGGGAACGACGCTCAGTCTTCGGGCAACGGGCGGCCCTTCGTTTCGGGCAGAAACGCCAGCGCCACCAGCCCGAGCAGAAAGATCACGCTCATGTAGGAGCAGGCGTTGCGAAACGCCATGAGTTTCGCCTCCGGCGTGGTTGCGCCCGCCTTGAGGGCGGCCTGCAGGCTGCCGAGCGTGAAGGGGCCGCTGGCGGCGACGAAGCGGCCGACGTTGTAGCAAAAGCTCGTGCCGGTGCTGCGGAGGCTCGTGGGAAAGAGTTCCGGCAGGTAGATCGCGAAGCCGGCGAAGAGCGCCAGCTGGCAGCCGCCCATCACGGCGCTCATCCAGATGTCGTTGCGGCCGTTGAACAGCTGGAAGTAGCCGATCGTGGCGACCATCGCGGCGATGAAGGCGATCGCGAAGGCCGGCTTACGCCCCATGCGCTGCGCCAGCGACGTGAAGAAGAGCATGCCGATGAAGGCGCCGATGTTTTGCACGATCGAATTGACGCCGATCCAGAATGTCTTCCGGCCGGCGATCTGGTCGGCCGGCACGCCCTCGGCCTCGAGCGAACGCGCCATCACGTCGCCCACGAGCTCGGGGCTGAAGAAGCCGATGCCCCAGAGGCCGATCACGCCCGCCACGCAAAGCACCATGCCCAGAACCGCCGGCTTGCGCCACCGGGCATCGCCGAGCAGCGAGGCATAGGAGCCAAACTTCACGCCGACGGCCCGGCCCGCCTCCCGTGCCTTCACCCACTTCTCCGGCTCCTTCAGCCGCATCTGGATGAAGACGCAGAGAAACGCCGGGATCGCCCCGACGAGAAACATGTATTTCCAGGCCGTTCCCGGCTCGATCGCCTTGCTGCCCTCGAGGTGGCCGAGATACATGCTGACGATGCCGGCCATCACGTTGCCGACCGCCGAGAGTGCCTGCAGGAGGCCGAGCGCACCGGTGCGGGCGTGGTCGGGAAGCGTGTCGGCCACCAGGGCGACGGCCAGCCCGAAGACGCCGCCGACGCCGAGCCCCGTCAGGAATCGAAACAGCGCAAAATCGATCCAGCCCTTCGAGAAGGCGGAGAGCCCGGTGCAGACCGAGTAGATCAGCACCGTGAGCGTGAGCATCTTCGCGCGGCCGTAGCGATCGCCGAGCGAGCCGAAGATCAGGCCACCCGTGGCCCAGCCGGCCACGAAGATGCTCGTCGCGTAGCCGCCGTAGGTAATCGGATCCATGCCGGCTGGCAGGAGCGCCTTCATCGCCGAGCCCCGCGCCAGCAGGAAGAGCTGCTGATCGAGACAATCGAAAAGCCACGCCAGCGACGCCACCACGAAGACGAACCAGTGGTAGGGCGTCAGCGCGCGATACCAGGGGCCGCCGGAGGGCGAGGCGTGGGCGACGTTCGATCGCGACAGGTCGGCCATGACGGGGAGTCCGTGGAGAAGCTGGGGCTGCGAACGCTGAGCATGGTCGATGCCGCGCCGGCGGCTGTCAATCAACCTTCGCCACCCGGCCCGTGCGGGCCGACTTGTAGCAGGCCTCGACGATCGCCACCGCCTTGCGGCCCTCGAGGCCGTCGAGAGCGGGCGGCCGGCCGGCGTTGAGCGCCGCGATAAAGTCTTCGAAGTTTCGCGTGTGGCAGGAATAGTTGATCGCCATCGGATCGGCTGCGCCGCCGCTGGTGCCGCTCGCTCCGCCGAATGCCGCGCGGGTGGACTCATCGCCCGTGGACTCGCCGCGAAACCGCCAGGTCACGAGCTGCTCTTCGAGGATCTCTGCAGTGCCGTCGCGGCCACCAAAGAGAAACCGCCGCAGCTGGCCCGGATAGAGGCTCGTCGCCGCGAGCAGCTGCCCCAAGGCTCCGTTCTTGAATCGCAGGACGGCGACGCAGGTGTCTTCCACCTCGAGCCGCTCGGCGTCGTGGGCCCGCACGGCCGTGAGCGCCATCACGCTCTCGACCGGGTTTTCGCCCGGCGCGAGCCCTGGCATCGTGGCGCCGACGATCCACTGCAGCGCATCGACGCCGTGGATCGACTGGTTCATGAGCGCCCCGCCCCCGTCGAGCGCCTTCGTGCCCTGCCAGCGGCCGGGGCCGTAATAGGCGTCGTCGCGCCACCAGGGGACGTAGCTGGCTGCGAGCGCAAGCTGGCCGAAGCGGCCCCTGGCGGCGGCTTCGTGCACCGTGCGAACCACCGGATTGAATCGCTGCGGAAAAATCGCGCCGAGCGTGATGCCCGCCATCGCGGCGGCGGCGATCATCCGGTCGATCCGCTTGAGCGTGATCTCGAGCGGCTTCTCGCAGATCACGTGGACGCCGCGGCGCACCGCGGCCATCACCGCGTCGAGATGCGCCCCCGACGGCGTGGCCACGGTGACGAAATCGGGCTTTTCGCGGCGGAGCATCTTCGCGGCATCGGCATGCCACGTGCAGCCAAACTCGGCGGCGAATGCCTGGCCCTTCTCCTCCGTCCGGCAGGAGGCCGCGACGAGTTCGACGCCCGGGATGTCGGCCAAGGCTTTCGCGTGAAGCCGCGCGATCGCGCCGATGCCGATGATGGCGGCCCGCATGCTGTTCGCTCCTGTGGATAGGGGAGCGACAAGCCTACTTCCAGCGGTAGAAGTGATCCACGAAGCGATCGTGGAGCCGGTGATACCACGGAAAGTGGCAGTGGTCGTGGGTGCCGGTCCGTGGCTCGCAGGGACCGCGGTAGATCGGGCCGCCGCTCGGCACCCCGCGCAGGCCGACGAGATCGAAGGGCTGCGGCGGCTCGCTCGGATGGCACGGCGGCGGCGGCACGCAGGGCGGCAGCGCGTAGGGCTCGCAGCCGACGTGAAGTGGCTCGACCGGCGCATACCAATCGTAGGGCGAATCGCTGCGGCCCGGCAGCAGCTTCGACAACACCTCCATCGCGTCGCGGCCCGTCACCTCGGGCTTGATCAGGGGCGTGCCGCGCAGCGGATCGGGGATCTTGTCGGCGGCCTGCTGCCGTTCTGCGGCAGGGCGGCGCTTTGGCTTCGCTGTTCCGTTCGCCAAATCTTCATCGCCCCCGAGATCGCCGCGGGTCGTGTCGAATGGGCCGGACGATTCCGCGGGCGAATCGGCGGCCGAAGGCGGCGTGAAGGCCGGATCGCCGAGCGCATCGGTGCCGACCAGTTTGATCATGCGAGGCACCCGCTCGACCCCGAGCGCCACCGAAGTCAGCTGAAACATGCCGAGCAGACAGGCGATTTCAATCGCGCGACGCGGTATCCACGGTATCATTGAGCGGTCCCTCCACCGAACCCAATCGGCTGACTGCGGAGCCGCGCTGAAGCGGTCTTTCCAGAGGCGGAAGCCTCGCTGGCAAATGGCGCAGGCTCGGCGGAGCGGGCAATGAGACGCCGTCCCGGCCGCTGCGATGCCTGCCGGCAGAGTCTGCCGGAATCACCCCTTCTCACACCCCATGCACCTGCCCAATCCGATCATTCTGATCGAGTCGCTCGAGCGGGCGAACGCCAGAATCGCGATCATCTCGACCGGAGGCGGTTCGGCGGCGCTTGCGCATCTCGTATCCACGCCCGGCGCCAGCGCCGTCGTGCTCGACGCCGCGATCCCCTATGCGCGCGAGGCGGTCGATCGTCTGCTGGGCGGGCCGCAGGAAAGCTATTGCTCGTCGCGGGCGGCCCGCCGGCTCGCGATGGCGGCCTGGCAGCAGGCGCGATCACTCGGCGCCACGCCCGAGCAGGCTGTGGGCATCGCCGTTGCCGCGAGCCTCCGCACTCGACAGCCGAAGCGCGGCGAGCACCGGGTGTTTGTCGCCCTGCAGACGCTTCGCGCGACGACGGTCGCCGCGCTCGTACTCGAGAAAGACGCCCGCAGCCGCGCTGAGGAAGAAGAGCTGGCGGCGGCGCTGCTGCTCGAATGCCTCGCGAGCGTGCCGCAGGGCGCTGCACCCGCCACGCTCCTGCAAGGCCGGCTGCGGCCGGGAGAAAAAATCATGCTCGAGCAGGCCACGGCGCCCGAGCCCTGGCAGGCACTCCTGGCCGGCTCACGACAGAGCGCTCTCGCAATCGGCTCCGAGGCAGAGCCGGCGGGCGACCAGCTCGTCTTCCCAGGTTCGTTCGATCCGCTCCACGACGGCCATCGGCTGATGGCGCGGATCGCCGAGGAGATCGCCGAACGGCCGCTCGTCTACGAGCTCTCGATTGCGAACGTCGACAAACCAGCGCTCGATTACCAGGAGATCGCCGCGCGGGCGGCGCAATTTCGCGGCCAGCCGCTCTGGCTCACCCAGGCCGCCACCTTCGTCGAGAAGCTTGCGATCTTTCCCATGAGCACGTTCGTGATGGGGGCCGACACGTTCGTGCGGCTTGCCGAGCCGAAGTATTACGGCGGCTCGCAGGAGGCTGCCGACCGGGCGGTGCGCACGATCGCGGACAACGCCCGTGGGCTCATCGTCTTCGGCCGCGCCCGCGACGGCGTCTTCGAGGAGCCGGCGACTCTGCCCGCCCCCGAGCCGCTCCGCCGCATCGCGTATTTCGTCTCGCAGCGCGAATTCCGGATCGACATCTCGAGCACGGCCCTGCGCCGGGAACAGTTGGCATGCGAGCCTGGGTGACTTGTCACGTAGCATCGGCACTGCTCGCCCTCTGCGCTGACTTCGCGCGGGGCGATGCACTGGCCGACGCGCTCGAGCCACACGTCGGCCAGACGATCGACCTCGTCGAACTCGGCACCGGCAAGCGGCTCGTCCGGCCGACGCTCGACGGCGTGACGGAACGCGGCGGCAAGGCGACCGCTCTCCGGCTGACGCCCGAAGGAGCCTCGAAGACGCTGAGCGTGCCCGTCACGGGCATCGCGAAGATCATCGCCGGTCGCGAGACGATCCACGAATCGACAGGCCAAGGGAAAAGCGCGGTGCAGCTCCGCGGCAAGAAGGCGCGGGAGCAGCGCGAGCACGACATGCTCGCGGCGACCGATCGCATGCAGAAGAACGGCGTCAGCCCGTGGCCTCGACTTTCCGCGGCGGAGCACGCCGCGCAGGTCGATGAACTCGATGCATTCGTCGCCGAGGCTCGCCGGGCATTTCCGGCGCTCGCACTGTCAAGCACGCACGAATTCATCGTGGCCACCGACATCCCCGCCGCGCAGATGGCCCCCTATCTCGCGAGCCTCGACGCGATGCACGACTTCCTCTGCGATCTCTACGGCATTCCGCGCGGCGAACCGGTCTGGCTGGGGAAGTGCCTCGTCGTCGCCTTCCTGAAGGAGGACGACTTCCTCGCCTTCGAGGGCCGCTTCATGGGGCTCGCGCCACAGGGCGTGCATGGGCTCTGCCACCAGCGGAGCGATGGACGCGTGGTGATGGCCTGCCACCGCGGCGATGACGCCGGCGCCTTTGCCCACATGCTCGTCCACGAGACGAGCCACGGCTTCAACCACCGCTGGCTCTCGCCGACACGGCTGCCGAACTGGCTCAACGAGGGCATCGCCGAGTGGGTTGGCACGCAGGTGGTGCCGGCCTGCCGCCAGGTGCCGCTCAAGGAGGCGAAAGCGCTGGAATTCATGCAGTCCACCGGCGGCGTGGGGCCGGGATTCTTCGACGACGGTCCCGACGCCCACATCAACGCATTGCAATACGGAATTGCCTCGGGACTCGTGAAATTCATGGTGGCCCGCGACCGGAAGCAATTCGCCGGCTTCGTGCAGGGAGTCAAAGAAGGGCTGTCGGTCGAGCAGAGCCTGAAAAACTCCTACCGCGCCTCGCTCGACGACCTCGTGAAGGCCTACGGCAAGGCGATCGGCGTGCCGAACCTGGGGCGGTAGACCGCTTCACGAGTAGACCGCTTGCTCCGCAAGCGGTGTGCTTTCCTATCCGCTTGCGGAGCAAGCGGTCTACTTTCGACAGGCTGAAGCCTGTCCCGCTACCGATGCTGAGGAGCCGGAATCGGCGGAAGCTCGAGGAGCATTTGGACCGAGTCCGCGAGGGCCACCGCGACTCGACTTCTGCCGTTCCGGCGAGCTATGTGGGTGACGGCGAGGAAGGCGGGTGGCGGCGAGCAGTGCGGGTCCGCTTGCGGAGCAAGCGGTCTACTTTCCGAGGCGGCGGGCGAGGCCCTTGCCGATGCGGTCGAGTGTGATCGAGCGGTCGTCGACATCGATGTGGACGCGGATCAGGCTCAGGCCGCTCGTGTCGGCGAGCGCCTTCGCGATCGCCGCGTCGAATTCCCCTTCCGTCCGCACCTCGTAGCCCGTGCCGCCGCCGAGCACCTGCGGGAGCAGCTGATACTGCCACGGGTTGATGTCGTTGAAGCTGCCCTCGTGGATCACCCGCTCCGTGCCGTAGCCCTTGTTGTCGAGCACGATCACGGTGACCGCCAGGCCGCGGCGCACGATCGTCGAAAGCTCCATGCCCGTCATCTGGAAGGCGCCGTCGCCGACGAGCGCGACGACCTTGAGGTCGGGCCGCGCCACCTTCGCGCCGAGGGCCGCCGGCACGGCGAACCCCATCGACGTGTAATAGGCAGGCGACAGAAACTCCGTGTGACCGCGGATCACGAGTTCGCTCGATGCGAAGAGCGAGTCGCCCACGTCGGCGATCACGATCGTCTTCTCATCGAGCGATTCATCGAGCCGGCGGACGAGCCGCGTGGTCGTGATCGGCTTGTCGGGCGCGAGGATGAAGGTCCCCTGCGCGGCGGCCGGCCCCGGGGGCAGCGTTCGCTTCGCCGTCTTCGGCTTGGCGGCGACGAGCGCCTTGAGAAAGTCGGCGAGCAGCACGTTGTGGAAGTGATGGTGGCTGATCCGCAGCTCGTCGCTCGTGGCGTAGATGCTTTTCGTGGCGTCGAGCTTGGCCGTGAAGATGCCGAGGTCGAGGTCGGTGAGCAGCGTGCCGAGCAGGATCACGCAGTCGCTCTCCTCGACGAACTTCGTCACCTCCTCGCGGCCGAGTGCGCCCTCGTAGAGCCCGATGTAGAGGGGGTGGGTCTCGCTCACCACGCTCTTGGCGAGCAGCGTGGAGGCGATGGCGATGCCGGAGGCCTCGGCCAAGGCGACGACGTCGGCCTGCAGGCCCCAGCGGTGCAGTTCGACGCCGGCAATGATGACGGGCCGCTTCGCCTGCTCGATCCGCGTGACGGCCTCCTTCACCGCCTCGGCCAGGGCGCTCTTGTCGCTCTCGAGCCGCGGAGCGTGATACGGGCGGATCTGGTCGGGCACGACGGAGACCATGTCGCGAGGCAGTTCGATGTAGACGGGCCGCTTGAGCCGGTCGGCGGTGTCGAGAAGTTGGTCGATGTCGCGGAAGGCGGTGGCCGGATCGACGATCTCGCGGCTGGCGGCGCAGATCTTCTCGAAGACATCGAGCTGTGTGTGCCACTCGCGAACACGATGGTGCAGGAGCGGATTGTTGATCCGCTCGCGGATGCCGGGCGCACCCGAGATCAGGATCACCGGGCTTTTTTCGGCATAGGCCCCGGCGATCGAATTCGCGAGGCTCAAGCCCCCCACGCCATACGTCACGCAGACCGCGCCCATGCCATTCACACGGGCATAGGCATCGGCCGCGAAGCCGGCGCAGTCTTCGCGGGTGCAATTCACGAGGTCGAGCGGACTGTGCTCGAGCATGCTGTAGAAGGAGAGCACGTAGTCGCCGGGCAGTCCGAAGACGTGGCGGATGCCGTAATCAGAAAGCCGCCGGATCAGGTATTGCCCGATCGAGAGGCCGGTGACGCTCTGCTCGGTATCGACCGCCGGGCGAGCCCTCGCGGCATGGCCGTCGCCGGAGATGCCGGTATCGAGCCCCGATCGCAGATTGATTGGCATGGGAACCTCCGCTGCCATTGTAGACCGCTTGGTCCAAAGCAGGCCGCTTGCTCCGCAAGCGGATCTGGATCCGCTTGCGGAGCAAGCGGTCTACTTACGCCGCAGCGTTGACAGCATGACCAGCCAGAAGCCCAGGAAGGCAGCCACGCAGGCCAAGACGACGAGCGGCCGGCGGGCGTCGTGATTGAGGGTCCAGGCGCCGATCGCATGGAAGACACCCCAGATGACGATGCCGGCCATGATCCAGCGGAGCAGGCGTTCGGCACCGGGAGGCGGGGAGGGCGGTTGGCTCATGCCACCGTTATAGCGCGAGAAACCCGAAAGGGGGCCTTTGGAAAAAAAGGCCCCCGGAACGGTCCAGTTCCCAGGGGGGCGGAGAAACTGAACCGTTTCCGGGAGCGATTGGACGAACACGAATTGTCGGGCGTGGACTCGAAGCGGGCGGAGAGCTTCCGTGCAGCCGCTCGTTTCGAGTGGGGCCATTCCTCTGCCCCGTCAGCCTTCAGGCGGGGCGGACAGTAGATGGCTGTTTTTCCGGGGTCAAGGCCGCTTTGCGAGCGAAAAAAGCCCCTCCAAATTCACCAGAAACGCTATGCTCCGCGTTTTCGGAACGGTTTTGAGTCCCCATGGCGGGGAGGCGAGCGGGTCGGCTGAAGCTCGACGAGCATTGGGCCACCGCGAGGAGACTTCTGCCGCCCGTGAGCCGGCTTCACACCGAAACGCGAGCACCCGAGATCGAGGAGTTTCACGCATGGCAGCGCCCATCACGACCGCCCCCTCCGCCGCACCGATCGCCGGCTCCGGCACGCCCCCGACCGCCGAAGCCTGGCAGGCTGCCCTCGAGGCTGCGCTCCCCTACCGGCAGTTTCTCGACCGGCATGCGAATCCCGATCAGCGCAGCCGCTGGGACGCCTTCCACGCGCGAGTGTCGCTCACGTCCGACCAGAAGCAATTGCTGGGCGGCTTCGTCCGCAAGATGCCGGTGCTCGTGCTCGCCGGAGCCTGGTGCGGCGACTGCGTGAACCAGTGCCCGATCTTCGACCACTTCCAGGCGGCCGCCCCCGCGCTCGACGTGCGGTTTCTCGACCGCGATGCCCGGCCCGACATCGCCGCGCACCTGAAGGTCTGCGGTGGCCAGCGGGTGCCGGTGGCGATGTTTCTCTCGGAAGACTTTACGCCGATCGTCTTCTACGGCGACCGCACGCTCTCCGCTTATCGCGCGGCCGCGGCGTCCCAACTTGGCGACAGCTGCTCGAGCGGCGCGGTGCCGCCGCCGACCGACGCCATCGCGGCAGTCGTGACCGACTGGCTCGACCAGTTTGAGCGTGCGCAGCTGATCCTGCGGCTCTCCGGACGGCTGCGGCAGCTGCACGGCGACTGAGCGATTGCGCAATCCCTCGGAGACCATTCCCCCGATGAGCAGTCGCGAACGCTGGACCGTCTACCCGCTCCTCTTCCTGGCGATCGGCCTGGCGATCCGCGCGGCGGCGGTGCCACCAGAGCGGTTCGAGGCGGCGAAGGTGGACAGCCTCGAGGTGACGCGGCTCGTCTGCCGGGAGATCGTCGTCGAGGCCGATGACGGCACGGTCTTGATCCACATGGGTCGCGTCGTGGGCAAAGGGGGCGGCCGCATCGAGATCAAAGACGCCGAGGGCGTCGACACGATCGCGATCGGCACCCGACCCGACAGCCGCGAAGGCGCGGTCGAACATTTCGACGAGCGTGGCCAGGCAAAGGAACCCCCGTAGTCAAAAGTAGACCGCTTGCTCCGCAAGCGGTGAGCTTTCCGATCCGCTTGCGGAGCAAGCGGTCTACGTTCGATGCTGAGGAGCCGGAATCGGCGGAAGCTCGAGGAGCATTTGGACCGAGTCCGCGAGGGACACCGCGACGAGACTTCTGCCGTTCCGGCGACCAATGCGGCCGGCCAACCAGTGCGACTGCAGACAGGCACGGAGGCCTGTCCTACTCCGGCTCGATCGACGCGGACATCGAGCCTTTCGAGCGGGCGATCATTCGATCGGCGCCGAAGGCATGGATCTGGTCTCGCTTGAGCTCGGCATGCTCCTTCGTCGTCGTGAGCACGATCGCGCGGCCCTTGCGATCGACCTCCTTCGCGAGCTGAAAACCCTTCTCATGCGGGTGGCCGAAGAGCTGCCGGAGCATCGTGATCACGTATTGATAGGTGTGGTCGTCGTCGTTCCAGAGCACGACATGGTGGCGGGGCTGGCGCTTCGGCTTCTCGGCGGAAGCGGGCTTCTTCGCGGCTGCGGGAAGAGTCGCCGGGGCCTCGATGGCGGGTTCGGCGACGGCAGCGGAGGCGGAATCGCTCATGGTTTCGGCCCTGCGAAGGCTCTGTAGTATAGTGCCCATCCCTTTAGGAGAACCGTTCGTGCTCGACCGCCGCTTCGTCGCCGATAACGTCGACCTCGTCACCAATAACTGCCGCAACCGCGGCTCCTCGGCCGACGTGGCCCGATTCGTCGATCTCGACCGCCTGCGGCGGCAGATCCAGGCCGACATCGACCGGCTCAACCACGAGGCCGGCCAGGTGAGCAAGTCGATCGCCAAGGCCGCCGACGCGGGCGAGCGTGAGACCCGCAAGGCGGAGGGCCGCCGGCTGCGCGAGGAAGTGGCGGCCTTCGAAGGGCGACTGGCCGAGATCACCGGCGAGGCCGACGAGATTCTGCGGCAGATGCCCAATCTCACCCACCCCGCGGCCCCGGTCGGGGGCGAGGATGCGGCCGTCGAAATCCGCCGCGGCACGACGCCGCAGCCGACGTTTTCCTTCAAGCCGCTCGATCACGTCGAGCTCGGCGGCAGGCTCGGCCTCTTCGATTTTGACGCCGGCGCGAAGGTGGCCGGCCACGGCTTCTACTTTCTCACGAACGACGCCGTGCTCCTCGAGCTCGCCCTGCAGAAATACGCGGTGGACCTGCTCCTGCGCGAGGGCTTCACCGTGATGACCACGCCCGACCTCGCCCGCGACACGATTCTCGAGGGCACGGGCTTCATGCCGCGCGGCCCCGAGACGCAGATCTACTCGATCACCGGCAGCGATCTGTCGCTCGTGGCCACCGCCGAGATCACGCTCGGCGGCGCGATGCACGAGCGGATCTTCGAGGCCGAGGAACTGCCGCTCAAACTCTGCGGCATCAGTCATTGCTTCCGCACCGAGGCCGGCGCACACGGCCGGGCCACCCGCGGCCTCTACCGCGTGCACCAGTTCACGAAGGTGGAGATGTTTGCCTTCACGCGGCCCGAGGAGAGCGAGGCGATGCACGATCATCTCCTCGACCTCGAATGCCGGCTCTTCGACGGCCTCGGCATCCCCTACCGCGTGATCGACACCGCCTCGGGCGACCTCGGCGGCCCGGCCTACCGGAAGTTCGACCTCGAGGCCTGGATGCCCGGCCGCGGCGAGCAGGGGGAATGGGGCGAGGTGACGAGCACGTCGAACTGCACCGACTACCAGGCCCGCCGGCTCGCGGTGCGTTACAAGAAGCCGGGCGAGAAGGGCACGCACTTCGTGCACACGCTCAACGGCACGGCGATCGCGATGAGCCGCGCGATCATCGCGATCCTGGAAAACCACCAACAGGCCGACGGCTCGGTGCGGGTGCCCGACGCCCTCGTCGCCTGGGTCGGCAAGAAGACGCTCACGCCGAAGTGAGTTGGCTTGTGGGGTAGGCTTCAGCCTGCCATGCCGTCGATAAGCCCAAGCCGGCTTCGGGTGACCCGCACCCCGCTCTCCGGACGCTCGCTACGGGCATCCATGCCCTCCGCTCGCTCGATGCTGACTGCGCTCCCGGCATCCTGCCTCCGCTTGTCAGCAACGCCGGCGAGCGGGGTGCAGGTCACCCGAAGCCTTCCGTATTTGGAAGTGCTCAGTCGCAGATTCGTATGCGATTAGCAGTTTCGGCGGAGACGGTCGGTGGGCACGCGCAGAAGAAGGGAGTCGTTGAGGACTATTTCGATCGCTAGGCCCGGAGGGCCGGGTCAGCACCAGCGGGCGGATGCCCGCCAAGCAAAGATCGGCAGGATGCCGATGCTTTGCGTGATCACAGATTCGAGCATGCCTACCGCCGGCTCCGAATGCGGGTCGTTGCAATTTGCTAAAGCCGAGGCAGACAAGCGCGGAGGACAGTCCTACCACTTCAGGCCGAAGCGGGCGCCTTCGGATTGGCTGCTGAGGCCGCCCTTCAGCGGGCCGGTGCGTTTCTTCACGACCGGCTGCGGGGCTTCTTCGGCCGGCTCCTCCACCTCGGGCTCCGCGTCGGATGCAGCCCCTGCGGGCTTCGGGGCGAGGGCCTTGATCGAGAGCGAGAGCCGCTGCTCGTCGGGATCGACGGCGAGGACACGGCACTCCACCTCTTCGCCTTCCTTCACGACGTCGCCCACGCTGCGGACGTGCCGCGTGGCGAGCTCCGAGACATGCACGAGGCCCTCGACGCCCGGCTCTAGTTTCACGAACGCGCCAAACTGGGCGATGCGGCTCACCTTGCCGCGCACCGTCGCGCCGGTGTGGTACTTCACGGCGGCGTTCTTCCACGGGCTCTCGACCAGGTCGCGGGCGGAGAGGCCGATCTTGCCGGTCTGGCGATCGACCTTCTTCACGACGACGCGGACCTTCTGGCCGGGCTGGAGGACGTCGGCCGGATTTGCGACGCGGTCCCAGGAGAGCTGGCTGACGTGCACGAGGCCTTCGACGCCGTTGCCGATGTCGACGAACGCGCCGAAGTCGCGCACGCTCCGCACGATGCCCTCGAGCGTCGAGCCCACTTCGAGCGTCTCGAGCATCTTCGCGCGGGCGTCGGCGGCCTGCCGCTCGATGACGGCGCGGCGGGAAAGGACGAGCCGTCGGGCCGCCGGCACGATCTCGGTGACGAGGCTTTCGATCGTCTGCCCCACCATCTCCTCGAGGTTTTCGACCCGCCAGGGGCTCACGAGGCTCGCCGGCATGAAGCCGCGGAGGCCTGCCACCTCGCATTCGAGGCCGCCCTTGTTGGCGGCCGTCACCTTCGCTTCGACGATCATGCCCGCCTCGAGCTGCGACCAGTCTTCGACGGCCACGGCGCGGTTGGCGGGAGCGACGTCATAGAGGCCGTCTTCGTCGCTGCGGCTGCCGACAGAAAGCTGCATGACGTCGCCGACATTCGGCACGTCGTCGAGATTCACGAGTTTCATCGCGCCCTGGCGACGTCCGCCGAGGTCGATGAAGGCGGTGTCGGGGCCGACACTCACGACCGTGCCCGTCACGCGGGCGCCCGGATCGAGCGGCGCCTCGGCCTTCGCGGGCACGCTGCCGGTGAGCAATTCATCGACGGCCAAACCCTCGAGCGCGGCCTGGAAGTCGGATTCGAGATCGTCTTCGAGGGCGGCCCGCAGGTTGGGCACGGCCACCCGCTTCTGCGGCGGCACGACATCGGAGAAGGCCGTCTTCGCAGGGCCGCGCTTGTCGCGGCGCGGCGTGCCATCCCGCTTCGGCGCGGACGGGGCGGAGGGCGTAGCGATCGCGGATGCTGCCGCGGCTGCGGGCTCCGCTGCATGAGTCGCGACGGCAGGTTGCGAGGCCTGCTGCTGAGCGGGCTCCGCGGTGGCTGGGGCTGCAGGGGCCACAGCCGGGCTTGGCACCGCGTATTGATGCCGGGGCGGGAGCTTCGGCACGGCCACGCCGGGCCGCTGTGTGCCGATCGGAATTCGCCGCGGGGCACCAGCCCCAGACTCCGTCTCGTTCGACTCGTCTTGCTTACCCTGCTCAACCAACGTGGCCGGCTCAACCGGGGAATCAGGCTCGCTCATCGTCGGTTGGCTCCGCGGCGTCGTCGATTTTGAAAAACTGAATGCGGGAAACAGGACTTGAACCTGCACGGTATTACTACCACCAGGCCCTCAACCTGGCGCGTCTGCCAATTCCGCCATTCCCGCAGCGGATCGATCCTCAACAACCGACGACATCAACAACCGACGACATCAACCCATCGACGATCGTGGACCGTAAATCATCCACATGCATTCTCAACGGCATCCTGGGGCAGTCAAGCCGCCTCAGTGAAGCGGGCCGCCCGCGCGGAAGACAGCGGCACCCGCACCGCCACGAGCCCTGCGAAGAGGGCCACGCTCCAGGCAACGTCGCCCACCGGCATCCAGCGATAGAACGGCAGGGCCGCGGCATAGCAGGCCACGAGGCCGGCGAGCGTGTGCGGATAGTCGTTCGTGAGCCACCAGTGCGCGAAATTGGTCGTGAGATAGAAGACGAGCGAGCTGGCGAGGGCGCTGCCGATCACGGCCTGCCATGCCTTGCCCGGCACGAGCCGGCCGCCGAGCACGACGGGCCACGCCGTCGCCGCATAGACCACCGCGGCCATGGCGAGGCTGCCATAGCCGGGCATCACGAGATTGCTGAGCGCCAACGATGCGAGCGGCACGCTCGCCGCCAGGAGCGGGTGTGGAAAGACGGCGCCGGCCGCCAGCGCGACGCCCGCCATCGGCGTCACGTTCCAGCCCGGCTGCCAGAGCCTGCCGAGGGCGCCAATCGCCACCAGCGCGACCCACGCGGCGACGAGGAGCGGCCAGGACTGGAAGGACCGCGTGCGGTCGGCAAGGGACGCGGACGAGGGGGTGCCGCTGGTCGGGGCGAACTTCATGGCCGGCCGAAACCTCCGTGTATGGAGCTTGCAAAAGTCCCGATACACTAGCGGTTTTCCCGGTTCAGGCAAGCGAACGGGCCGAGAACCGCCTCAGACGGAATCACAGCCATGACGGCCCTTGCACGGGACCCCGAACGGGGTCGCCGCACGCTCACCGCCGAGCGGCTCGACGATGGCCTCGTGGTGTTGTCGTTTTGCGTCGCCGAACACCGACAAAATGTGATCACTGAGGCGGTCATTCGGGATCTGGCCGAAGCCCTCGACGGACTCGACGCCGGCCCGCAACCGCGGGGCGTCGTCCTGCTCTCGGCCCGCACGGGATCTTTTTTCGCGGGCGCCGACATCAATCGACTCAAGACCCTCAATGCGCTTCCGGCAGCGGAGATCGAACGGCTCTGCACGACCGGCCGCGGGCTCTTCCAACGGCTGTCCAGCCGCCCATGGCCGACCGTGGCGGTGATCGACGGCGTGTGCCTCGGGGGCGGGCTCGAGCTCGCGCTCGCCTGCGACCTACGGATCGCGACCGCGGCACCTCACACGGTGCTCGGGCTTCCCGAAGTGAAACTCGGCCTGCTGCCGGGCTGGGGAGGAACGGTGCGGCTCTCCCGGCTCATCGGCCCCGGACCGGCCGTCGAGTGCGCGGCGGGGGGCGAGCCGATCGACGCGGCCGCCGCGGTCCGCATCGGCCTCGTCGATGCCTGCGTGCCGTCCACGCACGCGTTCGAATCGGCCCGCAGGCTCATCGATCATCATCGCGAGCATGGCGGCTTTCTCGCCCGCCGCCGGCGGTTGGCCGGGCCGTGCCCGCTCGCGCCCGAGGAGCGGTTGTTTCTCGAGGCCACGTCGGCGGCGGTGATCCTCGGTCGAACCGGCGGCCACTATCCGGCGCCACCGACGATCCTCGCCACGGTGCTCGCCGGCTCGGAGGTCGATGCCGAGGAAGCGGGGCGGATCGAGGGCCGGGCCTTCGCGGCGCTCGCCCGCTCGCAGGTCGCGGCGCAGCTCGTGCGGGTGTTTCGGATCGGGGAACGCAATCGCCACGACGCCGGCATCGACACGCCGGCAGTCGATGCCCCGGCCGTGCAGCGGCCGGCGGTCGTCGGCGCGGGGATCATGGGTGCGGGGATCGCGGCGAGCCACCTCCGCGCCGGCTTCGGCACGACGCTCGTGGACGTGCAGCCCGAGGCTCTTTCCCGCAGCGTCAGCGGCATCCTCGACGAAGCCGCCTGGGATCGCACGACGAAGCGGACCGATCCAGCGCGGGCCATCGCGCTCGCAGGCAACCTCCGCACGGCCACGCAGCTCGCGGCCCTCGCGGGGAGCGATCTCGTGATCGAGAGCGTGGTCGAGCGGACCGACGTGAAGCGGCAGGTGCTCACCGAGATCGAGCGAACGGTCGATCCCGAGACGGTGATCGCCACCAACACCTCCACCAATCCGATCACGAAGCTCGCCACGGCGCTCGGCGATCCCTCCCGCTTCTGCGGGATCCACTTCTTCAATCCGGTGCGGCGCATGACGCTCGTCGAGGTGGTCCGCGGCCCCGCCACCAGTGACCGCACGATCGCGATCGCCGTCGCCCACGCCAAGCGGCTCGGCAAGTGCCCGATCGTCGTCCACGACAGCCCGGGCTTTCTCGTCAATCGGCTGCTGATGCCCTACCTCCACGAATCGGTGGAGATGCTCCGCGAAGGGGGCGACGCGAAACGGATTGATCGGGTGGCGCGGTCGTTTGGCATGCCGATGGGGCCGCTCGAGCTCTACGACATGATCGGCCTCGACACCGCGTTTTATGCCGGGCTCGTGCTCAACGACGCCTACGGCGACCGCATCGAGGCCTCGCCGGTGATCCCCGCGCTCGTGCGGTCGGGGCGGCTCGGTTGCAAAAGTGGAAGCGGATTCTACCTCTATTCCGACGGCCGCGATCCCAAGGGCGGCCGTCCGAAGATCGTGCGGCCCGACGAGGGCGTGGCCGATCTCGTCGCGCCCTATGCCCTGCCCTCGCGGCCGGTCACCGATGCCGTGATCGCCGATCGGCTGCTGCTGCCGATGGTGCTCGAGGCGACGCGCGTGCTCGACGAGGGGATCGTCCGTGACGGCCGCGACATCGATCTCGCCGTGATCCACGCGCTCGGCTTCCCGGCGTTTCGCGGCGGCTTGCTCGCCTGGGCCGATTCGCTCGGTGCCGCCGAGATCTGTCGCCGACTCGAGCCGCTCGCCGATCTGGGCGTGCGGATGCACCCCACGCCAAGGCTGATCGAGATGGCCCGCAGCGGCGGCCGCTTCACGACGGAGGACTGACGAGACACCATGCGGCCCCCTCACGAACATTCTGCGGCCGATGCCGCGACCATGCCGGTCGTCGTCGCCTGCTGCCGCACGGCCGTCGGCAGATCGCACGCCGATCGCGGGCTCTTCCGCAACGTGCGCGGCGACGAGCTCGCGGCCGCCGTCGTAAAGGCCGCGGTCGAGCGGAGCGGCGTCTCCCCCGAATCGATCGACGATGTCGTGCTCGGCGCGACGCAGCAGCGGGGCGAACTCGGCGGCAACGTCGCCCGCACCGCGGCGCTCCTCGCCGGGCTGCCCTTCACGGTCGCCGGCACCACGGTGAACCGGCTCTGCGGCTCCGGCCTGCAGGCGCTTGCCCAGGCCTGCCACGCGATCGCGGCCGGCGCGGAACACGTCCACGTCGTCGGCGGCGTCGAGCACATGCACCACCTGCCAATGGATTCCGCCATCGACATCCATCCGCAGGCCTTCGCCCGGTCGAGCCGCGGCATGCTCTCGATGGGCATGACGGCCGAGCAGCTCGCGGCGGCGCACGGCATCTCGCGCCGTCGCCAGGAAGCCTATGCGCTCGACAGCCACCGCAAGGCGGCGGCCGCCGCCGACGCCGGGCTCTTCGCCGACGAGATCGCCGCCGTCTTCGGCCACGACGAAGCTGGCGCGGTCGTCGAGGCCCTCGACGACCAGTCGATCCGCCGCGACACGAGCCTCGAGGCGATGGCCGCACTCGAGCCGGCCTTCCTGCCGAAGGTGGGCACGATCACAGCGGCGACGAGCGCGCCTGTGAGCGACGGCGCCGCAGCGCTCGTCGTCATGTCGGCGGCGGAGGCGCGGCGGCAGTCGCTCTCCCCGCTCGCCCGCGTGGTGGCCACGGCGGTCGTCGGCGTCGCGCCGGCCGCGATGGGCACCGGGCCGATCGCCGCAACGCGCAAGCTGCTCGATCGCACCGGCATCGCACTCGACGCGATCGATCTCGTCGAACTCAACGAAGCCTTTGCCGCGCAGGCAATCCACTGCATCGAAGCGCTCGGCCTGCCGCCGGAGAAGGTGAACGTGCGCGGCGGGTCGCTCGCGATCGGCCATCCGCTTGGCGCGAGCGGCATTCGGATCGCCACGACGTTGATCCACTCGCTGCAGCAGTCCTCGGCACGGCTCGGCCTCGCGACGATGTGCATCGGCCTCGGCCAGGGTATTGCGGTTCTCTTCGAACGGGTGGATGCATGACACCGTCGGCGGCGGCAAGCAGCCGAGCGCAGCCCGAGCCCGCCGGCCACCCGGCCGCCGCGTCACTCGTCGATCTGTTGGCAGCGCGGTGCGACGATGCCTTCGCTCGACCGGCCGTGATCGATGGCTCGCGGCCGGCCGGGGCGATGAGCTGGGGAGCGATTCTGGCGGCGGCCGTGGACCTCGCCGTGCACGTCGAGCGCGCGGGCCTGCGCCGCGGCGACCGGCTCGCCCACGTCGGACCGCAATCGATCGAGTGGATCGTCGTCGATCTCGCCTGCCTGCTTTCGGGTATCGTGCATGTGCCGCTGCATGCGGATGAATCGCGGGGCGTGCTCCGCGATCAGCTCGGCTGGCTGGCTCCCCGCGGGATCGTCTTCAGTGGCGGCCGGCCCGCGATTGCGGCCGACGAATTGCCCCGTGGACTCGCCGCGATCGATCCTCCCGCGATCGCCGCCGCAGCGCGCGTGAACCGCGACCAGCTCGCCGCCACGCTCGCGCGCCGCGCGGCCGACTGCGATCCCGACGCGCCGGCAGCGATCTTTCTCTCTTCAGGCACCACGGGGCATGCCCACGGCGTGGTCCATTGCCAGCGGGCGCTTGCCTGGAATGCCACCGCCGCCAGCGGCGTGTTTCTCGACGACCCGAGCGACGTGCGGCTCGCCTTGCTGCCGATGAGCCACGGCCTGGCTCGCACGGGCGATCTCTACACGGCGCTCGTGCGCGGCAGCTGCCTGAATCTCGTCCGCGACCGGCGGCGGCTGCTCGACGCCTGCAGGGTGGCGCCGCCGACGGTGATCCTCGGCGTGCCCGCGCTTTTCGAGCGGCTCGAGCAGGCGGTGCGCTCCGGCTCGATCGCCGACCTGCCCGCCGCCCTCGGCGGACGCGTGCGCGTGTGCATCTCCGGCGGCGCGGCCTTGCGGGAGCGGACAGCAACGGCATTTGCGGAGTGGGGGCTGCCGCTCGTCGAGGGCTACGGCCTCGCCGAAGCGGGCCCGGTGGTGACGCTCGCCAATCCGCGGTCCATGCGGCCCGGGTTCGTCGGGCCAGCGCTCGAGGGCGTGGAACTCAGGATCGACGCCCGCCCCGAGAGCCGGGGGCAATTGCTCGTGCACACGCCGGGCCGCGCGATCGAGATCGTGTTGGCGAGCGGCGGTCATGATCATCGCTCGCCCCTCGCCGCGGATGGCTGGCTCGAAACCGGCGACATCGCAGAGATCGATGCCGATGGCCAGGTGCGGATCACCGGCCGGATTACCGACGGCATCGTGCTCTCTACTGGCCAGAAGATCCCGCCCGCGGAAGTGGAGCGGGCGCTCGCCGAAGACCCGGCCGTTGCCCAGGCCTGCGTGCTCGGCGACGGCCTGCGGTGGCCGGTGGCGCTCATCGTGCCGGAGCCCCACGTGCTGCGCGCGGCGATCCGCCGAATGAAGCTGCGGGTGTGGAGCCGCAAACGGGCGCTTCGCCATCCGCGGGTGCTCGCCTGGCTCGCGCGGCGGCTCGCGCGGCGGCAGGCGCAGTTGCCGCGCGGCTGGCAGGTGAGGCGGGCCGCGCTCGTCGGCCGGCCGTTCGAGGCATCGCGCGGGGAGACGACGGCCTCGCTCAAGCTCAAGCGGCGGGCGATCGCCGACAACTTCCGCACCATGCTCGACGCCGCGGCCCGACAAGAGCCGCCGTCCTGGCTTGCGACGATCCCCGTGGGTCCCCTCGCCGCGTCGCCATCCAACCCCGTGGGGCACCCCGCCGCCAGCCTCGCCACCTCCCTCTGGCATCCGCTTACCACCACCGGCGGCTTCGCGCAATCGGCAGGCACAGCCGCCGCGCCGCTCCGCGACTCCGTCACCGCCATTCTCGAGCGGGCCGAAGCAGCGATCGAAGTCCTACGGGCATCCGACTCGCTCTACGATCCAGCCGCTGAAGCCCCGCGGCTCCCCGCGCCGCCGATCGCCGATCCGCCGCCCAAGCAGCAGGGGATCTTCTCTGCCGAAGCGGAGCGGGCGCTCGGCGAGACGGGCTTCTGGGGCCTGGCCGTGCCCGAAGCGTTTGGCGGCACGGGCTGCACGATGCAGGAACTCGCCAGGGCGATCACGCGGATGGCCGCCAACGTGCCGACGGCTGCCGGCATGCTGTCGGTCCACTCGTCGATTGGGGCGGTCGCGGCACTTGCCGCCTTCGGCTCCGCCGAACAGCAGTCCCGCCATCTCCCGGGCCTCGCCCAGGGCCTGCCGCTGTCGATCTTCGGCGCGACGGAGCCCGGCGTTGGCTGTGATCTCTCGGCCGTCACCGCAAGGCTCGAACGGCAGGGGGACAGCCTGCTCGTCACCGGCACGAAGATGTTCATCACCGGCGCCACCCACGGCCGGCTCGTCAAACTGCTCGCGAGCCTCGACGGCCGGCCGGCGGTGGCCCTCGTGCGGCTGCCCGACGCCGACGACGCGACGTTTCGGCTCCGCCGCTATCCGCTGCATCCGCTCAAGCACGCCCACAACGCCGCGCTCGAATTCAACGGCTTCAAGGTCGAGGCCGCCGATCTGCTCGCTCCGCCGGCCGACCGGCATGGCCGCCCCGACGCGATGAAGATCATCTGGCACGGCCTCAACCGCGGCCGGATCACGCTCGCCGCGCAGGCCGCCGGCATGCTCCGCATCCTCTTCGCGCAGGCCCACGACTTCGCCGCGGCCCGCCGCACCTGGGGCGAGCCGATCGGCTCACGGCAGCTCGTGCAGGGTAGGCTCGGGCGGATCGCGGCGCGGACAGTCGCCTGCGATGCCCTCGCCGCCTGGGCGGCCGGCTGCATCGATGCCGGTGAGACCGGTGAACTCGAGGCGATCACGGCCAAGATCATTGCGGGGGAATGCGTCCGCGAGTCGGCGATCGACGCGCTCGGCGTGCATGGCGGCCGCGCGTTTCTCGTGGGTCATCCGCTCGGCGACTCCTTCCACGACCATCTCGCCGTGACGGTCTACGAGGGGGAGAGCGACCTCCTCGGCCTCGCGCTCTTCAAGGGGCTCGTGAAGCACCACCCGCTCGCTTCGCTGCCCCGCGATGCGGCCGCCTCGCGCCAAGCGATGGCCTGGCTGGCCTGGCGAATCGGCCGCTTCGCCCGCGGCCCGCAGCCCGACGCGGCCATCCTCGACGCGACGATCCGCGGCCACGCGGCGCAGGCCCGACGGTCGCTCGACCGCCTCGCCCTGCGGATCGATCGCGCGGTCCGCCGCCACGGCAAGCAGCTCGCCGAGCGACAGCTCGAGATCGGCAGCCTGTCCGCGGAGGCGCGCGATCTCGTGAGCGTCGTGGCCGTCGCGCATTACGCCGACGCCGCCGGCGACGACCGCCTCAGCCGCGCCGCCGACTGCTGGTGCCGCCTCGCGCTCGCCCGCGCCCACGGCCGCCGCCTCACCGCAAGAGACCACGCCCAACTCGCCCAGCTCGGGACAAAAAAGGTGTCAGGACTCTTTTCCGGTCGAACCCTTCTGGGTAAACGATCCGCAATGACCGGAAAAGAGTCCTGACACCTTTTTTTATCCTACAGGAGGCTCTCGAGCAGGAGCCGCATCTTGCGCAATTCGGCCACCTGATCGACGCCCTCGATCGGCGGCAGTTGCGCACAGAGCGCACGCTTGTAGCCGACCCGCTGCAATTGGCCGACGAGCCTGCCGTATTCCACGTCGCCCTGCCCGATCCGCACCTGGAAGGCATCGGGCTTCGTGTCGCGCAGGTGCACATGACAGACGTATCTCAGAATTGGCTCCCACGACGCCTGCTTTTTGTGGCCGAAGATGAAGTGGCTGGGATCGAGGGCGACGCCGAGGCCGGGAACGTTGCGACAGAGCGAGGCGGTCGTCTCGGCGTCTTGTGTCATGCGATCGCGAGTGGTCTTCACCCCCACGACGGCGCCGAGGCCGGAGGCGATCGCCACCATCTTCCGCAGCCGCTCGATCTCGCCGTTGAACGGGGTGCCCAGCTCCGACGAATCGACCACGATCGTCACGATCCCGAGCGACTTCGCGAGGCGGCAACAGGCGGTGAAGCGGTCGTAGAGTTCGGGCGTCTCCGGGGCGGAGAAGGAAATGGCCACCGGCCGCAGCCGCTGCAGGTCACTGCATTCGGCGATCGCGGCCTCGGGATTCGCGGCGACCTTCGCGGGTGTCAGGTGGCCGCCGTGCTCGTGCACGTCAAGTTCCACCGCGGAGAACTCGAGTTCTGCCAGCCGCTCCATCGCCTTGGCCAGCGGCAATTCCGGAAAGCATTCCGTGCTCACGCATACAATCACGTCGCCACACTCCTCGCTGCAAAACAAAAACCTGTTCGCTCGTCTGCGAACCAGAAGGTAGCGGTGGGAGTCGAAAACTGGCAACATACATCGGAGGAGACAGACCCAAGCCATGGACATCGAGCGGACTCTGCAGCCTTCCACGCGGTCTTTCATCGACCCGGCCGCGCCGCCGCCGGTCACGCGGGTGATTCTCGAGCAGGGCAGCCTGTGGGGCCGCTGGGGCACGCGGATCGCCTGGACCATCGCCGGCATCTCGTTCTTGGCGGCCCTGTCGAGCGCTGGGGCGGTGGCGCAGTATTTCCAGCGGGACGGCCGCGTGGTGGAGAAGTATCACTCCCTTTCGAAGTCAGCCGCCAAGAAGGTGGCCCTGGTCGATCTCTCCGGCGCGATCATGGGGGGGCAGGGCTTCGCCCGCTGGCAGCTCGACCAAATCGAGGAGGATGACGCCGTGAGGGCGATCGTGCTGCGGGTCGATTCCCCCGGCGGCACGGTGAGCGGCAGCGACGAACTGCACTATCGCCTCGGCCGCATCGCCAAAGACCGCGATCTGCCTGTGGTCGTGAGCATGGGGGGCATCGCCGCCAGCGGCGGCTACTACGTGGCCATGGCCAATGGCGGCCGCGACGACGTGATCTTCGCCGAGCCGGCCACGCTCACCGGCTCGATCGGCGTGATCATCCCGCACTTCGACCTGTCGAAGATGCTCAAGAAGCTCGACGTGGCTGACGATTCGGTCGCCAGCGGCCCGCTCAAGGAGATGCTCAGCCCCACGAAGGAGCGAACCCCCGAGCTTGCCGCCCGCGAACGGAAGATCCTCCAGGGGCTCGTCGACGACATGTTCGCGCGGTTCAAGGAGATCGTGAAGGCGGGCCGCCCGAAGCTCGACGACGAGAAGATCGCCAAGGTCGCGACGGGGCAGATCTTCACGGCGAAACAGGCGCTCGAGGCCGGCCTCGTGGACCGGATCGGCTTCGTCGAAGACGCGATCGATCGCGCGGTCGAGCTCGCCGGCCTCACGAAAGACACGGCGCGGGTCGTGCGCTACACGCGGCCGCGGGGCCTCATCGACGAGGTGCTCGGCGGCGCCTCCCCCGGCGCGACATTCTCGCCGGAGCTTTTCGCGGAGCTGACGACGCCGCGAGCTTGGTATCTCTGCAGCTGGTGGCCGGCCCTCGTCGCGAGCCGCCCGTAGGACAGCAAAGTAGACCGCTTGCCAAAGTAGACCGCTTGCTCCGCAAGCGGATCGGGTTCCGCTTGCGGAGCAAGCGGTCTACTTTCTACTTCACGATCGTGCCGCTCGCCTCGGCGCGGGTCGCCATCTCGGCATAGTTCTTCGACTGCTCGTCGTCCCCTTCCTCGGCGTGCATCGTGGAGAGGTTGCCGTAGGCCACGGCGAGGGCGCGCTCGTCGAGTTCCTTGCGATCGACAGCCTCCACCATCAGATCGACGCCCTTGCGGCTGATCGCGAGGGCGTCTTCTCGGCGATTCACCTGCCAGTAGGAGATCGCCATGCTCACGAACGACTCGCCGAGCTGGCCGGCGGCCCCCGCCTCGCGGAAGGCCGGGTTGCCGTCCCAGAGCGGCACCACCTTGTCGAACCAGGTGACAGCGGTGGCGTGGTCGCCCTTCTGCAGGCTGTGGAGGATGCCAATCCGGAAGAGCAACTCGCCCACGTCGCGTCGCTCGGCGTCGCTGAGCTGCCGCTGCTGGGCGCCACGCTCCAGATAGGCGGCGGTGAGCGTCGCGTTTTCGAGCATGTCGGAAGAGTCGCCGCGGGCGAGACTGGCGGCGAGGGCGTCGGCCAAGCCACGGCCGGTTTCCCAGTCGATCTGCTGGCGGCGGGCAGGATCCTTGATCTGCTCACCGAGCCGGTCGCGCACCTCCAGGAGCCGCTTTACCCACGGCAGCGACTCGACGCCTTCGCCGGAGCCGGCGGCTGCGGCCAGTGCGCCGCGACAGAGATGCATCTCGAGCTGATCGCGCTCGAGCCCTTCCAGCTTCGACTCGCCGACGAGCGTCTCGCTGCGGGCGACCCACTTGGGGATCACGCGGCCCTTCTGCTGCCAGGTGCCCTTGGCGATGGCCAACGCCGTCCCCAGGTGGGCGTCGAGCATGACATCGCGGGCGGCATTTTTGATCGACGAGGAATCGCTCGTCAGCAACGGGGCGGTCGTGCGAATCGCCTCTTCGAAATGCTTCACGGCCGTCTGATAGTCGGGTGTTGACGAGGCCAGTTCGATACGGCCGAGCATCCGCGAGGCCTGGGCGGTGACGAGCGGAGCGATGTCGCTCTTGGCCTTCACCGCGTCGACCTTCGCGCGGGCTTCGTCGGTGCGTCCGAGCGCAAGGAGCACGCTCGCGTGCTTCAGCTGTGTCCAGATGTCGGTTTGGTCGAGCTGGGCGACCGACTCGGCGACGGCCAGCGCCTCCTGCCAGCGGCCCTGATCAGTGAGCAGGACGAGCAGCATCCGCTGCGCCCGCACGTGCGCGGGATCGATCTGCACGGCGTATTGGAGATCGGCCTGCGCGAGAGCGGTGTTTTCCTCGAGCTCCCCTTCGGAGCGGAGCACGAATGCCTCGGCATCGAGCGGTTCGAGCAGGAGTGCGACGGCCGACTGCGTGCCGGGCTTCACGCTGATCACGACGCCCCGCTCCGGAAAGACCTCGCCGACCGAGATTCCCTTCTCGTCGAGGATCGACACGGTGCGGACATCGGTGAGCTCGAGCTGCTCAGCCAGCTGCTTCACCGGCACCGGCTCAACGAGCTTGATCCGGATCGAGCCGACGACGCCATCGTCGATGACCACCTCGACACGTTCGAACGGCTCGACATTCCAGTAGAGCCCTGCCGTGCCATCCTCGCGGGTAAACGTCTCGCCGGGGCCCCAGCCGGTCTCGAGCTCGTCGCGGGTGGTCTTGCCGGGATAGACGCCGCGAAAGCTCGCCGGATCGATCGAGAGCATGGCCGATTCCGTCGGCGCCGCTGGCACCGGGGCCGCGACCTGCTCGGAAACAGCCGCTTCCTGCGGCAGGGCGGCGATCTCCTTCGGCGGCGCAGGCTCCGTGGGCGAAACAGGCTGCTCTGGTTCGGAAGAGTCTTTCGCCCCTTGCTCAGCCGCAGGCTTCTCGGAGGCTTTCGGAGTGGCGGGCAATTCCGCCCAGCCACCGGTGAGCGTGGCGGCGGGACCTTCGGGGGCGGTGGCCTCGGCCTTTTCGACCGGCGCGGCCGCTGCGGGATCGGTGAACAGCGGCTTGGCGTCCGCGATGACATCGGCCTTCTTTGCCTTGGCGGCGCGTTCGCTGATCGATTCGATCCACGATGGCAGCCGCATCAGCTTCGGCGGCGCGGCGGGCTTTTTCGCCGGGGCGTTATCCGCGGCGACGCCATTGACCGACGGGGCGATCGCGACCGCGCACGCGATCAGGAACCGCGAACCGAGAGCACTCACACTCCGCAGGATAGCCACGACGAATTCCTCCGAAAACGTTGGGATCGATTCGCACCACCGATCGGTGGGCTGCGGATCGGGCGGGGAAGGTAGGCTTCCCCCTCTTCCGGGTCCAGAGCATCTTGCGGCGCCGGCTCGGCAAATAGCCGGGGCCACCGCAGCCTCCCCATCTTCCGGCTACACTGCCGTGATTCGCCCTTCGCTCCCGCCTCACTGCCCCATGAACACCGAAACTCCCGCAACGACGGGCGCATCCTCACGGCGGGCTGTCGTGATCGGTGGCGGTCTGGCAGGGCTCGCAGCCGCCGAGTCACTCGCGGCGGCCGGTTGGCGGGTCACGGTGGTCGAGCCAAGCGGGCGGCTGGGCGGCGTGATCGAGACGGTGCGCCGAGATGGCTGGCTCGTGGAGCGGTCGGCCGACAACTTTCTGGCCGTGCGACCCGAAGGCACCGCGCTCGTCGAGCGGCTGGGGCTCACGGACCAGTTGATCGGCGTGGAGCCGCGAGTGCGCCGGGCGCTCATTTTGCACCGCGGCCGGCCCGTCCCCGTGCCCGCGGGCTTTCGATTGCTCGCGCCCGGAAGGCTCTCGAGCGTCCTCACCACGCCGCTGCTCTCGCCCGCCGGTCGCCTCAGGGTGGCTGCGGAGCGATTCATTTCGCGCGGCACCGGCCGCGACGAATCTCTCGAACGCTTCGCCGTGCGCCGTCTCGGACGCGAGGCTTTCGAACGGCTCGTGCAGCCGCTGGTGGCCGGCATTTGGACGGCCGATCCGGCAAAACTGAGCATGGCCGCCGCCTGCCCGGAATATCTCGACATGGAGCGTCGCTCTGGCAGCCTCTCGGCCGGCGAGCGGCTGCGGCTGCGATCAACCGGCGCGGCAGCCCATGCCGCGGGCGCTCGCTACGGCCAATTCGTCACGCTCGCCACCGGCATGGAAACGCTCCCGCGCGCTCTTGGCCGGCAGCTCGCGACGTCCGGCGTCGACTTTCTCACGGCCACCGCCGAGCGGCTCGATCGCGTGGCCTGTGGCTGGCAGGTGCAGCTGCAACCGCAAAGCGGCATCGCGACATCGCTCGAAGCAGATGCCGTCGTCGTGGCCGTGCCAGCACCGGCCGCGGCCGCGATCCTGAACGGAGTGGATCGCGAACTCGCGGCGTTGCTCGGCGGAATCGAATATGCGGGCTCGGCGGTCGTGTCGCTCGGATTTTCCCGCGCTGACGTGTCTCATCCACTCGATGCCGCCGGCATCGTGGTGCCGCGGATCGAGGGCCGCCGCATCCTCGCCGCGAGTTTCTCGAGTTCGAAATTTCCGGGCCGCGCCCCCGAAGGGCACGTGCTCGTGCGGACGTTCGTGGGGGGGGCGCTCGATCCGGGCGCGGCGTTGCTCGACGACGAGCCGCTCGTGGCGCTCGTGCGACGGGAGTTGGCCGACGTGATTGGTGCCCGCGGCACGCCGAAGCTCGTGCAGATCGACCGTTGGACCCGCGCCATGCCGCAATACCACCTGGGCCACGTGGAGCGAATTATGGAGATCAAGCGGCGGCTCGCAGGCATCGCCGGGCTGGCAATCGCCGGCGCCGCCTACGAAGGCGTCGGCATTCCGCAGACGATCGCCTCGGGGCAGTCAGCCGCTGCAAAGCTCACCGGATAGCCACGCCCGAAAGGCCGCGGTTCTCCCGCGGACGACTACTTCTTCTTCGCGCCGGCGGCAGGAGCCTTGCCGCCAGCAGCGCCCTCAGCGCCTTCCTCTGCCTTGGCCTTCTTCTTTTTCTTCATCGACATCTTGAAGACGCGGACCTTCGGCAGGCCGAGCGGGCTGCGGCCCTCCGCCCAGCGCTCCTGCTCCTGAAGTTTGGAAATCCGCTCAGCGCGGGAGAGCACGCCGCGGGCGCTCGAAGAACCTTTCCGCACGCGGAGGCTTTTGTCCATGGTCATCGTCGGGAGTCCCTGTGGGTCGTGATTCGTGGACGAGAAAGCCTAAAAACAATACCCTCCGGCTTCAAGGGCCCTTGCTACACGCGGGCGATGAGGGAAAGAAACCTGTCGAGCGACTCCGGCCGCCGAGCGGGATCGGCCTCCAGACAGGCCTCGATCGCCTTCACCAGCGATTCCGGCGCCTCCGGCCAACGGTCGCGGAGCGGAGTCGGCGGCGAATCGTGTGTCAGCGCCGCGGTGCCCGACTTGCCCCCGGGCCAGGGCAGGTCGAGCGTGCAGATCTCGTAGGCCGTCACGCCGAACGAAAAGACATCGAGCCGTTTGTCGGCCTGCCGCCGCCGCACCACTTCCGGCGCCATGTAGTTCGGCGCGCCGATTCGATTGCCCGGCTGGAGGAAGACCGGCTTGTCGGGCACGGTGAGGCCGAAGTCGATCAGCACGAGCCGGCCGTCGGGCCGCAGGATGAAGTTACGCGGGCAGATGTCGCGGTGCACGAAGCCGGCCTTGTGCACCGCCGCGATCGCCGTGGCGGCCTGCCGCACGAGGTCGATTCGCTTCGTGGGCGGCAACGGCTTCTTCGCCGAGATGAGCGAGTGGAGCATCGCTCCATCGACGAACTCCTGCACGATGAACTGCCGCCCATCGGTCGTCGTGCCCCACTCGAGGGTCTTCACGATGTTGGGGCCGGTGATCTGGGAGCCGATCTCTCCTTCTCCCGGCTTACCGAGCCCCTTGTAGCGGCCCTCGATCGGCTCGAGTTTTTTAGGATCGAGGATCTTGAGGCCGACGACGTTCCCCGTCGCCGTGTCCTTGGCCTTGTAGAAGCTCGCCATCGTGCCCGAGATGCTCTCGTGCAGCCGCTCGAACCGGCGGCCAATGTCGACCTTCGGCTTCCCACCGAACATCCGGGCGAAAAGGCCCACCATATAATTATGCCTTCTTCAACGCGGAGAGCTCCGCGTGGGCCGCGGCGAGCTCCTTCTCGAGCCGCGGGATCTCGGCCGGATCGTCGGGCTGTTTCTTCGCCCCCGCGAGCTGCTGCTGCAGCTTGGCAATCTTCTGCTGCAGCACCTCCATGCGTTTCTTTTCTTTCTTGTCCATCGCGTGGCCTCCGGTCGACGCTCCCGAAATCGCTACTCCCGCTCGATATCGATCTCCTCGATCCGCACGCCGCCATCGGCGATGGGCAGGTTCGGCCCGGTGTGCAGCTGCCGCATCCAGCCGGAGAGCAGCACGATCGCGAGCGACAGGCCGAGCGTTACCGTGAGCCACTTCGCCCTGTTGTCGCGCACCCACTGCGTGCCTGCGCCGCGGCCCACGAGGGCGCTGGCGAAGTAGAAGACGACCATCGCGAGCAGAAACTTCGCGCCGAAGAGGGCGTGGTAGCTCGTCTGCCGCATCCAGGCACCGTCGGCCCAGCCCTCCGCCTTCACGCGGCCGTTGAAGATCAGGAAGTTGGCCAGGCCGCTGGCGAGCAGCACCGTGATCGCGCCGATCACCCAGGGGAGCCACCGCCGGCGGATCGCCTCGTGGATCCGGCCGCGGGTCGATTCGTCCACCTCCGCCAGCGCCGGGAGCAGGCCGTAGCGCGCGAAGACGAGCCCTCCCATCGCGACGATCGCGGCGAGAATGTGGGCCCAGCGGAGCAGGAGCGTGGTCGGATCCATGATGGAGAAAAGCCTCGAGGGGGAAAGCCGGCGACAAGACCGATCCAAAAAATCGTACCCGATGCGTTGCTACACTGCCATCATCTCCCCCATGGATACATTCGACGACGAACTCGCTTTCTCCCTGCCCGGCGGCAGCCAGCACGACCGCTGGATGCGGCTCGCGCTCGAGGAGGCCCGTGCCGCCGCCGCTGAAGACGAGGTGCCCGTCGGGGCGATCGTGGTGGCGGCCGGCCGCATCGTTGCCAGCGCCCACAACCAACGGGAGCAACTCGAAGACCCGACGGCGCATGCCGAGATGATCGCGCTCACCCAGGCCGCCGCCGCCCTCGGCTCCTGGCGGCTGGAAGGCTGTACGCTCTATGTCACACTCGAACCCTGCCCGATGTGCGCCGGCGCCATCCTGCAGGCTCGCGTGCCCGTCGTGATCTGGGGCGCGGCCGACCCGAAGGCGGGCGCCGTCGAATCGCTCTACCGGCTCTTCGAAGATCCGCGGCTCAACCACCGCGTCGATCACACCGGCCACGTGCTTGCCGACGAATGCGGCCGCATCCTCTCGGAATTCTTCCGCGAGAAGCGAAAGTAATGAAAAAAGGTGTCAGGACTCTTTTTCGGCTGAACCGGGGCAGTGACCCAGGAATCGCCGGCCGAAAAAGAGTCCTGACACCTTTTTTACGTGCGATTGGTGATCGGAACGAATTCGCGGAGCGTTTCGCCGGAGTAGATCTGTCGCGGGCGGCAGATCTTTTTCGTCGGCGATTGGTGCATCTCGTTCCAGTGGGCGATCCAGCCGGGCAGCCGCCCCATCGCGAAGAGCACTGTGAACATCTGCACGGGAATGCCCATGGCGCGGTAGATCACGCCAGAATAGAAATCGACGTTGGGATAAAGCTTCCGCTCGATGAAGTAGTCGTCGGCGAGGGCGACCTCCTCGAGCTGCTGGGCGATGTCGAAGATCGGGTCGTGGCGGGAGATCTTCGCAAGCAGTTTGTCGCAGGTGGCCTTGATGAGCTTGGCCCGCGGGTCGTAGTTCTTGTAGACGCGGTGGCCGAAGCCCATGAGGCGGAAGCCTGAGTCTTTCTTCTTCGCGAGATCGACGTATTTCTTGACGTCGCCGCCATCGGCCACGATCTTTTCGAGCATCTCCACGCAGGCCTGGTTGGCGCCGCCGTGCAGGGGGCCCCAGAGGGCGCAGATGCCGGCGGAGATGCTGGCGAAGAGGTTGGCGTCGCTCGAGCCCACCATCCGAACGGTCGACGTGGAGCAGTTTTGCTCGTGGTCGGCGTGCACGATGAGCAGCATGTCGAGGGCGTCGGCGAAGTCGGGGTCGATGTGATATTCCTCACACGGCACCGCGAACATCATGTGGAGGAAGTTCTCGCAGTAGCCGAGATCGTTTTTCGGATACATCAGCGGCTGGCCGCACGACTTCTTGTGGCTGTAGGCAGCGATCGTCGGCAGCTTGGCCATCAGCCGGTGCACGCTGACCTCCACCTGCCGCGGGTCGCGCACGTCGAGCGAGTCTTGATAGAAGGTGGAGAGCGCTCCGACCACGCTGCCGAGCGTCGCCATCGGATGGGCGTCGCGCGGAAACCCCGTGTAGAAGTTCCGCATGTCCTCGTGGATCATCGTGTGGTGGGAGAGCGAGGTGCGAAAGGCGTCGAGCTCCGTCGTCGTAGGTAGCTTTCCGTAGATCAGGAGGTAGGCCACCTCGACGAAATCGCACTTCTCGGCAAGCACTTCGATCGGGTAGCCGCGGTAGCGAAGGATGCCGTTCTCGCCGTCGAGATAGGTGATCGAGCTCGTCGTGGAGCCGGTGTTCACGAAGCCTTCGTCGAGCGTGATCGCGCCCGACTGGGCCCGCAGCTTCGCGATGTCGAGGCCGCGCTCCCCTTCCGTGCCGACGACGATCGGCAGTTCGACCGTCTTGCCATCGATATCCAGCCGGGCGGTGCCGCCGAAATGGGTTCCGGGCCACGGTAGGGCGGTGGACGACGGGGCTGCGGCTGCCTTTGCGTTGGTGGCACTCATCGGTGGGGATCTCCTGGGAAACCGGCCGGCTGCCGCTGTCAAGACACGGCGAACGGCAGTCTATCCAGCGACCCACGAGCCGACAATCGACGCCACGGCATGCCGCGTCAGCGGCGTGACGACTTTGCCGGCGACTGAGCGTTTTGCAGCGCTGCAAATGCCGCGTCGAGCGGCAGCCTCGACGCGGCCGCCGCCACGTCGTCGTTCACGATCGTGCCCGTGCCGCGGGCCGTGGCAATCGTCGCCCCGGAGGCCTTCGACAGATTGACGAAGAACGTTTCGTCGGCCTCGACGGCCGAATCGTTCCGCACCGCGACCGACACGACCTTCGACGTCTCCCCCGGAGTAAATGTGAGAGTGCCGCTGGTCGAGGTGTAGTCGCCCGTTCGGCCGCCCACGGCGGTGCCATTGGCCGTGGCAAATCGCACGGTCACCTTCGTGGACAGGGCCTGCGAGAGCGTCACCGTGAACCGGAACCAGCCGGTGTTTTCGAGGGCCGACACCGAGCCGATCGCAAGCGAGGGCGTGACCGGCGGCGGCTGCACGTCGTCGTTGGTGATCGTGCCCGTCGCCGAGGCCGTCTGCACACGGGCGTTGGCGGAGGGGCCCGAGAGGGTCACCGCGAATGTCTCGTTTGACTCGAACGCCGTGTCACCGATCACGTCCACGAGAACCGTCTTCGACGTCTCGCCCGCGGCGAACGAGAGCAAGCCGCTCTGGGCGACATAGTCGCTGCCCGCGGTGGCAGTCCCACCACCGGTTGCATAGCTCACGGTCACAACATCCGCAGCAGGAGCAGAAAGGCTGACGACAAACGCCAGCTGCACCACGCCCGAGTCACCCTCGACGACGCTGCCGCCGCTGATCGTGATCCCGACCGGCGGGGCGGCATTGAGCGCCGCGGCGACGTCGAGCCGGCCGCCCGTGGCCGTGAGGCCCGCGAGCGATGCGGTGGGCCTTGCCGAGCCGAGGATTGCCTGACGAACCTGTGCTGCGCTGGCATTGGGATAGGCGGCCGCGTAGACCGCCACGGCACCGGAAACGTGCGGCGTGGCCATCGACGTGCCGCTATATGCGCCATAGCCGCCACCCGGCAGCGTGGAATTGATGTTTGCCCCCGGAGCGGCGAGATCGACCGAGTTGGAGCCGTAGTTCGAGAACGATGCCAGGCCACCGGTCGACGTGAGCGCCGCCACCGCGATCACTGCCTCATACGAGGCAGCCGTCGCGGTCGAAGTGCCCTGCAAGGTCGAGTAGTTCGACGGATAATTGGCCACGGCGTCGTTGTTGCTCGAATTGTTGCCGGCCGCGCCAACGAACAGGATGCCAGCCTTCGCCCCGCGAATGATCGCACTGTGTAGCGCCGACGAATAGCCGCCACCACCCCACGAATTGCTCGAGGCGACGACATTGATGCCGTGCCGCGTCTTCAGGTCGGTGAGGTAGTCGATCGCCTTGATGGCGCCGCTCGTGAAGCCGCCATCGACACCCAGGAATTTCGTGGAGATCATCGTCACTCCCCAGCTGACGCCGGCGACGCCGACGCCGTTGCCGCCGACACCACCGACCGTGCCGGCCACGTGCGTGCGGTGGTCATCGCCTGCGCCGTCGTAGACGGTGTTGTCGTTGGAATAGAAGTCCCAGCCGTTGATGTCATCGACATAACCATTGCCGTCGTTGTCGATGCCGTCACCGGCGGTCTCGAAGGGATTGACCCAGATGTTGTCCTTGAGATCCGGATGGTTGATGTCGACGCCCTCGTCGACAATGCCGACGAACACCGACTTCGAGCCGGTGAAGCCCGCATCCCACGCCTTCTCGGCCTGGCTGCCGAACTGGTTCGTCGTGCCGGAGGGGCCGGACGCAGTCCCAGCGTCGTCGCCGTACATGCCCCAGAGACGGCTGCTCGTCGTGTAGTAAGGGTCGTTGCTGACCGCAGCGGTAGAGAGCTTCCAATTCGGCTCGGCGAAGACGACGCCGGGCCGATTCCGCAGCCGCTGGATCGCCTGCTCAACGCCAAACCCGCGACCGATCGCGACCCGCTCGAGGACGCCGACGGCGTTTTGCCCCATGGCCTTCGTCTGGATCGCCTCCAGGGCACGGCCTTGAACCAGCCCGCGGGCCTGGGCGCGTGCCGCGGCAGAGGCATTGGCAGCGAACTGCACGAGAATCTCGCCCTCGGCCCAGGCGGCCAGCATGCGGCGATCTTCCAGACCTTCGAAGGAAATCTGCCGAGTGGCTTCCGTCGCCGCCATTCCTGCAAGCACGACTCGGCATGGTGATTTCCCTCAGAAAAGCCCCTTAGAAAAATTAGGATAGCCCAGGCCTGCACCGCGGGCAAGCCTTCGGCGACTCGAGGGCATGGTTTGCCACAGCTGATCAGCGGGCGACCGTGCCCCGGCCGCCACCGGCCGTGGCCATGGGCGGCTCGCCGTCGAAGAGCGTCCAGACGGGAGTGCGGTCCTTGAGTTTGGCGAGATAGTCGTCCATTTCCCGCTTGCGCCGCTCGTCCGTGAGTTCCTGGCGGATGCCCACCTGCGCCTCGACGAACGGGGTGCGACCGGCTTCAGTCCGCTCCGTCACCCGCACGATGTGCAGGGCCGAGCCATCGTCGAGGATCATGCTCAACTGCCCCACCGGCAGCCGGAAGATCGCCTCGTCGAGCACCTTGGAGGCGAGGCTGCCTTTCGTGGTCCAGTCATACGCCCCGCCGGAGGCGGCCGTCGGCCCCTCCGACCGCGTGCGGGCGATCTCCGCGAACGGCTTCCCTTCGAGCACGTCGTTGCCCATCGCGGCGAGCTTGTTCCAAGCCTGATCGCGGGTCTGCGTCGGCGTGATGCGCACGGTGAGCTGTTCAAACTTCGCCTTGGCCGGAAAGTCGTAGTCGGCGAGGTGGTTTTGATACCAGGCGATCATCTCGGCGTGTGGGATCTCCTCGTCGCTCGTCACCTTCTGCTGCACCCATTGCTGCGCGAGCGCCCGCTCGAAGAAGGTCTTGCGGATGCGATCGAGCGACTGCCCGCGAGACTTGAGGAGCTGCTCGTACTCGAGCGAGTTGGCCACGCCAGCATCCTTGATGAGCCGCGGCAGTTGCTGCTGGTCGAAGGCCTCGTTCACCTTCTTTTCGATCTCGGGCAGACGATCCTCCGGGATCGTGCGGCAGGCATCGACATAGATGATCAGCGATTCCACGTGCTGCGGCAGCACCTGCCGACAGATCTGCAATTTGAGCTCCTGGATCTGCTCGGGCTTCAGCCCCGGCGACACCTTCTCGAGCCAGGCCAGCGCGCTCGGCGTGAGCAGGTCGCCGGCGAGCACCACCTCGGGGCCGATCCGCGCGACCACGATCGCCGTGTCGAGGGACTGGGCCCCGGCCAACAGGGCGTCCGAGGGCACCGCTTCCGTCGGAGCGACGGCCGGCGGCTGGGCGGGGGCTGGGTCGATGAACTGGGCCTGCACGACACCACCGTCGGCGGCCGGACGCCCGGCCAGATCGGCGGCCGTGAGCGGCACGATCGGCGCGTCTGGATTGTCGCGGATGCTCGAGAGGACGTGGTTGTTGCCTTTCTTCGGTTTGGCTCCCGGCCAGCCCTCCGGCCGCGACACCGCCTCGGGCACGCTGGGCACGAGATTGCGCATCGCTGGACTCGGCGGCGGCGCGACGGAGCCCTGCGCATGTGCATCGCGGAGGCCGCTCAGCCCGGTCAGGCAAGCGCAGACGACGATCGCAGCCGCCGAACGCAGCGACGTCGCTTCACGGGGGCGCAAGCCCGGTTGGTTCATATGCGGCAGCCTTGGAAGGGCGGGGACTATAGGCCCGCCCGTCGCGCTGCCGCAAGAGCGTCATCAGGGCCGAAAGAAGCCGCTCCGGGCTGGCCGCGACCGCCGAATCCACGGGCAAAACGACCGTCTTTTCATCCACGATCCGCAGGCTGCCGGCGCCCGGACGGCCCGATTTCCGGAGCGCCGCCATCGCGGAGCGATCGTGGTGGCCGATCATGATCATGCCCGGATGCCGCGTGATCGAGTCGATGCCGAGCGCCGCCGCGGCCACCCGCAGCCGCGCGGAGTCGAGCAGGCGGCCGGCCTCGGGCGGCAGCGGTCCGAAGCGATCGGCGAGTTCGCCGGCCAGGTCGTCGATCTCGTTCTCCGCCGTCGCGCGGGAGAGCCGCCTGTAGACGTCGATCTTCGTGCGGAAGTCGGGGATGTAGTCACGCGGCAGCCAGGCCTCGCCCGGCAGATCGATATTCACCTGCGGGGGCTCCGCCGGCGGCAGCGACTTGAGCCCGCGCACGGCCTGTTCGAGCAGGCGGCAATAGAGCTCGTAGCCCACCGTCGCGATGTGGCCGCTCTGCTGCGTGCCGAGCAGGTTGCCCGCGCCGCGGATCTCGAGATCCCGCATCGCGAGCGAGAAGCCCGCGCCCATGCTCGAGAACTCCTGGATCGCGCGGAGCCGGCGGGCAGCCGTGCTCGTGAGCTGCGCCGTCTCGTCAACAAGCAGGTAGCAATACGCGCGGTGGTGCGAACGGCCGACCCGGCCCCGCAATTGATGCAAGTCGGCGAGGCCGTAAGTGTCGGACTCGTCCACGAAGATCGTGTTGGCGTTGGGGATGTCGAGACCGCTCTCGATGATCGTGGTGGCCAGCAGGATGTCGGTCTTGCCCGCCACGAAGTCGAGCATCACCTCCTCGAGTTCGCTCTCCGAAAGCCGGCCGTGGCCGATGCCGATCGTCGCCTCCGGCACGATCTGCGCCAGCCGCTGCGCCACCTTGTGGATGTCGTGGATGCGGTTGTGGACGAAAAACACCTGGCCGCCGCGGGCCAGCTCACGGTCGATCGCACTTTTGATCAACGCCTGATCCCACCGCGAGACGCGGGTCTCGACAGCGATGCGATTGGCAGGCGGCGTGGTGAGATTCGAGATATCGCGGATGGCGAGCATCGACATGTGGAGCGTGCGCGGGATCGGCGTGGCCGTCATCGTAAGCACGTCGATGCTCGCCCGCAGCGCCTTGAGCTTCTCCTTCACGTCCACGCCGAACCGCTGCTCCTCGTCGACAACGAGCAGCCCGAGATTCGCGAAGTGGATGTCGGATTGCGCGAGACGGTGGGTGCCGATCACGACGTCCACCGTGCCGCGGGCGAGCCCTTCAAGTGTGTCTCGTTCCTCCTGCGCCGAAGAAAACCGCGACAGCCCCCGGATCGTGAAAGGAAACTCCGCGAACCGCGCCGTGAAGCTGCGCCGATGCTGCTCGGCGAGCACGGTCGTCGGCACGAGCACGGCCACCTGGTAGCCCGCCTCCACCGCCTTGAAGGCCGCCCGCATCGCCATCTCGGTCTTGCCGAAGCCGACGTCGCCGCAGAGCAGCCTGTCCATCGGCTTCGTCGACTGCATGTCGCCGCGGATCGCCTCGATCGCCGTGAGCTGGTCGGGCGTCTCGTCGAAGGCAAACGATTCCTCGAAGGCCCGCTGCCAGGGTGTGTCGGGGGGAAACGCGATGCCGGGCCGCTCCGCCCGCCGTGCCTGCAGCTGGATCATGTCGGCGGCCATGTCGGCCACGGCCTGCTGCACGGCGAGCTTTTGCTTTGCCCAGAGCGTGCCGCCGATCTTCGCGAGCTTCGGGGCGAGCTGCGTGCCGCCGACGTATTTCTGCACCAGCTCGATGCAGGACGCGGGCACGTAGATCCGCGTGCTCTCGGCGAACTCGATCTCGAGAAACTCCTCCGTGCGATCCTGCTTTTCGAGCAGCTTGAGCCCGCGATACCGGCCGATGCCGTGGGCCACGTGCACGACGAAATCCCCGTCGTGGAGGTCGAGGAAGGTGTCGATCGCCCGCGTGAGCCGGTGCCTTGGCGCGCGGACCGTCACATCCTCGCGGCGGAAGAGCTCGACGCTCGACACGATCACGAGCTTCTCCGGCACGAGCCGGAAGCCGCCAGAGAGATGGCCGCGGGCGAAGTGGAGCCGCTTCGACTTCGCCGGTGCGCTCGCCGCGAGCAGCTCCGCGAGCCGCTTCTCCTCCGCCTCCGTCGGTGCGACGACCCACACCTCCTGATCGCGACCCACCGTCGCCAGCTCCTCGCTCACGCGGTCGAGCACGCCGGTGAACCGCTCCACGCTTTCGATCGAGAGCGTGGCCGTGGCCTCGAGGCTCGACTGGGCGACCGATGCGAGCGTCACCGATGGAAACCGGTAGATCCGCGCGAAGACCTCCTCGGGATCGGAGACTTCCGCGGCTCCCTTGAGCCGGTCGAACGTCCGCTTCGCCTCCTGGGCGAGCTCCCCTGGCTCGACGAGCACCCACCATGATCCCGGCGGCACGATGTCGGCCAGCTGCGCCCGCCGCTGCGGCCCGCCCGCCGCGGCATCAGTCGAGAGCGCGAGCGCCGTGAGGTCGATGCTCTCGAGTTTCTCGACGCTCCGCTGCGAGACGGTGTCGAACGTGCGGAGCGACTCGATCTCGTCGCCGAAGAGTTCGACGCGCACGGGCCGGTCCCAATCGACCGCGAAGAGATCGACGATGCCGCCGCGGCGGGCGAACGTGCCGGGTCGGTCGATCGCGTCGGCCGCCTGCCAGCCGCGGGCCGCGAGCCAGTCGGCGAGTTCCGCCGGGTCGAGCCGGCCGCCCACCTCGAGCCGGCGTGTGCTCGCCTCGATCTCGCGCGGATCGGCGAGCGGCGCGAGCAAGGCCTGGATGCTCGTCACGATGATCGCCGGCGGCGCGGTGGGAGCAATCGTCAGTTGCTTCACGAGCGAGAGCCGTGCCGCGGCCGCCGGATCTTCGGCCGCCGCCTCGCCGGCCAGGCTCTCGAGCGCAGGCAGAAGCGCCACAGGCCGATCGGTAAAGATCGCGGCATCATCGAGAAACGCATCGGCATCGGCGGCATGGGGCAGCACGACGACGAGCACGCCGGGCGAATCACCCGCTTCGATCGCGTGGGCCAACGCGGCCGCGGTGAGCGCAGAACTCGATCCCCAGGTTCCGCCGATCGTGCCACCATGCCCCGCGCGGAGGCTGGCGACGACATCGGCGAACCCGCTGTGCGTTTCGAGCGTTTTTGCCAGCCCGAGCAGTCGCCGGGCAGGCCGTGTGGGTTCAGACACCGCGACTATCTTAGCCGCCCCCCGACGGCATACATCCTCGCAATAGACGAGCCGGGGGGGTCGGTGGGAATCGAGGCGAGTTGACGTATCCTCGTCTCCGAAGCCGAGATTTCTACCGCCCCCCCGGCGGCTTTCAGCCTCGAGGGGCGCACCGGCTCACGGGCGGCAGAAGTCTCGTCGCGGTGGCCCTCGAAGACTCGGTCCAAATGCTCCTCGAGCTTCCGCCGACCCGCGAGCCTACCCCTGTCACTGAGGGTGAGAACCAGGCCCCTTTCCTGTTGACGAGCCGTGAGCCCCTACCTGTTGACGAGCCGGGGGGGTCGGTGGGAATCGAGGCGAGTTGACGTATCCTCGTCTCCGAAGCCGAGATTTCTACCGCCCCCCCGGCGGCATCCAACCTCGAGGAAGCGCGCCGACTCGCGGGCGGCAGAAGGTTCCTCGCGGTGGCCCTCGAAGACTCGGTCCAAATGCTCGTCACGCTTCCGCCGACCCGCGAGCCTACCCGCATCCACAGAAGAGACTGCGTGCCGGAAAAACCCTGCTTTCTACGGCAAAACGCCCCCCTGACGCCTACCCCCGTTTATCGTGTATTTTTGAGGAGCGTTTTCTTCCCGCCCATTCCCGCCCCGAGGACCACTCCCCATGGCCACCGCCTCCCGACCCAAAGCCGCCGAAGCCTTCGCAAGCGGGGCCGATGTGGTCGTCGAGTCGCTGATCCGCCAGGGCGTGGACGTGATCTTCGCTTATCCGGGCGGCGCGAGCATGCCGCTCCATCAGTCGCTCACGAAATACAAGGACAAGATCCGCACGATCCTGCCGCGTCACGAGCAAGGGGGCGGCTTCGCGGCCCAGGGCTATGCGCGGACAACCGGCAAGCCCGGCGTGTGCATGGCGACAAGCGGCCCCGGCGCGCTCAACCTCGTGACGGCGATCGCCGACGCGAAGATGGACAGCGTGCCCTTGATCGCCCTCACCGGCCAGGTGGGCACGAGCGTGATCGGCACCGACGCCTTCCAAGAGACGCCGATCGTCGAGGTCTGCCGCGGCATCACGAAGCACCACTACCTCGTGACCGACGCCAATGACATCGCCCGCGTGATGCGCGAGGCCTTTCACATCGCCACGACCGGCCGGCCCGGGCCGG
>Ga0172376_10000546_pt1 | contig 48328 bp, 31 predicted proteins | sample Lak35m_FD_121114 | JGI IMG/M metagenome (GOLD analysis project Ga0172376, IMG submission 121114) | Freshwater microbial communities from Kabuno Bay, South-Kivu, Congo - kab_092012_35m | ecosystem: Environmental > Aquatic > Freshwater > Lake | place: Democratic Republic of the Congo: South-Kivu...
CACGGTGACGACAGCGGCGACGGGTGGTACAGCGACGATCAATGCGACATCCGGCGCATGGAGTTACACCCCGAACGCGAACTTCAATGGCTCGGATAGCTTCACGGTGAGCGTGACGGACGACGATGGGAACACGGAGACGCAGGTCATCAGCCTGACGGTGACGCAAGTGAACGACGCGGGCACGTTTGGCGGTGATACGAGCGGGACAGGGACTGAGGATGCTGCAGGCATTCTCGGCACGCTGACGTTCACTGATGCAGCGGATGGCGCGATGGCTCCCGGTTTCGTCGTGACAACGAATGCGACAAATGGCGTCGCGGCGATTAATCCGACGTCTGGAAACTGGGTTTATGTGCCGAACGCGAATTTTCACGGCAGCGATAGCTTCACGGTGAGCGTGACGGACGATGACGGGAACACGGAGACGCAGGTCATCAGCCTGACGGTGACGCAAGTGAATGACGCAGGCACGTTCGGCGGTGATACGAGCGGTTCGGGTGCGGAAGACGGTGGTGCGATCACGGGCACGTTGACGTTCGCGGATGCAGCGGACGGTGCGACGACTCCGAACTTCACGGTGACGACAGCGGCGACGGGTGGTACAGCGACGATCAACGCGACATCCGGCGCATGGAGCTACACCCCGAACGCGAATTTTCACGGCAGCGACAGCTTCACGGTGAGTGTGACGGACGATGACGGGAACACCGAGACGCAGGTCATCAGCCTGACGGTGACGCAAGTAAACGATGCGGGCACGTTTGGCGGTGATACGAGCGGTTCGGGCGTCGAAGACGTGGCGATCACAGGTACGCTAACCTTCGCGGATGCGGCGGATGGTGCGACGACTCCGAATTTTACGGTTTCGACGAACGGCACAAACGGTACGGCGACGATCAACGCGACGACGGGCGCGTGGAGCTACACCGGCAACACGAATTTCAATGGTGCGGATAGCTTCACGGTGAGTGCGACGGACGATGACGGAAACACGGAAACGCAGGTCATTTCGATTACCGTGGCTCAAGTGAACGACGCGGGCACGTTCGGTGGCGCTACGAGCGGTTCGGGCGCGGAAGACGGCGGTGCGATCACGGGCACGTTGACGTTCGCGGATGCAGCGGATGGTGCGACGACTCCAAACTTCACGGTGACGACAGCGGCGACGGGCGGTACAGCGACGATCAATGCGACATCTGGCGCATGGAGCTACGCCCCGAACGCGAACTTCAATGGTGCGGACAGCTTCACGGTGAGCGTGACGGACGATGATGGGAACACCGAGACGCAGGTCATTTCCATTACCGTGACGCAAGTAAACGATGCGGGCACGTTTGGTGGTGATACGAGCGGTTCGGGCGTCGAAGACGTGGCGATCACGGGCACGTTGACGTTCGCGGATGCGATCGACGGTGCGACGACTCCGAACTTTACGGTTTCGACGAACGGCACAAACGGTACGGCGACGATCAACGCGACGACGGGCGCGTGGAGTTACACCGGCAACACGAACTTCAATGGCTCGGATAGCTTCACGGTGAGTGTGACGGACGACGATGGGAACACCGAGACGCAGGTCATTTCGATTACCGTGGCGCAAGTGAATGACGCGGGCACGTTCGGCGGTAATATCAGCGGTTCGGAGACGCAAGGCGCTGGCGACATTACGGGCACGCTGACCTTCACCGATGCGGCGGATGGCGCGACGGCTCCGAATTTCACGGTGACCACTCCAGCCACCAACGGGACTGCCTCCATTGTGGCGGGGACTGGAGCTTGGACTTACAGCCCCCATCCGACTTTTGTCGGCGCTGATAGTTTTGTTGTCACCGTGACAGACGATGATGGCAACAGCGAAACGCAGACGATCAGCGTGACGGTGACCGCCACGACCGTGGTGATTGATCCGGGAACGGGCAACTTGGTACTCACGGATGACACCGCTGGAGGCGTCAACAACGCACTGATGATTTCCGTGTCTGGGGGGAACCTGGTCATTATAGACACCAACGGCAATCTCTTTGATGTCTCAGGAATTCCAGGAGCAACAGGATCAGGAACGAACTCGGTCACGATTCCGTTGGCAGCCATCACGGGCAACTTGGTCTTCTCACCGGGAGACGGTGATGACACGTTGACGCTCGACTTTAGCGCGGGAGTTATTATTCCCGCTGGAGGCCTGACGTTTAACGGCGGAGCAGGCTTTGACACGCTTAATCTGGACAACGTTAGCGATCAATTCACGAGTGTCATCGCGAACTACACCAATCCGAATGATGGCTCAATTGACCTTGGCGGCACGAATCCTCGTACCATCGCTTACACCGGCCTTGACCCGATCGTGATCGGCGGCGTTCCGATGACGATCACCTTCAACCTGACTGCCGGTAACGATCCAGACGCCACGTTGACGGATCTTGGTGGCGGGCAAGCCATCTTGTCTGGCAGCACGTTCGAGTCGACCACCTTCAACTATCCAGCTGCAGGCGGCGACATCACGATCAATCTGGGCACCGGCAATGACTCGCTCACGATTGCCTCTCTCGCACTGAATGCGACGACGGATCTCACGATCAACGGTGATGGCGACACTGACTCGGTCGATTTCAATACGGCGGGCGGCCTGTTGAATCTCGATGATCTCACGGTTTCGGCGGAAGATATCGCTCAGACCACAGCGATCGCTTCCGCAGGCACGGCCAGCTTCACGACGACCAACGCGCTGAACCTCAACAATGCCAGCAATGACTTCACCACGGTCACGGCCACTAGCAGTGGGGCCGTCACCGTAGTGGATAGCAACTCGATGACTGTTAGCAGCGTCACAGGCGATGGAGTGACACTCAGCGCCGATGACGCACTCACGCTGACCGGTGCGGTGAATGGCGGGGCGGGAGTGGTCGCGATCTCGGCGAACACGGATGCAACGGGAGCAGACAGCTTTACGATGCAAGCCGGGAGTTCGATGATCACGACGAACGACACGGCGAGCGCGGTGAGTGTGGTCGTCAACACGTTGGGTGGGGGGACAGGAACTGCCACGTTGACGACGCTCACGGCGGGCACGACAGGTGGCGTGGCAGGAGGGCGAGTCACCGTTGATGCCAATGACGGTGCGGTGGTCGATGGGAATGCCGCCAGCAACAACATCACCGCTGGTAACGCCGTGTTGCGAGGACTGGCGGGTGTCGGCACGTTGGCGGACCCGATCGAGACGACTGTCTCGCGACTGGAAGGCGCTGGCGGCTCGGGCGGCGTGTTTGTCGTCAACAGCAGCAACCTCGCCATCGGTGGAATTGGCACGACCATCGGTGTCTCGACGACGACCGGCGACATTGATGTCCGCGCGGATGGCTCGCTGACGGTCGCCGAGAACGTCTCCTCGACGGGGGCGACGGGGAACATTTTCTTGAAGGCCAATGAGAACGCCGGCACGGGTCGCGATCTGACCCTGAACGCCGGAGTCACACTGAGCAGCCCCAACGGAAACATCACGTTGGAAGCCGGAGACAACCTCTCGACTCAAGCGACTTCGATCATGAGTGCTCCTGCGGGCACGATCGCGATCACGGGCGATAGTGGGGATCTGGATGCGGAAGGCTCGACGATCACGGTCGCCAGCCAATTGGTCTCGACCGGCACCACGATCAGCGGCGGGAACGACAGCGACTCGTACTCGATCGCCTATCCGCTGGGGGCGACTAACACGGGCACTGTCACCATCAGCGACGCTGGGGGGACCGATGCCGTCACGGTCGCGGGGACGACGGGAGATGACGCGCTCTTCTTCACCAGCGCCAATCCGCCGACCACGACCACCACCGATCAAGTCACACGTGGCAACACGACGGATGAACCGATCGTCTTACCAAACACGATTGAGGCGTTCACGTTGGCGGGCGACCTGGGCAATGACACGTTCACAGTCGAGCCGTCGACGTTCTTCCCGATCACGGTCAACGGCAACGGTCCCAGCTTCGGCGATCCGACAGTGCCGCCTGGTGATCAGTTCGTATTGCAAACCTTTGGCAACGATTTTTCGTTGGTCGGTAAGTCCATCCAAGTGGCGGGCACGCTCAATAATGCAACTTTCCAACTCATCACGCCGCAGAACATCGAGAACTTGCCACTACTTCCGGCGTCGCCCACTGCTCCGCAGCGATTTGACTTCAACGCTACTGCTGCCGGAGTGCCGACCGCAACGCAAACCGGTTGGACCGCAGTGCCTCGTACGACGCTCTATGCCGATGGACTGGGCTATGGCTGGCTCAATGCGATGGACGAGTTCTCTGGAACGAACAACACCGACCTTGATGCCGCGCTCTTGAATGATGGGCACTTGTGGTATCGCTCCGTCAGCTCGCCCTTCCCGATGTTCAAGGCCGATGTTGCGAATGGCTGGGTGGGAGTGACGATCAGCTACGGGCATTCTTCGCTGGCCTTGGATGGGCTTCGTATCCGTAACGGAGACACCGGGGTTATCCTCGGAGAAAATCTTTCGACGCCCGCCGGACAGTCGGATCATCAGACGTACTTCCTGCGAGTCACTGACGGCACGCTCGATTTGTGGTTCGATGATCCAACCAACTTCCAAGTCATCGGCCTGCATGGCATCGATATTCGCACTGGTGTGCTCTTCACAATGGGCCTGGCGAGCTTGCCGAGTTCGCTGCCTGCGGATGGCTCGACGGTCGACACGTTCACGCTCGCGGCAGGACCGACGAACTCACTGGTCACAGTGGAAGTCTCTGCCGGAACGATCGTGGGCACCGATGCCGACCCGGCCCTCGAAGGTTTCCAAGTTGAGACCGATGGCTCCGGTGAAGCGCTCGTTTCGATTCGTCGTCCGTCAGGTGCTGTTACATCGACGATCCTGATGACCACACCAACTGGCGAAGAATGGGGCTGCCAAACGATCGACTACGCGTTGCTCGACACACGCAGCTACGACTTCAACGCTCTGATCTCCGGCAGTGCCAGCGCGACGCAGGCGGGCTACATCTCAGTCTTGCCAACCGACGCCTATACATCCGCGAATGGCTTTGGTTGGACGACGACTCCGCTGCCGGCGAGTGCGGTCAATGCTCCGACGCTCAACGGTCTGACCTTCACGGGGACATTGGCGGATCTCTTCAACGACGGGCACACGAGCACCGGATCGGCGACGTTCCGCGTCGATCTGCCTAACGGCGATTACGCGGTGCATTACGTGATGGGCGATCATGCCGACCACACGGGCATTGGCATCGCGGCCAATGGCACGGCAGTGGTTTCGAACTTGACGCTGACGCGCAACACCATCACCGAGGATAGCTTCAACGTCACCGTCTCGGGTGGGAAACTCGAACTGACCTTCAGTAGCGGGTCGAACACGCAGTTCAATCCGGCGTGGATTATCAACGGCTTGCAGATCGTGCCGGTGGGCATGGTCGGGGCAGTGACGCCGATCAATGAGGGATCGGTCGCGGCTGATGGCACGACGGTGACGTCCATCGATGCGACGAGTACGCTCGCTCCAGGCACACTCGTCACGGTGACATCGAGCTTGGGCACGATTGTGACCGCTGATGCCGACACACAGACTGCAGGGACGCAGGTGGCCGTGGGGGCGGGAGGAACGATTACCTTCAATCTCCGCTCGCCGACATTGGCGGGTACGCCGACGGTCGAATGGCGAACACTCGATGGAGCCACCAACACGATCGTGACCAATGCCACGTTCCTCGCCTTCACGCTGCCGGACGTGCGACGTTTCGATTTTGGTAATGGCCACAACGGCGCGTCGATGAGCGTCATCGCGGCCGGCTTCCAAGGCGTACGGACCAATCACAACTCGACGACTGACGGCTTTGGTTGGACCAGTCGTGTCGGGACCAGCTTAGCCGACACCATCCCGACGACGGTGACGACGACCGATCTGTATCGAGATGGGCACTTGGCCGAGAGCCTCGCGCCTGCTGTCTTCAAAGTGCAGGCCAATGCGGGCGCGCTCTACAACGTGCGGGCATACTTAGGGGGCCTCGGTCGCCAGTTCGATGCAATTCAAGTGACGGTCGAAGGCACGGCAACTCAAACCGTATCGACGACCATTGCGAATCCGTTCGTGCAGGTCACTGCTATCGGCGCGAGCGACCTTGATCTTGACGGCTATCTCAACGTCACGCTGAGCAATCCGGTACAGACCTACCACGTTGGTTGGCAGATCGCGGGTCTGGACATCGCGACGCAAGCGGCGGGCTTACCGGCAGCCGCTCCGCTGTTGGGAACGGTGGTCGCAACAACGACCTCCGCTCCGGCACTGACGGATGCCGAACTGATTTCCATCGTGGAACTCGCGCAGGCATTCTTTGCCTCGCAGTCGGGACTCAGTGCCGACGAATTGGCTCGCTTGCAAGCCGTGCGTTTCGAGATCGCGGACCTTTCGGGTTCGATCGCTGGTCCGGCCACCTTAGGTTTGGCTGGCGATCGCGTGATCGTGTTGGATGACAACGCCGCCGGCTTGGGTTGGGATGTGACGCCTGACAGCGTGGACTCCGATAAGTACGACCTCTTGTCCGTGGTGATTCACGAACTGGGTCACGTGTTGGGTCACGAACACTCGGCAGACGGTGTGATGAGCGAGACTCTCAATCCCGGCCAACGCGCTGCCGACATCGACAGTGTCTTCGCGGTCTGGGAGTGAGGTGAGTCTTCCGCGCCGAGCGATCCGAACCGCGATTCTCGTGATGAGCGGTCGTCGTGCGGATTGCTCGGAGCCTATTTTACACGGGCGACGAGTGGCACTTCTGGCGACTGTTTGTCCGGCCGCCGCGCCAGCAGTTCACTCAATTGAAAAGCGTGATATGGCTGTTCGGCGGCGGGTTGCTTGTCGAGGCTCGCGTTAGCGACCCAGAATTTCGTCGACTTGGGTTCGAACAAGACGTTGTGCAAGTTCGACTTCATGGCCACCGGTCGCTCCATCAGCTTGAGCGCATCCTCGTGGCTGAACTGGCCGTGTCCGACTTGAGTTCGCTTCACTAGTTCTTTGTAGCGATCACCTGCTGACAGCAACACACAGTCCTTCACGCTCGTCGGCAGCAGGTGATGAGTCTCACCAGGCTTCAGCGTCATGAAGAGATCCCAAGACGCCTCCATACCCACCGCACGGTTCGTCTTCGCATCGGCGACCACATAGAAGTATTGGCACGTTCGCTTGTTGTCGCGGAAGACGGCGATCGCGGTATCGAGATCCTTGCCAGTTTCGAGGGCCTCGCGCACCAGGATTGCCATGGGCACGCCTTGCCAATTGCCCAGCCCGCCACCACCCATTTCCCCAATCGACACATGCTCGGCATTCATGCCCGTGACGGATCCGATGAAGCCTGCATAGGTCACATTGACGAACGGAATCCGGCCTTCCGGCTCGCACACAATGACGACGGCATGCTCTTGCAAGCCCCAGTCGACGGCGTAGTCCAGCACTCGTCCGTGATAGAGCGTGCCGTCTTTGGTGGCTGAGTTCATCAACGCGAAGCCGCTGCAATGAAACATCTCGGGGATGAAGTTGGCGACACGCGCGTCTTTTTCGGGAAGGCCGGTGGCGGCGGCGAGACCAGCCAGTTCGTCAAAGTATCGCTGCGGCACGAATGGCTTTTGGATCTCGACAATGCCTTCGATTGCGGCGCGCGGCTTGACCTTGATCGGGCCGAACTCGACGAGGGATTGACTGCCTTTGACTTCCAACAGCGTGTGCATGTTCTTGGTGATGCTCTCTTTCAGCAGCGCGCCATGCTGAAAACCCATCTCATACGGCGTCCCTTTCAAATGGAGCACGGGACAGCCGTTGATCTTTTCCAACCAACCTTGGCCGCAGCGAGCGATCGTCTGCGCTTGAGCGAACGAAGTGGTGATGAGGCAGACGCCAGCCAAGAGCAGAGAGCGCACGAGGGACATCAGAGAATCCTTCGGAGGGAGTAGGGACGTCGCAGGCGAGGATTCATAAGGCAGGCCGGTCGCAATTGCAGTCGTGGTGCGTGTGCCGACACAGCGCCGCTATTTGCTGGTGGACTTATTGCCCACGAACAGCACGGACTCGACCATCTCGCGATCGCGCTGCGCGAGTTGTTCGACGAGTCGACTTTCAACGGCAAACACAAACGCGGTCTGCCGTCCGTCAGGCGCGATGCATAAGTAATAGAGCCAATGCATCGGCACCTTCTGAGCCTCACCCGTGGCGATGACTCGATAAAGAGTGATGCCAGAGGAAGTCTTGGTTTGGGCGGCTTCTGAAAAGCCTTTCACCGCTGCACCGAGCGACGTGCGGATGTCATCCTGAAACTGATTCATCGATGTCACAACGCCGGTCGCGAGCATTGGCATCTGTGAGACGTTGCACTGCGCGACCAGCGATCCTCCATCCATCAACCGCAAGACCGCCACGTTGTCCTTCTGATGAAAGACATGCCAATGGCGGTCGTAAGCGAAACGCAATCCCCACGGCGCATCGAACCACAAGGCGAGTTGCTGTGGTTCGGTGTTGATCGGTACTCGGCTGAGCGCCGTATCCGAGAAGGCGCTGCTACCGCTGACCGGCGCGCGATCGACTTGAATACTGGCCTTCACTTTCATGCCCGGACTGACCGCTCCGATCGCACGTTCTTCTTCTTGTTCGATGACCGCTTGGCGGATGTGTTTTTGGCCGCGATCAAAGGCCGCTTTGCCACTGATGCTGATCTTCGTGATCGCACCATGCACCGCGCCCGTAACTTTGCCTTCAAAGGCGATGATTGCGAATTGGCTATCAAGCTTCTCGACTTTGCAGGTCAGCGACTGCTCACTCACCGCTTCGACGCCAGCGAGACATGGCAGCACCCAGGCGGCGGGCGTCCAAGTTGATGCGGAGTCGATTTCTTGCAGCGGCAGTAATCCGAGGAGCGCCAAACTATCACCAGGAGTCCGTAGCAACTCGACGTTTTCGTAAGTCATCGGTCCTGCGAGCGAATAGACCCGCACGCCTTCACGCCGACCTTCAGCCACGATTTGTTGCGCGGTCTTGTCGAGTCGGTTGATTGTCTTACGGTCGCCCACCGTAATCTCGGCTTCTGCCAATTGATAAGTACGTATCGCCCGCAGTGCTTCGGCTTCACGTCCACCCGGCGGCAGACGGCGTTCGAGATACGTCAACTTCCCGTCAACTGCTGTCTTCAAGCTGGATGACTTGCTGTCGACGCCCGCCGTTTGAATCGTGCCGTCGACCTTTAAGCGAGCGCGGATTGAAAATGTGCGTGTGTCGTCGGCGGATTCACTGATTTTCTCCGCCGCGTTCAAAGGCCAAGCTGCAGCGATCAACAGCCAGCAAGGCACCGCAAGTTGACGCAGCACGCACATTGTTCGAAGTCCTCCGGATGATCAGCGAGAGCGAACCGATGCGACGTCATTGGCCTGCGTCCGAAGAGCATCAGGCCTCTCTACGGTCGTCGAATTCTATGGGGTCCGTTTCCAACGTGCCCGAATGCCTTGAGTTTCGAGCACGATCAAATCGTGCTCCACATGTGATTCATCAGGCTGCTAAGCCGCGTCTGAAATGTCGTCACCATTGAAGTGCTCATAGAACAACCGGCCGATTTCTTCGCTAAGTCGAGTTAAATACTGCGACAAGAACGCCGGGCGGCTGATCTCTTGAACGGAACGCGGCACCGCCAGAGGGAAACGCGAGATCAACTCTTTGCTGTAGACTTGCTCGCCCGAGCCCGTGTCTTTGTCGATTTCATACACCGTCACAAAGGCTTCTGAGCGGCCGCGATAGAGTTCTTGAGTGTTCTCTTCGTAGATCGTGAACTGAGTGAGGTCGATGTAGATCAGATGCGTGGCTCCGACGCCAGCTCCGATTTCTTCGGGTTCGTCGTAGTCAGGGTTCTCGTCAATCCACCGTTGCACAACGTCAGGTTGGATGACTTTGATCTCGTGTGAATGCAGTCGATGTGCGACGAAGCGGGCGACGTCTTGATCGACTGTCGAGAATGAGAACCGCACTTCCTTGGGAGCAAAACACGCGACCGCCACAACAACGCCCTTGTCGGTCATCGACTTACCTGTCAGTGCGTCGTAGTCGGGTTCGATCGATGGCGGTCCGCCGATCAGATAACCCAGCAACACCACGTAGTTACAGCCCGAGAGCCCAATCGTCAGCGTGAGCACAGCCAACAAGCCGGCGAGCCAACGAAGACGAGGCTTTGTTCGATTTGAAGAACTCACGCAGAGAGGCATATCGCAATCCTTTACTGCACCGTCTCGCTCATGCGGTAATCGTGAAAATGTCGAGAGATCTGAGTCGCTAGTTGATTCAGGAACTGCTTCTGAAAAGTGCGTTCACTGACAGAGTGAATAGAGACCGGACTGAACTCGGGGTACTGACTGGTGAATTCACCCGAGTAGACCAGTGATGCGCGCTTGGAGTCATCGCCCTCTGTCGACTTGACCTCGAATGCACGGATACTGCCGCTGGCATGACCACGCAGCATGTCGCGACTGTTCTCTTCGTAGAACGACAGCGAACTCACTTCGACAACCGCGATGAAGTCGCAGTCAAAGTCTTTCGCCAACAACGACGGGTTGCCGATCTCGCCGCCATTCTCGTCCATCCAGACCGCGACTTTGTCCGGCGAAACCGTCTTGATCTTACGTTGCTTAAGTCGTCTCAAGATGCCGTCGGTCAGGTCGTATTCCAGCGACGGCATCGAGTTTTGCACGGTGTACGGCGTGCGACAGATGACGAGCAGAGTCTTCTCTTCGTCGACGAGATCCACTCCGGTGCGTTCTTTGAAGGTCGAGTCAATTTTGGGGTCGCCGAACAGCATCTTGCCGGCCATCACAAACAGCGAGCAGCCGGACAAACACGTCACCGCGACGAGCACGGCAAGCAGGCCACTGACAAAGCGGCAAGCAGTTTGAAAGTGATGTCGGAGCATAGGATTGAGGGGCGAGAGGAAGTGCTGCGAACGATCGTCGCCAGCACACAGCCGGTCAGATCGACGACTCAGACAGGATTCGCACAACCCACTCGGTCAGCCCAACTAAGTACAAACAGAACGCGCACCAAGCGACGGCGAGATCAGGTCGAGCGAACAGCCATGACCGCTGACGCCAGACGCTGACGGAACACCACAGCAACGCGAGTAGGCACTCGATGGCCAGTACGAACGCTGTGGTGCTCGATCGCAAAGCTTGCAGCCAATGTCCTCGGACAAAGTGAGCAAACGAAGTGGTCATGCCGCACGCGGGGCACGGCAAGTGGAACTGAGATTGGAAAGTGCAGGGGGGAAGAAGAAGTTGCTGATGAGAACCAAAGCCGCGCGGATCTGGTTGGATCCAAGCCGCTAGGCCAAAACCAGAAAGCAGCAATGCACTCACGAGGAGCAAGCAGAGTCGCTTGCGGGGTCCCCAAGAGTCGTGCATCGGAGACGGGTGTGAAAAAGAGGGGTTCACGAGAAGGGCGGTGAAATATCGCGTTGTCTGGAGTGCCACAAGGCGAGTTTGCAGAGCCATGCTGCTGTGGCGATGTCGATCGCACACAGTGCTTGCTCGCTGAACCTCGATGTCGAGGAATTGATTGGGCAGACCTCTCTGTCTGATGTGCGTGAGATATAAGAAACGAGTTTGTTCCATCGTCTCAGTTCGTCAGCCGACTTAGTCCTTCTCTCATCCACGTGTTGCGTTTGACGCCAGCCCGACACGCAAGTGAGTGGTACTCGAAGAATTCCTCGCTTGCGCGTCGGGCTAATCTGGCTGCGACTCGTTGGTGGAATGCGTACTCGAACGGTCTTTCAACTTTGTCAGGAGAACCAGCATGCGTTTGCGATCGTGGAGACTCGCGTTGTCGTTATTGACGGGCATGGCTGTGAGTTCGACAGCCAATGGTGCTGAGGAGCCGAATCGGCGTGGTGAGTTTTTGGCCTTTATCAAGACTCAAGCGGCGGCGCTCCGGGCCCATGACATTCCTCCGAAAACGATCGATGAATGGCAGCAACAGCGCGCGAAGTTGCGTCAGCAATTGGCGGATGTGTGGCGTGTCTTCCCAGTCGAGAATTGTCCGCTCGAACCACAAAAACTCGGCGAGATGCAGTTCGATGGCTATCGGCTCGAAAAGCTGATTTTTCAAACGCGGCCGGGAGTGTGGATGACCGCGCACGCTTATGTCCCGGACAAGCCCGGCAAACTCCCGGCGATCCTGCAAGTTCACGGGCATTGGAAAGAGGCCAAGCAAGCTCCGACTGTGCAATCGCGGTGTATCGGAGCGGCGAAGCTCGGCTTCTTCGTGCTTGCGGTCGACGCCTTCGGAGCGGGCGAACGCGGCATCAATAAGGCTCTCGGCGAATATCACGGTGAGATGGCAGGCGCGTTGTTGTTCCCGCTTGGAATGCCTTTGTCTGGCCTTCAAGTGCATGAGAACATGCGGGCCGTCGACTACTTGCTGACGCGGCCTGAAGTCGATGGCGCACGCATCGGCGTCACGGGTGCCAGCGGTGGTGGCAATCAGTCGATGTACGCCGGAGCTTGGGACGAGCGGCTCAGCGCTGCGGTCCCGACATGCTCGGTCGGCAATTATCAGGCATACCTCGGAGCGGCTTGCTGCATGTGCGAAGTCGTACCGGGAGCGTTGCGATTCACAGAGGAGTCAGGAGTGCTCGCGCTGACCGCGCCGCGTGGTTTGATGGTCAACAGCGCGACGAAAGATGCGTTTCAGTTCTCGGTCGGCGAAGCCCAGAAGTCGCTCGCCGCTGCGCAACCGATCTTCGACTTGCATCAACGACCGTCTGCCTTGAAGCACACGGTTTTCGACTGGCATCACGATTACAGCCAACCGATGCGCGAGGCGATGTATGGTTGGATGACACGCTACTTGAAGCAGGATGGTGACGGTTCGCCGGTCAAAGAACCCGAGCTTAAGCCGGCTGACCCAGAAGCGATTCGTTGTTATCCCGGAGACACTCGGCCTGACGATTACGTCACGTTACCGAAGTTCGCCGCACGCGAAGCACGCCAATTGCTGATTGGCAAAGATGGCCCGTCAGCTCAGCGTGAACGGCGTAGCGAGCACGGCAAGCTTCAAGGTGTACTCACCCGCTTGTTGGGCGGCTTTCCTCAAGCAAGCCCACTGCAACTCGTAGCTTCGCCGTTCAACGATGAGGGACTTCGGACTATCAAGTTCTCGCCCGAGCCGGGACTGACTCTTACCGCGACTCATCGGAAAGCGACGATTGGCAAGAACCGCTTAGCGCTCGTGCTCAATCTGGATGACGGCGACGGGGCATTAAAGTCACCACTCGCCGAGCAACTGTTGAGCCGCGGTTGGGATGTGGTGGCTCTTGATCTGCGAGCGACGGGTAAGCTCGCTTATGAACGGGACACGATCGGCCGCGCTCCGGATCACAACTCCGCTGAGTGGAGTTTGTGGCTGGGTCGTCCGCTGCTTGGCCAATGGACCTACGACGTGCACCGCACGCTCGATGCGCTGTCGGCATCCGAAACGAAACTTCCGCCGCAAGTCGCAATCGTCGGTCAAACTACGGCAGGGCTTGTCGCGCTCTCGGTGGCTGCGACCGACCCGCGGATTACGCACGTCGCGACCGTTGGTTCGCTCGCGAGCTACGTTAGTGACGTGCCTTACCAGGGCCAGCGACTGGGCTTGATGGTCCCAGCGATCTTGAGAGATCTCGGCGATGTTCCACACCTCGCGGCCGTCACTCAACCGCAACGGTTGGTGATCGCCGGCGGAGTCAACGGAGCCGGTCGTTCATTGACGCAGGCAGAACTGGTTGCCACTTATGCACCACTCGAAACGTTGTGGCGCGGCGCCGCAGTCAACACCGCATTGACGGTTACCGCCTCGGTTGAGGCTGTAACCGTTGCGGAAGAGCTAAGTCGTTAGTGTGATTCGGAACGGCGACGAGCCAGCACGTTCTGCGCGCACCGGCTCGTCACCAGAGGACTTCGACTACTTCGCGAACTCAACCGAGCGAGTCTCTCTCATCACGACGACTTTCACTTCGCCGGGATAAGTCAATGTCTGCTCGATCTGTTGAGCGATCTCGCGGCACATCTTCGCGGCACCGAGATCATTCACATGATCTGAGTTGACAATGATGCGAATTTCGCGACCCGCCTGCACGGCGTAGGCTTGCTCGACCCCAGGGAAACCACAGGCCACAGCTTCCAGTTCCTCAAGCCGTTTGACGTAGCGCTCCAAGTTTTCGCGACGTGCACCCGGTCGTGAGGCTGAAGCAGCATCTGCTGCCGCGACCAGCACGGTGTAGATGAATTCGGGGCGAATGTCGTCGTGATGGCCAGCAGCGGCATGCACCACTTCTTCACGCTCGCCGTAGCGCTTCAGAAGTTCTGCGCCAACCGCCGGGTGTCCGCCTTCCATCTCGTGATCGGCGGCCTTGCCGATGTCGTGCAAGAAGCCACAGCGCCGGGCCAATGTGCCATCGAGCCCAATTTGCTCGGCCAACAAGCCCGCGATGTGCGCGACTTCAATGGAGTGTCGCAACACGTTTTGGCTGTAGCTCGTGCGAAAGTGCAATCGGCCCATCAAGTCGATCAGCTTGTCATGCAAGCCGATGACATGCGCTTCGTGGCACGCTTCTTGACCTGCGCGACGGATGAAGGCATCCATCTCCTTCTGTGTCTCGTTAACGATTTCTTCGATGCGCGTCGGATGGATGCGTCCATCTTCAATGAGCTTAACGAGCGACAACCGCGCGACTTCGCGCCGTACTTTGTCGAACGCCGAGACCACAACGACACCAGGAGTGTCGTCTACGATCACGTCGACTCCGGCAATCTTCTCGAACGCGCGAATGTTGCGACCTTCGCGACCGATGATCCGGCCCTTCATTTCGTCGCTGGGGATGTCGACTGTCGAGACGGTCATTTCTGATGTATGAGCCGATGCAATCCGCTGCATCGCCATGCCCAGAATCTCTCGCGACAATTCTTCTTGGCGGGCCTTGATCTCGCCTTCGAACTTGATGACCAATGCTCCCGCTTCGTCTTTGAGAGTCCGCTCCAGGCGGTCAAGGACCATCACGCGGGCATCATCTTGATTCATGCCACTGAGTTTGAAGAGCACTTGTTGCTCATCAGCAATCATGCGATCGAGTTCCTTCTCCTTGGTCTCGATGGCTTTCGTCTTGGCGGTCAGTTTTATCTGCTGACTTTCAACTAACTTCTCGCGCTTCTTGAATTCCGAATCGCGTTCGTTGTGAGCCATCTCGCGGCGATCGAGGTCGCGCTGCTGTTGATGCACTTCTTCGCGCATCGCCTTGAGCGATCCTTCCAATTCTTCGCGGCGCTTGAGCAGTTCTTCGCGTGACTTGAGTTCTTCATCGCGGCGGATGTTTTCGGCGTCGCGTCTCGCCTGCTCCACAATCTGATCGCGATCCTTATACGCGGCTCCCATACGCATGCGGTCAAAGTAGAAGCCGACTCCGCCACCCAGGGCGAGAGCCACCAAACCAATCACATAGTCCATAGTGTGCGTCCCAAATCAGCCGGGTGACGCAACCACTCTCGATGTCTGCACGAGGCTGGATCGGCAGGACAGGAAGTCGGGCACTTGGCCGGGTGTCGGGGTGATCGGATTGAGTTGACAAGCGGGTTCGTTTAACCGGTCAGGGGCACGGCGATCGAGCATGACTCGGGAGCCGTGCGGAACTTGTCCGGCCAAACAGAATCGTTTTGATATCGAAGCTCTCGCTCAGAGAGCGAGCATCGTCACTCAACAGTCAAACGTTCGTCAAAAGCGACGAGCGAAGATCAACGCTGACAGGGGTCGGAGAAAGTGCCGAACCGAAAATTGAGGAGCCAGTGGCTCAGTCACCGAACGATCGAATGATCGCAATTAGAACAATGACCGAGTGGCGCGGCGGCAGAGCGGACCTAGCGTCACGGCAGCAGTGCGATCTTCAAGCGTTCTCGCCAACCGCCCAAGAATCGCTCTGCATCCTTAGAGCGACGTCGGCTAGCGAGCCACGAATGCCACTGACGCGGCATGAACCATTGCTGCAACTGTCCAACACGCGTCGCTCGCACATCGACATTGCAGGTCGCAACGGCAGGTACGACGACACGCCCCAGCCGCACCAAACGCGGCCAGAGTGTGGAAAGCATCAGCAAAAGCATGCCAGCCAGCGCGAGCGCGACTGTTTGCAACGGAACCATCATGGGTTCAACACAATGACTTGGTCAGGAAAGACGTCTGAGCCACAAACGCTCAGAGCGAACTCGCTCTTCCACCGCTCCGCCCAAAGACTGTCAATCTCCGAGAGGCTGCGAATTGGAAAGCTTCCCTGGGAAAAGAATCACTCAACAAGCAGTTCGCTACTGAGCAACCCTTTCGCCAGTGAAGCGGTGGGATCGTAACGAGCCTCAGACGCGCGGCAAATGTAGGTCAGAACCGCACAGCGATCTCTGAAACGGCAGATTCGCCTCGACACGATTGGCATTACCGGAGTGGCTCGGAGTGACCGTTACGATCGCAACAGGCGGCCGACGTTAGCATCGGAGTAACCGCTTCGACCGACGGCAACAATGGCGAAGATGCTTAACTCCGTACCGATGCGACCCACGAATTTATCCCATTCTTTGGTGTCGAAGCGTTGCCGAATTGCAGGAGCAATTTTCTTGCGCAGCGTGTGACGTTCTTTCCTGGGATCACTGTCATGGTCGCTGCTGCATCGCGCCGCGCTGTCAATTCGGTCGTCAATCTCGACGAGACATTGAATTCATTGGGACTCGACGAACTCAATGGTGGTTCGGCTGCTGCCGCGCCGGCGCATGCCCCCAAGCCCGACGTCTTCACGCAAAACGCGAAGATCATGATTATCGACGACGAGCCTTATAACGTGCTGGTCGTGAAGAAGTTCTTGCAGCACAGCGGATACACCAATTTCCTGACGTTAACCGAATCTGAAAAAGCACTGCGGGCCATTCGAGAAGAAATGCCCGACATTGTGTTGCTCGATGTGATGATGCCCGGAGTCAGTGGCCTCGACATCCTCCGTACGATGAAACACGACCGCGAGTTGTCGCATATCCCGGTGGTGATTTTGACAGCCTCACCCGAAGCGCAGATCAAAGTGCAAGCGCTCGAATTGGGAGCAACCGATTTCCTATCGAAGCCTGTCGAAACTCATGAACTTGTGTTACGCGTCCGCAACGTGCTGGCGGCGAAATCGCACTTCGACATGTTGTCGCGATACTCGATCGAGCTGGAGGAACAAGTCCGTCGCCGGACTGAAGAACTCGCATTGTCGCGGCGGCAGATTATTTATTGCTTGGCTCGCGCGGCAGAGTTTCGTGACAACGACACCGGGCATCACGTCATTCGCGTGGGTAAGTACGCCGGGTTGATTGCCAAGGAAATGGGCTTTCGAGACCACCAAGTCGATGCGTTGGAGCAAGCGGCTCAGCTTCATGATGTCGGAAAGATCGGTATCCCGGATGCAATCTTGCATAAGCCTGGCAAGCTCGATCCCGATGAGTACGCCTTCATGCAGAAGCATTGCGGCTTTGGCAATCGCATCGTCACGAGCATGCCCGAGAACGAGTGGCAGGCGCTGAAGCATCATACGGAACTAGGTGGACTGCTGATGAATGTGAAGTCCTCGCCGGTCATGCGTTTGGCAGCGCGCGTCGCATTGACGCATCACGAATGGTGGAATGGGCAGGGCTATCCGCTTGGCTTGGCGGGTGAAGACATTCCCATCGAAGGCCGCATCACAGCCGTCGCTGATGTCTATGATGCGCTGTCGAGCAAGCGTCCGTATAAGCAACCGTTCCCGCGTGAGAAATGCTTCAAGATGATCGAGGAGAAACGCGGCACGCAGTTCGATCCCAAAGTGCTCGACGCGTTCTTTCGCAAGTCGAAGGAGCTCGTCGAAGTGCAGTTGCAGTACGCCGATAACGAATAGTGGGGCGCCAGTTCTCCGTGGGAAATGTCGGGAAGGTGCTCGGACTCCAGAACGCCGCGTGACCAGAATCACTGCCCGTCACATCTTGCTGAAACGCGCAGATCGTTGAGCTTGTTCCGTCTTGCCTCTGAAGTGAGTGCTAGAGTGGCTAAAGAGTCGAAGCCTGTGTCCTTCATGATGCAGGGCAGGTCTCACAGCAATTCGACGTTGAATCTTGTGAGCCGTTTCATTTCAGGGGATGAGCTGTGGCGAAGTATTTGGTGACCGGCGGGGCTGGGTTCATTGGATCGCATTTGGTGACGCGATTGGTGGAAGAAGGGCATTCCGTGCGAGTGCTCGACAATCTTTGCACCGGCTCGCTCGACAACCTCGCACACCTCGATGGTAGCGTCGAGTTCATTCAGGGCGATGTCGCTGATCCTGAAGCATGCGCGAAGGGGGTCAAAGGTGTCGAAGTTGTCTTTCATCAAGCCGCCTTGGCGTCCGTGCCGCTGTCGGTGAAGAAGCCGCTCGACTCGCATCGAGCGTGTGCGACGGGAACCGTGACGGTGCTGGATGCCTGCGTACGAGCTGGAGTGCGACGGCTGGTCTATGCCGGTTCAAGCAGTGCTTACGGCAATGACCCCGAGATGCCCAAGCGCGAGAGCCAGTTGCCTCAAACGCTATCTCCCTACGCCGCCGCGAAGCTTGCCGGTGAGCTTTATTGCGAAGCCTTCGCATCTTCGATGGGACTCGAAACGGTGCGCTTGCGTTACTTCAACATCTTCGGGCCGCGGCAAGATCCCAATAGCCCGTACTCAGCGGCGATTCCGTTGTTTGTGTGGGCTTTGGTCAATGGCAAGCGACCGACGATCTTCGGCGATGGTTCGGCCTCACGCGACTTCACTTATGTAGAGAACGTGGTTGAAGCCAATTGGCTTGCCGCGCACGTCCCCGGCGTTTCAGGCCGTGTCTTCAACGTGGCTTGTGGCGAGGGACTCACCATTCGTGAGTTGCTCGCAGAGATTTGTCGGCGGCTGGATGTGCCATTCGATCCGATCTTCGCGCCGGCGCGAGCGGGCGACATTCAACACTCGTGGGCCGATATCTCTGCCACGTGTCGTGAATTGGGTTATCGAGTCCGCGTCGGTTGGTCAGAAGGCCTCGATCCGACGATCGACTACTACGCGCAGAAGGCTGGTTTTCGCAGGGCATTCGCTCAAGCGGTGCTCGTGTAAAAACACACGAATTCATTCTCTGGCCACATGTCTCAGACAACGAACGCCGACGGAACTCCGACAAGCAGGATGCTTATCCCACATTGCAGTGAGGTTGCGTCATGTCGAACTCGGTTTTCCCGATGAATCCTGGTCCCTCCATACAGCCCGTGATGTTCACGCCGGCGATATCAACTGGCACCGCATCGGCGGCGGAGTTTGATTTTTTGGGGCTCGCCTGGCGTTACAAAGGCTGGCTCGCGTGTGGCGTCTTGCTGGGCGGACTCGTGGGGCATCTGCTCTACTCGAAGCTCGGTCCTGAGTATGCAGCGACGGCGAAAGTGCTCGTTTCTAAACGTGGCAATGTCCATGTTCGCGAAGGGCAACAAGCCGGATCAGGTGACCGTGGGCAGCATGTCGCGCTGATTATGAGTCCGTTGATTGTCGAACGAGCCGTCGAGTTGCATCAGCTTCACAAGTTGCCATCAATGGCGAAATCGAAAGATGTCGTCGAAGACATTGTGTCGAGCCTCAAGGTCCAGCGCAGCGCGGGCGATGACGGATCAGTCCTGAACGTGCTCGATATCACTTACAAGAGTGAGAGTCGTCCCGATGCGAAGAAGGTTGTCGACGCGGTCATCGCGGCTTATGGCGAGTTTCTCAAAGAGAGCCATGAAGAAAGCATGACCGAACTGGTTCGCTTGGTCGATAAGGCCAACATCAACTTACGGACACAGATCGAAGACGCGGAACGCGGCTATGCGAAGTTCCGCTCGGAAGCGCCGATCCACTTGAAGCAGCCGATGCGTGGTCCGCACGGCGAACGCATTTCAGTCTCGTCCAACGTCCATCAAGAGAACCTACTGGTGATCGAGAAGGAGCGTCAGACTTTGCTGTTGCGCAAGGCCGAATTGCAGTCACAGATTCAATCGTTCGAAACCGCGATTGCATCGGGCCGGCCGCGCGAAGAGTTGGCCGCCAGCATTCATTTGCTCGTGCCGGGCTCGTATCACAGCAGTAACGAGTCGGGAGCGTTGGTCAGCAACGCCCTCGATCGCGGTCATCCAGAGAGTTCGGATTCGCAATGGCTCGCACTGAAACTGCAAGAGGAGAAGCTACTCTTGGAGTACGGCACTGAATGGCCTGAACTCCAAGCGCTGCGTAAGCAACTCGCAGTCATCGAGCATCACTATCGCGTTAAAGGCTTGAAGCTGCCATTTGAACCGGCTGCCGTTTCTACGTCGGTCATTGCTGTGCCGGGCCTGCCGTTGCAAGTCCAGTCGTCGAAGGTCGATCTTGTGGCGGCCTATACGTTTTCATTGCGGCAGCAGTTGGATGCACTGTTGCGGCGCGAGGCTGAAATCGATCGCGTCTATGCCGAGGAATTCAAGTCCGCGCAGCAACTCGCGCGATATGTCGAACAAGATCGTCGATTTAATGAGGATCTCGATCGACTCAACGGCATGTGGGGCGTGGTGCGTGGGCAAGCGTCGCAAATCGACTTGCTTAAAGACAATGTCTCATACTCGCTCAAGCAGATTTCGCCGGTACGCGATCAGCTCTCGCTGAAGCGGCTGATCAAACTGTATGGGGCGGGGCTTGCCAGTGTGCTTGGTTTCATGGCAGCGATCATTGTGCTGAAAGAAAAGTTACGCTCGTCGCGAGGAGTCCTCAATCAATCTGTGACGGCCGATGCGCACTCCACTCAGTCGGAGTCACTCGCAGTACCCGCCGCGACAGTGGCCGGTGTTGGTCCGAGAGTTGCGCGGACCATGCCTGAGCGAACGCCTGCTGTGGTTCCCATCGCCCGATCGCTGACCGGGCCGACTTTGAAGCCGCATTACGTGCCGCCGTTCGAGTCACTGGGCAGCGTGCCCGAATTTGCGCTCTTGCCTGTGGCGACGTCGACTCACGGTGGCGATGCGGTCGTTAGCGAGTTGCGTGTTCTCCATCATCCTGAGTCCCTGGAAGCGACCGCGTTTCGCGCGGTGACGTCGCAGTTGATGGAACAATCTCAGGGGGCGCGGCAGGTCATTTCGGTCATCAGTCCTGAAGTTGATGACGGGAAAACAACTGTGGTCGCGAATCTTGCCGTCTCGCTGGCGCACAGCGGCAAGCGTGTGCTGGTCATTGATGGCGATGTCCTTTCGCCAGGACTACACACGCAATTCGGATTGCGTAATGAGATCGGCCTATCGGAAGTGGTGGCTCGCGAAGTCGATCTGTTGACAGCTGCTCGGCAGACGTTGGTGCCTGGATTGGTGGTACTGACGTCGGGCAGTCCAAGTGCCTCGGGGGCTGAAATCGCCGCTTGGGATATGCGACCGCTGATCGACGAAGCACGGCGCGAGTTCGATGTCGTGTTGATCGATACTCCGAGTTTGATGTCATCGACTTTCGGCAGTTCGATCACTCAACTGACCAGTGGTGCGATCTTCGTGTGGCGCCCCGATCAGTCCGCGCCTGAGTTCGTGCGCCGTGCGACCGAGATTCTGACAGCGAACCGTAACTCCGTACTTGGCGCCATTTCGAATCGTATGACGATTGCCGCGCCCATTGAGGTCGGAGTTTGATGGCCTCGACGGCGAACGCTCGTTGTTCACTTTGTGGCGAACAACTTGGACTTCTTCACTCCCAACCGATTGAGCCAATAAGTGCCTAGGACGCCCAGCGTCGCGGTGCCGTAGGTCATGCTGCGGCGAAACGTGATGCTGGAGGCTTCGTCGAAGTATCTCACTGGCACGGGGATGTCTCCAATCTTGAAGCCGAAATGCACGGCTTGGGCGAGAAACTGACTATCAAAGACGAAGTCATTGGAGTTGTTCTGAAAGGGAATCCGTTCGAGTACCTCGCGGCGATACGCGCGAAAGCCACTGTGAAAGTCGCCGAGGTTTTGACCGAGCAGCACGTTCTCAACGAAGGTCAACGCGCGGTTGGCGACGTACTTCCATACGGGCATGCCACCGGCCAGCGTCTCTTGCCGCGTCCGAATGCGGCAGCCCATCACAAAGTCCAGAATCCCCAGTTGCAGGACCTTGACGGCAACGTCGATCACGCGGCTGTCGTATTGAAAATCGGGATGCACCATCACCACATAGTCCGCACCATGAGCCAACGCTGTCTCGTAACACGTCTTCTGATTGCCGCCGTAACCCAAGTTCCGTTCGTGAGTGACGACTGTTAGCCCGAGCTTGTGAGCCAATTCGACGGTCCCGTCCTGACTGCAATCGTCGACGAGGATCACTTCATCCACGCTGCCGTGGGGAATGTCGTTGAGCGTTCGTTCGAGCGTCGATTCGGCATTGTAGGCCGGCATGACGGCGATGACTCGGGGCTTCTTAACTCCCTCGGATGCGACGCTGGCGAGCAGTGGATTCATCACCTGACCAAGCTCTGCCAACGAGTTTCCTAGCAAAGCTTCAGAGATGCGCGTTTCCGATAGATCTTCAACCGACATGCAAACTGTCTCCCGATAGCGCCGCTCCCCAAAAAGAGCGAGCATGTGCCTGACCCACTGCGGGCTGGCCGAGGGAAGCTAGCTTCCAGAAGCATCCCTGTTGAGTCGCCAATCGCGTGATTGCGGCGAGAGACTCCAAGCCCGCTGTGATCGTGACTCGTAGCGATCATTTCTGTCTGGCGTGTCACTTCCTGCGCCGCGCCTTCGCCGTGGAGGGACGTCGAGACGACTTTCGTTGCACGCGATCTTTGGGGTGACGACTGCGTGGCGCCGCGAATCCTGCAGCGGCATCTGGGACTTTGGACTTCTGTTTCGGTTTGAAGGTCAACGGTTCCCATTCCAGAACGCGTTCATCGGCGTCGAGTCGCGCGATGCGTACTTCCAGCCGATCGCCTAACCGAAAGACGGCGCCACGGCGACCCGTCAACGTGCGTGTGATGCGGTCGAAGTCGAGCGTGCCCGGAGCGAGTTTGAAGACCGGAATAAAACCATCGACGGGGTACTCGATCGACCGTGCATAGACGCCTTTCTTTTCAACTCCCGTGATCACGACCTGAAACGTTCGCTGCCGGAAGCCTTCAAACAGACGCAGCAGTTTCATGCGGATGAGGTCTCGTTCGGCCTGAGCAGCGCGGCGTTCGGTCATCGAGCAATGCAACCCGAGTCGCACCAGCACCGGGAACGGCATTCCGATCGCTTTCGAACGTTCACCCGACTGGTGTGCCTTCTCACGTTCAATGACCGCGTCGAGCAGACGATGCACTGTCAGATCGGGATAGCGGCGGATGGGACTGGTGAAATGGCAATAGTCCTCGACCGCGAGCGCGTAATGACCTTGAGGCTCTGGCGAGTACTCGGCTTGCTTCATGCTACGCAACAACGCGAAGTTCACAGATTGCTCGAACGGCTGACCTTTCACGCGGTCGAGGAGTTTTTGCATCTCATGCCGACTCTCGTACTTCTTCAGTCTGAAGCCGAGGCTGTCGACAAACTCAGCAAAGCTCCGCAGCTTCAGAATGTCGGGTCGCCCGTGATTGCGGCGCAAGAAAGGGATTTCCAATTCGGTCAGTTTCTCAGCCACGGCCATGTTCGCGGCCAGCATGAACTCTTCGATGATCTGATGACTTTGATCGTGTTCGGCCAGTTTGACGCCTTTGACTTTACCGTCGGTGTCCAACTGCAACTTCGTCTCTGGCAAATAAAGTTCGAGCGCTCCGCCTTCGAACCGTCGCTCTCTCAAGAGCATCGCGAGTTCGTGCATTCTCAAAACGAGTGCGATGACTTCGGATGCAATGTCCTGCTGGAATCGCATGGGTTGCGCGACGATCGGCATGATCTCTTCGTAAGCAAACCGCCGCGCAGACTTGATCGCTGAGTTGTGGAACTCGGTATGGATCGGCGTACCCTCGGCGTTGAACTCGATGAGCGCTGATTTCGTGAAGCGAACGCGCCCCGGTTGGAGACTCGCGAGGCCATTGGAGATTTGCTCGGGCAACATCGGAAGCACGCGCCCCGGCAAATAGACGCTGGTGCCGCGCTTCGCCGCTTCGACGTCGAGTGCACTCTTCACCGGAACAAAGTGTGCCACGTCGGCGATATGGACGCCGAGATGCCAATGACCATCGTCACTGCGCGTCAGTGAGATGGCATCATCAAAGTCGCGCGCGTCCACGGGGTCGATCGTAATGATCGTTTCCTGCGTGAAGTCCGTGCGGTGTCCCAGTTGAGTTTCATCGAACTTGGTAACTTGTTCGCGCGCAGCGACAAGTACTTCTTCTGGGAAGGCGTCAGGCAGCGCGAGTTGATGAATGATGATCTGCTCATCGACGCCAGGATTGCCGCGCGGCCCGAGCAGTCTGGTGATGACCGCTTCACCACCGCGCGCGGGTGACGGGAACCGCACCATTTCAATCACAACTTTGTCGCCTGGCGTTGCACCCTTGGCTCCTGGATCGCCCACGGAAATCGGCTCGGTGAACGACTTACCGTCAACGCGGACGAAGCTGCGTTGATGTTCTTCGAAGTAGGTGCCCACAAACGCCGTCGTCTGCCGTTTGAGTACTTTGGCCACGCTGCCTGTGCGACGTCCACGTGCGATACGTCGCGTCAGCGGCTTCACGAGCACTTCGTCGCCATCATGCGCATCCGCGAGATGTTCCAATTCGATGAAGAGGTCGTGTTCGCTGCGTTCGTAGGTAAAGGCATCGCGCGGAGCGTCGTTATCGGGATGCTGAGCGAACCATCCGCCGCGCTCGGTGATGCGCACGATGCCGCGTAAGAGTCCGCTGCGAGCCGCCTCTTCGTGATCGACGTTCCCGACTCGGCCGTCGTCGGTCTCGCGGGCTTTGCCCTCTGCGGCCAGTTGCCTCAGCAAGTCTTCGAACTGTTGACGCTCGTGTTTAGGAATGCCGAACTTCTTGGCGAGCGCTCGCGGACGCAACGGCTTGTCGCCGCATTTGGCGAGGTATTCGAGCACCAATGCTTTGAGCGGCTTCATGCGGCACGCTTTCGTGGCAGGAGTGAGATTCGCCGTGGTGTCGTTGGCTGCTTCGAAAGGCCCATGCAACGGCCGATGCGAACTGCTGTGCCACCTATTTATTGCCCATCGGCTTGCTGAAAGAGCGCCAGCAATTCCGGCAAACCTGGCACAACGAACGTTGGTCGTGGGTCGGCCCGTTCCCACTCGGACAACGTGGTGACACCGGTCAGTACGCCCGTTGTCAGCAAGCCGAGCGGTACCGCGCCTTGGATGTCCGTGTCGTAGCGATCGCCGACTATCAACGTTTCATGCGGCGCTACTCCCAGTCGCTTCAATGCTTGATCGAACATGCCGCGATTCGGTTTGCCAATCACTTGCGGCTGCACTCCGGTGGCAGTCGCCAGCAGTGCCAAGATGCTGCCTGCTCCCGGAAGTTGGCCGCGCTCAGTGGGATAGCTGGGGTCTGAGTTTGTGCCGATGAACTTTGCTCCAGCGCGGATCGCTAATGCTGTCCGCGCAAGGTCTTCGTAAGTCAGTTGAAAATTGATTCCAGCCACGGCGTATGTTGCAGTCAGGGGATCGTCAGTCAGCTCGAAACCTTTCGCAGTGAGTGCCGTCTTCAAGCCGTCTTGTCCCATGACGATGACTTTGCCAGCGGCCCAACCCGCGTGATCGACTTGCTCGCGAAGCCAACCGGCGGCCGCTTCGGCGCTGCCCAAAATCTGTTGCGGTTCAGCTTGCACGCCCATCTTGGCGAGCGTGTCGACGAACTGCTGAGGCGTCTTGCTGGCGTTATTTGTCACGCATAGCCATTGCCGTCCGCTGCTGACGAGGTAGTCAAAGAGGTCTTGCACTCCAGGCAGCAGCCGAGTGCCGACATAAATCACGCCGTCCATATCGAAGAGAACAGCTCGAACCGCAGTTAACGCAGCAGCATTCATTGCGCAGAGATTTCCTGAATGTTGAGAAGTTGAGGGCTCACCAGTCCCAGCAGAATAGCCACCGCGCCGTCGGCTGCACTCGCAAGCGGGGCCTTTGCGATCGCGCTGCCGATCTTCTTAGCATCCTCGCCCTTTAAGTCTGCCTTTCCTGATGGCTGGAATCTCAGATGTCACCTGATTGTTTACAGCACCGCCTTACTCCTGCCGAACGCCAGTTCTTTGAGACTCAGGGCTATCTCGTCGTTGAGGACGCGCTTGATTCTGAAATGTTGGCGAGGTTGCTCCGAGTGGTCGATCGCATCGACGCGCGCGAGCGAACCGCCGAGACTCGGAACAAGCTGATGTCGATCACCAATGTTGTGGCGGAAGATTCGGCGATGGTCGAATTGGCAGCTTGGCCCAAGACTTATCCGAAGATTTGGGGCATCCTCGGATGGAACACCTATCTTTACCACAGTCATGTCGACATCACGCCGCCCGCCGACGAGCACGCTCTCACCTGGCGCGTTGCTTGGCATCAAGACAGCATGCGTGTGAACGATGAGCTGGAAACGAGCCCGCGTCCGCGTTTGTCGGTGAAGATCGGCTTCTATCTCTCGGATACCAGTCAGCCCGACCGGGGCAACACGCTGATCGTGCCGGGATCGCAGTTGCAGGATGACATTGATTGTCCGAATGACGGAGTCTCGAACCCACCGAGGGCCGAGCCTTTATGCGTGAAAGCAGGCACGGCGGTCATCATCGATCGGCGTATTTGGCATTCCCGCAGTCCCAATTTGTGGAACGCGACTCGTAAAGTGATTTGGTATGGCTACGGCTATCGCTGGCTGCGCCCTAAGGATCCCATGACGGTCAGTCATCTCTATCCGCAACTGGATCCCATCACGCGTCAGATTCTGGGTGACGGCTTGTCAAACAATGGCACTTATGATCCGTGCGACGGTGATGTGCCCTTGCGGACTTGGCTGCGCGAGCACTCTCCCGAAGAAGCTGAACGCAATCCCTCGGGGCGTTCGATTGCTCGTCCGCCTGCCGGGGTGCGAGGCAAGAATCTGGGCCGGATGTAGGATGACCACCACGGTCGTCTTTGAAGCGAGGTGATGATAATTACCGCAGCACGAATCGTCGTACGATCTCGCGAGCGGCGCGCAAGCCGTCGACTGCTGCTGTCACGATGCCGCCGGCGTAGCCGGCGCCTTCACCGACGGGATACAGACCTGCGAAGCCGGGCGTCTCGAAACTTGCTCGATCACGCATAATTCGCACGGGAGCGCTGCCACGCATCTCAGGCCCCACGAGTGTTGCATTCTTCAGAAAAGAACCGCGCCAACGGCGATCCATAACGGGCAGGGCGTTACGGAGTGCATTCACAATCTGTGGTGGCAACACGCTATCCAGTGCCGTTGTCACAGTGCCGCGTTCATACGACGACGGCAACGCTGCGTTCGTTTGGGAATTGCGCTTCGCCACAAAATCGCTCGCGCGCTGAATCGGAGCACGGTACTCACCACGTCCGAGGTGGTAGGCAACGTTCTCATACTGGCGCTGCAACAGCATGCCCGCGAGTGGATGCTCGCTTCCAAACTCGTGTGGTTCGAGCGTCACCATCACGCCGCTGTTCGCGAACGGAGTGTCGTGTCGTGAGTTGCTCATGCCGTTGGAGCAGAACGCACCCGGTTCAGAGATGCTCGGGATTACAATGCCGCCGGCACACATACAGAACGTGAAGACGTCGCGTTCCGACTTGGTATTCAAGGTATAGTCAGCAGCGCCGAGGATCTGTTCATACTCGGGCTTGCCGTACTTGTGCCGGTTGACTTGCTCCTGAGGTTGTTCGATCCGCAGTCCTAACTGAAACGCCTTTTGAACAAAGGGTACGCCTTGCTCGAACAGTGTTTGATAGGTGTCTCGGGCACTATGTCCGATGCCCAGGATCACCGTTCGCGAGGGGATGAAGCCACTCGATGTGTGAACTCCGCGCAGCACACCGTCGACAACTTCTAGGCGTTCCATTTGACAAGCAAAGCGATACTCACCGCCGAGTGCTTCAATCGCGCGACGAAAGTTGCGGACGACTCGCGGCAGTTTGTTGCTGCCTAAGTGCGGGCGATTCTCGTACATAACCGATGGTTGCCCGCCAAACTCCGCGAATCGCGCCAGGACCCAATCCACGTCCGCACCGGTCAAGCGGCAGGTCAGCTTGCCGTCGGAAAAAGTACCAGCTCCGCCTTCACCGAAGAGGTAATTGTTATTTCCTTCGAACGGCCCGCCGACATCGAAGGCGCGAATGGCCGGGACTCGTTCTTTGACAGGATAGCCGCGTTCGAGAATCAACGGTCGGTAGCCGCGCAGAGCCAGATAATACCCCGCTGCGATACCGGCTGGTCCCGAACCAACTATGACGGGGCGCTCAGAGATCGCTTGAGAGCCGGAGGTCGGGTCATCGAAGACTTCTGGACGATACGCATCAACGCCTGCCAAGTGAGACGTTCCAAGTGTCCTCGCTGCTTCAGGTACCAGATCAACCGCGACCGAATAGACGAACGACAGGTCGTATCTCAGCCGCGCGTCGAGGCTTTTCTTAAGAATTCGCCATGTGGCGATCTCGCTGGGGCCGACACGGAGTGTTTGCTGAATGAGTCCGAACAACTCGTGCTCGGGAACCTCAACAGGCAACTGCAGATTAGAAATGCGGAGGGTCATAACTGGATCAAAACTGTGCGCCCGAGTTAAGGGCGGAAGAGGTTCGGCAACATTTTTGCGAACCGGAAGCGGGGGGACTCTATCGAGCGAGCAGCCTGAAGCAATGTGTTGACCGACAAAGAAGACGTTGTCGTCAATACGCTGCGGAGAAATATAACTCAGTCAGGCGGCATGCGATTGACATCGTTGCTGCGGGGCCATCTCCTCCCCGCCAACGCTCGGCTAACAGGAGCTCCAATGGAGCGCTTTGTTCGAGGTTTTTGGTTGTCATCCTGAGCACAACTTCTCGCAGGAATTTGGCATGCAAAAGATCGCTGTGATTGGACTCGGTCGTTTTGGTTACCGATTGGCTCAGACGTTGTCCAAACTCGGAGCCCAAGTCATCGCGATTGACTCGGCGATTGAACTCGTCAACCAGATCAAAGACGAGGTCGACATTGCTGTGAAGATGGACTCGACCGATCGAGCCGCGTTAGTCGCGCAAGAGATCGACAAGGTCGACGCCTGTGTGATTGCGATTGGCGAAGAGTTTGAAAATTCATTGCTCACGACAACGGCGATATTGAGGCTTGGAGTGCCGCGAGTGATTTGTCGAGCTCAGACCGCCATGCATGCCGAAATCTTTGAGGCCATCGGTGCTCATGAAGTTGTGCAACCGGAATCGAATCTCGGCGAGATGCTCGCGCGGCGGTTGATCAATCCTCGGTTGCGTGATGTCATTCCGCTTGCCGACGGTTACTCGATTGTTGAAATTGATGTGCCTACGGCTTGGATCGGACAGACACTGCGAGCACTCGAATTACGGGGCAAGCACGACGTTAATCTTGTCGCGATCAAACGCCCGAAAGGTCATTCTGACGGTGAGGAGTTCGGGGTGGTCAGCGTGCCTAAACCGGACGAAGCCTTGCAGTCGCGTGATGTGTTGATGCTTGTTGGTTCGCAGGAAGCGATTGAGCATCTACCGCGTGCCTAACGACGTTGGGTTGCCTCTTAGCCTTGCTTAGGCCGCTGTTATCCATGGCAACTTGTCGAGATTCACGTTGCCACCACTAAGCACTGCACCAATCGCATTCACCGGCGGTCGTTGTCGGAAACGCGGGTCTAAAATCGCCGCCAGCACGACAGCGGAACTGGGCTCGACTAGCAACTTCGCACGTTCCCACAGCAGCCTCATCGCTTGCACGATTTGCTGGTCGCTGACCGTAATGATGGCTTCGACATGTTGCTGGATGATCGGCCAAGTTTGGTCGCCAAGGCTGGTCAGCAATCCGTCGGCGATGGTCTGGGGACCAGTCTGTGGAATGAACTCTCCGGCAGCCAGTGACCGCGCGGCGTCGTCTGCTCCCAGCGGTTCTGCGGCGAAGACACGCAACATCGGACACAGACCCTTGGCCGCGATACAAGTCCCGCTTAACAGGCCGCCGCCGCCGACGGGAGCGATGAGCGCGTCGAGGTCGCAGCCAAGTTCGCGAGCCTGGTCGTATAGCTCAAGCGTCGCAGTACCTTGCCCCGCCATGACTGCAAGGTTGTTGTAGGGATGAATGAAGGTCGCCCCAGTGCGGGCTTCGATTTCAGCAGCGGTCGATTCGCGAGCGATTTGATTCGGCTCGCAGAGTACGACTTCCGCCCCATAGCCCTCGACGGCGGCTCTCTTCACCGGCGATGACGTGCGCGGCATGACGATGTAGGCCGGAATCCCGCGCATGCGTGCTGCGAGCGCGAGTGCCTGCGCGTGATTACCAGAACTATGTGTCACCACACCTTGAGCGGCTTGCTCATTGCTGAGTTGCGAGACAGCGTTGAAAGCACCTCGAAACTTGAAGGCTCCGACTTTCTGCAAATGCTCACACTTAAAGAAGACACGGCAGCCAGCCAGATCGTCGATCGTCCGACACGTCATGACCGGAGTTCGATGCGCGACCCCAGCGAGGCGTCGCGCGGCGTTCTGAATGTCCTCAAAAGTGAGCGGCATAGGACAGTCTCACGAGATGAAATTGACAACGCATGCGACGAACTGAGTGCCGATAATGTCGGTCGCTAACAAGCCACGGTAGGGCGGCGATTGCAGGTCAGCTAAGCGTCGTCATTTTCGTCCTCGTCGGTCATTTCATGGGAGGCGTTAACGAGTTCGGCAGTGCACTGCTCGACTTGATCGACAGTCACGTTGTCGTGCTTCTCGCGAGCATCAATCTTGGGCTCTTCAGCAGATACGGCGTCTTTGGGCTTCAGTTTATCGAGGATGCCATTCACGAACTGACCGGACTGAGGCAATCCATATTCGCGTGCGATTTCAACGCACTCGTCAATAACGATAGCAGGCTCGGTGCGTATGAATTCCATCTCATAAGCACCCATGCGGATGACATTGCGATCCGTTGCTGCCATGCGTCCGATCCGCCAATTCTGAGCGACTGCTTGAATGGCTTTGTCGATCTTGGCACGGTTGTCCCAAGTTCCTGCATAGAGTTGCCAGGCGAACTTGCGCTGCTCTGGATCAGGGAGAAGTTCTTCCAACATGGACTCGGTCGTCTCTGTGGTGACGTCCGTTACGAGATCCTTTTGAAACAACAGTTGCAGCGCCGCAACTCGGGCTTTTCGTCGTCCAGACATAGGTTCCGTGAATCAAAGAAGGGAAAGGGAAATTGGTCCACAGCAGCCGCTTGGCAGCGAGCATTCGCGCTGCTCGTCACACATTCGGCATGTCTGGGAGGCCATTCAGATTTGCTTCAACAGGTTGACCATCTCGATAGCAGCCAGAGCGGCCTCATGGCCTTTATTACCGGCTTTGCCACCGGCGCGATCAATCGCTTGTTCCATATTTTGGCAGGTCAACACTCCGAAGAGGACCGGCACGCCACTGAGTTGGCTGGCTCGCGCGATACCAGCCGCGACTTGCTGATTGATGTACTGGTCGTGAGTGGTCTGTCCGGCGATGACTGCTCCCAGACAAATCACCGCAGCGTACCGCTGCGACTGTGCAAGTCGTTCTGCTGCGAGTGGGATCTCGAAAGCGCCCGGGACGCGCACGATTGTGATTTTGTCGTCATGGGCGCCGTGCCGCCGCAAAGTATCGAGCGCTCCATCCAGCAGACGGTTGGTGATGAGATCATTGAAGCGAGACACAACGATCGCGATCGCGTCGTTACCGAGAATCAATTTGCCTTCGAGCGATTGAGTCATTGAAGCTATCTCTGTCGAACTGGGGATCGCGGCCGTCCTGACCACATTTTATTGAACACGATGACCGTGACTGCGCTGTTAGAGGAACTAAGTCAGATTCATCGTCGCCAAGAACTCTGCATTCGTTTTTGTCTTTCTCAAGCGAGTGACAAGCAAGTCCATGGCTTCAGCAGGATTCATGTCGTTGAGCACGCGCCGCAAGATCCAGATCCGCTTAAGTTCTTCTGGGTCGAGCAACAGTTCTTCGCGCCGCGTACCCGAGCGATTGACGTCGATCGCTGGCCAAATCCGTTTCTCGACCATGCGCCGGTCGAGCACTAACTCGGTGTTACCGGTGCCTTTGAACTCTTCGAAGATGACGTCATCCATCTTGCTTCCGGTATCCACCAAGGCCGTTGCGATAATGGTCAAACTGCCGCCATCTTCAACGTTGCGCGCGGCTCCGAAGAACCGCTTTGGATGTTGCAACGCATTGGCATCAACACCACCCGTCAAGGTTTTGCCCGAGTTGGGCGTCTCGGTATTCCAAGCGCGTGCCAGTCGTGTGATCGAGTCGAGGAAGATCACGACATCGTGGCCACATTCAACCATCCGCTTGGCTTTCTCGATGACCATTTCCGCGACCTGAATATGTCGACTTGAGGGTTCATCGAAGGTACTGCTCACGACTTCGCAGTTCTGCCCACGGACACTGCGCTCCATGTCCGTCACTTCTTCCGGTCGTTCGTCGATCAAAAGCACGATGACGTACGCCTCGGGATGATTTTTGAGGACTGCTTGAGCCATTTTCTGCAACAGGATGGTCTTACCAGCTTTTGGAGGCGAGACAATCAAACCGCGTTGTCCCATGCCGATCGGTGCCAAAAGATCGACAATCCGCGTGCTGAATTCGTCTCCGTCGGTCGACAGCTTGAGCCGTTTTTCGGGATGCAGCGGCGTGAGATCATCGAACGACACGCGCGTCGACACGAGATTGGGGTCGGCTCCGTTGATCGCCTCGACGCGTAGTAATGCAAAGTACCGCTCATTTTCCTTCGGTGGTCGGATTTGACCCGCGACGGTGGCTCCCGTTTTTAGACCAAAGCGCCGAATCTGGCTGGGCGAGACATAGATATCGTCAGGGCACGGCAAGTAGTGGTAATCGGGGCTGCGTAAGAATCCGAAGCCGTCCGGCAAGATCTCCAGCGTGCCCTCGCCGAACATCAATCCGTTGAGCTTCGTTCGCTCCTTGAGGATGCGGAAAATCAGATCTTGCTTCTTGAGACCGCTGTACTCGGTCAAACCTTCGTCCCGGGCCAACTCCATCAGCTCGCGCATGCTCATGCGCTGCAATTGAGCGATGTGTAGTTCTTTGCCTTGCTTGATCTCTTCATACCGCTCATTAGCCGGAAAGACGACGTCCTCATCCGGAACGTCTTCGTCGAGCGGAGGGAGTTCATTGAGCTGCGGACGATGCAATCGCGCGCCAGCACCTGAGCCGGACGCGCCAGAGTTCCAATCGTGCTGAGCCATGACAGAGATCCAAGTTGAGCGGAACCCAGAACGGGCAAGATGCTCAGGAGGTAAGAAGAAGTGAGTGCGGGCAGAGTGCTGCCAAAATCATTGCTGAAGATCAAGAAGCTGTGAGTAACCGCTCAATGATTCCGCACAGTTGCTGTACGGCATCTGCGAGCGACTTTGAGTTATCAATCACCGCTGTCGAGCGGCGTCGCTTTTCATCCAGAGAAAGTTGACTGCTTTCACGTTGTCGTAACTCGTCTTCGCTCCAACCGCGTTGTTGTTTCACGCGAGCGACTCGATCTGCTTCAGGCACGTCGATGAAGACGATGGCCTGACACAAATCATCCCATCCCGCTTCCAACATGACTGCGGCGTCGAGCACAACCACGGCGATGTCTGGCGAAACTTCTGCGAGTCGCTGTTCGAGAGCGGCTCGAATACGTGGATGAAGAATGCGATTGAGATCGTGACGAGCTTGTCGTTGATCGTTGTGTGTTCCAAAAACATGACTCGCGAGTGCTCGACGATCGACCGAGCCATCGGGAGCGAAGATGCCGGAACCGAATCGACTCCGTAACTGAGTTTGCACATCAGTCATGGCGAGCAATTCGTGCCCGACTTTATCTGCATCCAAAAGAAGAGTTGGAAAATACTGAGAGAGGCCGGAGGCAACCGCGCTTTTCCCAGATCCAATGCCACCCAGGACACCGATCACGAGGGGTTTAGGTCGCGAGGACACGTTGGTGGGAAGTCGGAAAGGGGAAGGGAGCGGATGCGGGACAATCCGTTGGGATGAGGATCGAGAGTCACGAATCCCCGCGACTCTGTCTCAAAAGAAGTGTTTTCTGCGAGGCGCGGCCATCCTGCCTCAAGCCATATACAGTGTCAACCAAGCGGTTTCTGTTGTCGGGAAAATCGTCCATTTGCGGATCGGCAGACTCATCGTGCAGGGTGCTGATGTGGATCGCAGGAAATACCAGCGTTCCGACGTGAGCCGAACACGCTAGCGCCGGGCGAGAAAACCAAGGCCGCAGCTAGGGCCGGCGACTCACATTCAGCGCGACGGTTTTCTGTGATCCGTATGAGGAGAGGCGATTCCGCGCACCGCTTCGTTCCTCGTCAGATGCGGTGCTGATGTCGTGAATGCCCTGACAAACTACTTTTTGATGCGACCTTTCACTTCTCGACGGACAACGTCTAAAGACTCCTTTGTCGCTGGTTGCTGTGATCACCATCATCTCGCAACCGAATAGGTTTGTTTGCGAAGCGAAGGCCGTCCGCTCAACGGCACCGAATTCGCCTGTGTTTGACTTCACTTGTGGCGTCCACGACGTGTGTTGCCGGTCGGCATGTTTGGTTCGTTTCCTTATCGTCTTTGGATCATCTTGTGAGCGACCAGTTCTTCACTTCTCCGACGCTGTTGAAGCGGCTTGCTAATCGTGAGGACCAAGAAGCCTGGACACGGTTCGTTGAGATGTATGGGCCAATGATCACGCGGTTTTTATCGCGGCGCGAGTCAGACTTGCTGGAGATTGAGGAGATCGTACAGCGAGTTTGTATCCGCATTTTGGATGCGATCCCCGGCTTTCACTACGACCCAGCACGAGGACGTTTTCGGTCTTACCTCGGAACGATTACCGCTCGGGAATACATCCGCCGTCAAAAGGAACGCAAGCCGACAACTGATCTCGACTTCAACACAGTTGGTCCCACGCTCGAAGCCGAATGGGAAGACGAGTCGAAATCACATCTCTTTGACTTGGCGGTAAAGCGGGTGCAGGCTGAAGTCACAGCGGAAGTTTGGTATGCATTTCATCAGCAGTGGTTCAACCAGCGTGACGTCGAGTTGTTGGCTCAAGAAATGAACCGTAACGCCAGTTGGTTGTATCAGGCCAAGAGCAAGACGTTGGCACGGCTGCGCGAAGAAGTTGATCGGCTTGCGAATGACGAAGGTGTGTTTCTGCGTGGAGGCTAAGGCTTGCGATGGAAGCTCACATAATCGTCGCAACGAGAGCCATACCGCGCATCCTCGGCCCACATTGGCACAGCCTGCGTGAGAAACTCAAACGGAGTAAGCGTTGCCAAGTGACCACGACTCGCGAACCATCTTGTCGGTATGACGACGAGTTGCAGCAGACGCGTTCTTTAATCGTTTGGCAGCTGTGATTAAGCATTTGTCGGCTGACCAGAGCGTCCCGGCGTCAGCATGTCGTTATCAAACCACGCGCCGCTTAGCTGCTTCAATTGGCGTAGCGAATGCTTTTAAGAATCTGCAGAGAATCAACCCCGGCGTCGTTGGCAGAGCTAGGATTCTTGCAAGTTAGAAGCAGATGCCACGAAAGGCGGGCCACTCGGATTCATTCAGGGATGACCTTGGATTCACCGCTGAGCGGTACTTAAATCTCTGGCATGGCATTGCTCTTGTGGCCACGCTGACGTTGTAGGGGGGATTCTCGTTCATCTCTTTTGCCCCCGGGACACGGTGTTCCGACGCTTTAGCCACTCTTGGTCGAGGACTAGCATCCCGTTTCATCCATGATGCCCTGACCGACCTTGCGGTCTGTTGTGGCTCCTCACAAGCCCCGTTGAGCGGCGACTCGGGAACTTCGCCAAAGGAACAGGGCCAATGACAGGCACGTTTATTGATTCACAGTTTGCGGGCTCGCTCGCGCATCGCATCTTGGTTGTCGAAGACGAACCAGAGCAGGCTGTTGCGCTTAAAGAACTACTGCAAGAGCATGGCTATCAAGTGCAGATTGCCAAAGACGGCGGGCAAGCACATTCGGCATTGACCATGAATCGCCCTGACTTCGTCATCATGGATTTGATCATCCCCGGCGAGTCCGGCTTTGAGATCTGCGATCGTCTCAAGCAGAAGGATGATTCCATTCCGGTGTTGATTGTCTCGGCGATTGAACTCGACGATGCCAAGGATCTCGCGCGGCGCGTCGGAGCCGATGGCTACCTGACCAAACCTTATGATCCGAGTCAGTTACTAGCGATGATTCCAGAAATTGCTGAGCAAGTCTGGCAGCGCAGTCACGGGGTGAAGCCCAAAGAAGAAGGACGCATCCGCTTCAACTGTCGGTGCGGCAAGAAATTCAAAATGAGCCCGCAACATCGCGGTCGCACGCTCACGTGTCCGGACTGTGGCGAACCGTTGGTCGTGCCTTATCACGATTAGTTACGCAGGCGCCGCGTCAGGTGACTCCACATCGCCTCGTTTCAATCTGCTCCGCTGTCTTACTCAACTGACTTCGCAAGGATCACATCATGGCCAAGCTCGCAATCATGACCGGCAAGTTGCAGGGCCAAAAAATGGCGTTGCCCGAGAAAGACATCGCGATCGGTCGCGACGATTCTTGCGAGATTCGATTGACCGGGACTGAGATCAGTCGTCGCCATTGCCAATTACGCATCCGCGGCGATTTGATCACGGCGAAGGACTTGGGTAGTCGCAATGGCTGCTATGTGAATGACATCAAAATCTACGAGGAGACAGTGCTGAATCACGGCGACCTACTCCGAGTCGGTTCGATGGTGTTCCGTATCGAGAGCGCACCACCTAAGACCGAGACGCCCATCGGCAAGACGAAAGCAGAACTCACAAAGCCTGAAGCTCCGAAGTTAGACACATCGAAGCCAGAGTCCTCGAAGGCTTCATCAAAAGCGAAGTCGCCCGATTATGAGCACATGGCGAATATCCCTTCGCCCAGCGAAGACAGCATTGTGAATTGGCTCATCGACGATGCGGGAGAGGATGGGGGCGCCGGAGATACGACAATCGTCCCGCGCTCTGCGGAAGTGTCCTCGATGAAGATCGCTCCCGGAGCGGCCGCCCCGGCTGCCGGCGCAGCCTCAAAGGCTCCCCCTAAGAAGCAATTTGCGACTGTGAAAGAAGAAGCCGCCGACATCATCCGGCGGCACTTGGAATCGCTGAATACTTCGTCGTAAGACCGACGGTCACGGCGAGGCAAGGCTGACTCGCACGACCGAGTAGACCAAGAACTCAGGCACCTCGAATGCCACACGGTCATCTGCTGGATTGAACTTGAGTGCGACTCGCTCGGGAGTTTCCGGCGTGCTCACTTCGACACTCGCAACTTTGCGACCCGTGGGGAGTTGCAAACGGACCCGTGCTCCATCCACCACTGGCAGAGGTTGCTCATCCGCAAGACCTCGACCAGCAGAGCGTGCTTGACGCGGCTCGATGCGGTTGTAGTTCACGAAGTGCAGCGTCAAATCCGATGATGCTGCCGGCCGCGTCAGCGACACTCGTACGCGTGACGAGACCTTGATGTCACTCAGCCGCGCCAACTTCAGAACAGCACGCCAATCGGTGACGCGTGGATCTATCTGTGGTCGCGAGTCGGCCTTGAGTGTTGCTGTCAGATCATCTGGGATGACGTCGAACAGCACATGCTCATCGAGCAGTTGTTTGCCGACATCACGGAACTTCGCGACAGCTTCGACATCGCCTTGATGCACAGAGCTGCGTGGAAACAGCAGCACAACTTCGCCTTCCGGACGATTGGCGGTGATGACGTCTGCATGGCGACGGATGAAACCAAAGTAGCGCGCGAATTCTTGCTTGACGAGTGGATCACCAATGCGGGCATAGAAACCCATCGGTGCGCCGCCATTTGCCGCCAGTTCTGCGATCGCCGCTCGAATACGCGTGCCTTCGTACTTGCCGAGCGTAAACGGCTTATCATCGAACGCGCCGCGAATGTAGCGCGCTTGCAACGTGCCTTCGCCGAGCAGGCCGTCATCCAGATCCGTGAAGTGCGCTGCGCCGCCTGTGCTGTACCACAAATAGTCTTCGCTTTGGCCCCAAAGCTCTGTGGGCAACAAGCACCGCTCGTCCCCGTTAATCTGCCCAAAGTTGCCGAGGTGATTCCATTGCGCCGTGATGAGATCCGGCTTCAAGCTACGGCCATACTTCACAAAGACCTCATCGAATGCCTGCTTATTGGCGATCTGTGACCAACGCAGCATCTCGCGCCGCAATGGCGTCGATTGTTTGGGATCATGCCAACACACGATTTCCTGAAAGCGGTGTGCGGCGAGGTTCTCGATACCAAACTGCTCCTTTAGGGCCGCCGCATCGTGTCGCTCTTTGAGGTACGACTTAAAGCCTGCGACGCAATGCTCACAGTGGCAATCGTGACGGTAGAAGTAGTTGGCGATGAAACCATCAACGCCAACATCAATGCCGTGCTTGGTCCATGCCTTGAGCACTTGCCGCCAACTAGGGTTATTGAGACATGCCCAATACTCGCGCATGCCGCCGATGCCATAGCTCTTGTTACTGATCAACTCGCCTTGCGCATCAACTTCCAACAACTTGAGGGGATCATCCACAGGTTTCCTACCCAGCAGCTTTTCATCCCATTCATCGCGATAGAACTTGAAGAAGCCGCGCGGCCTAGTGGGGCTCTCGGGATCACCGACGAGGAACTTCACATTCATGTGCCCAATGACTTTGGAGCCGAGCGCATGCACCTCGCGATTCTTTTGAGCGAACCATTCGCGGCATTCGGCGTGACCCTGTACTGGAAAGTGAGCGGGGTAGCCTTTCCCGTGTGGCGTGTTGGCAAGACTCCAATAGTGAGCCCCATAAAAACCGAGTTGCACGACCTCAGGCCGGGCAGCGGTGAGGAAGTCGAGGTAATCCGGATGACCATACTCGGCCCAGTGCGCGACCATGGTTGTGAATTCGAGTCGCTCGGAACGATCCGCCGCTCGCGATAACGAACTCAACGCCGCAACTAACAACGCCAAAACAACCGCAGTTCGACGCATCGCACGACTCCGTAAGGCTTGTGTAGAAAGGTGCTGAGAACCAATCGCAAAGCAAGCAGACTTCAAATACTCGGCGATCGCAAGTCGCACGAGGAGCGCGGTACGGAGCAGCCAAATCATCAGCGGATGCTGGATGTGGCGATTCATCACGACCGGTGAGTGCGGCGGAACACACGAACGAAATTGTTCCGCCGCAAGTGAAGCCAGGCCGCTCACCTTGTTTGAAGTAGGACTGTTTCTCGCCGATGAGTGAACTTGCGGCTTGTCTGTCGTTCTGCATCGACAAGACCGCTGGCGGACAGTGGGTGGATTGCGAGTCCTTACGTCTAATGCACGCGCTGGCCGGGGACGGCTCCTGAGTCGGGAGCGAGTAGGAAGACGTCTTTGCCGCCGGGGCCGGAGGCGCAGATCATGCCTTCGCTCAGGCCGAACTTCATTTGGCGCGGCTTTAGGTTCGCGACGCAGATCACCAATCGTCCGACGAGTTGCTCCGGCTTATAGGCGGCCTTGATGCCCGCGAAGACTTGTCGCTTTGAGTCTCCGCCGAGGCTCAGCGTCAGCTTCAAGAGCTTGTTCGCTTCGGGGACGTCTTCCGCAGAGAGGATGCGAGCGACTCGCAAGTCGACCTTCACGAAATCGTCGATCGTGCATTCGGCTGTCAGCGGTTCGGCGGCGAGGGCTTCCGGGCCGTCGTTCCATTGAGGAGCGGCGGGAGCTGCGGTGCCGGGTTCTACAACTTTGCTTTCTTCTGTCATCGCTTGGACCTGTTCTGAGGAGACTCGTTGGAGCATGTGCTTAAACGGGCTGACGCGCGTGCCGACGAGCGGCTGCCGAACGTCATCCCAACTTTGAATCGGAGCATTAAGTAGCTCAGCCGTTTGCTGAGCCAACTTCGGCAACACGGGGCTCAAGTAGAGCGCCAACTGCCGGAAGAGATTGAGAGCGACCGAGCAGATCTCGCGGACCTCAGCGGCCTTGCTCGGATCTTTGCGGAGCACCCAGGGTTGCTTCTCGTCGACGTACTTATTGGCGGCGTCGGCAAGCAGCATGATCTCGCGCATGGCGTTGTTGTAATCGCAGCGTTCATAGAGATCGGCGATGACATCCGCCTTCGCCGCCGCCGCTGCGAAGAGACCGCCGTCAGATGGGTACGACTCGCAGAGCGTTTGCTCGGCAACGAACTTAGCCGCGCGACTGGCGATGTTCACGACCTTGCCGACGAGATCCGAATTCACCTTCGCAATGAACTCATCGAGGTTCAGATCGAGGTCATCCAATTTCGGCCCGAGCTTCGAGGCGTAGTAGTACCGAATGAAGGCGGGATCGAGGTGCTTGAGATAGGTCGAGCCCATCACGAACGTGCCGAGCGACTTCGACATCTTCTCGCCGCCGACCGTCAAGAAGCCGTGAATGTGAACCTTATGCGGCAGATTGAACCCCGCCGTCTTGAGCATGCCCGGCCAGAACAGCGTGTGAAAGTAGGTGATGTCTTTGCCGATGAAGTGATGCACTTCGGTGTCGGAATTCTTCCACCAATCGTCGAGCGACTCGCCATTCTTCTTGCACCACTCATGAGTCGAAGCGATATACCCGATCGGCGCGTCGAACCAGACATACCAGTAATTGCCCGGAGCGTCGGGGATCTCGAACCCGAAGTACGGAGCCGGTCGCGAGACGTCCCAATTCCGCAACGTATCTCCGAGGAAGTGCCCCTTGAGGTAGTTCGCGACTTCGTCCTGCAAGTGCTCACCGGACTGAGTCCACTCAGCGAGGAAGCTGTGTAACTTTTCTAACTCAATGAAGAGATGCTGAGCCGACCGAACCTCCGGCGTTGCTCCCGACAGCGTGCTCTTCGGATTGATGAGTTCGGCAGGTGTGTAAGTGGCGCCACACTTCGCGCAGTTATCGCCCGGCTGATTCTCGGCCTTGCAGCGCGGACAAGTCCCACGCACGAAACGGTCCGCGAGGAACGTGCCTTCTTTGGGATCGAAGAGTTGCTCAACAGCTTCTTCTTTGACGAGACCGGCTGCGCGGATCTTGCCCCAAATCTCATCACACAGAGCGCGGTTCTCGGGGCTATTCGTCGAACCGTAATTATCAAACGCGACATCAAAGCCAGCGAAGTCGCGAATATGAGCGTCTCGCATATCAGCGATGAGCGCTTCCTCGCTGCGACCTTCTTGCCGAGCCCGAATCATGATGGCCGTGCCGTGCGTGTCGTCAGCACAGACGAAGACGCACTTGTTGCCGCGCAGCTTTTGAAACCGAACCCAAATGTCGGTTTGGATGTACTCGACCAAATGCCCGAGATGAATGTGACCGTTGGCATACGGCAAAGCCGCTGTCACCAAGATGCGACGCTCTGACATGGATTTCCTGCCGCTTAGTGAAAAACTACGGACTCGCGCGAGAGGTCCGACTCGAATGAAAGAGCGGGACAATAGGTCGCCAGGTTCGCGAAATGTAGGGCGGGCGGCGCTCGAGTAGTCGAACGACTGAGTTGGCCGAAGTGCTTGCTCGCTGGTTGCAGCGCACTCGGGAAATGAAGCGAGCCAACGACGGATTGTCCGTGATTGGCTCAAGTTCACCGATCAAAAATTGGAACGGGCTATTTGCCGCTGTATTATCACCATCACCACCATGTCTCGTGGTGGAGGTTCTTTAAGAGGGCTGCTGCCTTCGGCGACTTCGGGACGACTTGATTAAGGTTAGTTGATATGTCCATCACGTCTGCTCTTCGTCATTTTGCAATGATGTGCGTGGTGACGGTCTTTGCTTTTGAACTGGTGGCTGGTGAATTTAATCCCGATCTCAACATCGGCGACAAAGCTCCTGAGTGGAAGTCGTTACCGGGTGTTGACGATCAGCGCTACTCCTTGGCCGATTTCAAATCGAAGGATGTGCTCGTGGTGTTCTTCACCTGTAACTCGTGTCCGTACGCCATCGAGTACGAAGATCGTATCGCTGCTCTGGTGAGGCGGTACGACCGAGCTGGTCGCCAAGTCGGATTTGTGGGAATCAACGTGAATAAAGTTGAGGCCGACTTGCTACCCGCGATGAAAGTGCGAGCACAACAGAAGGAGTTTCGATTCCCGTACCTCTTCGACGAATCACAGCAAATTGCCAAGGACTTTGGGGCGGGCTACACGCCAGAGTTCTTCGTGCTGAATAAGGAACGCCGCGTCGTCTATATGGGCGCGCTCGATGACAATTCCAATGCCGAGCAGGTGAAACAACACTATGTCGCTGCGGCGATCGACGCCTTGTTGGCTGGTCAAGAACCCGTCAAGAAGGAAACACCGCCGGTCGGTTGTCGTATCCGCATGCAAAAACGCCGACGCGGTCAATGAGCTCGCGATCACGGTTGCTTCAAATGGTTGTTCGCGATGCGCTATTCTCGCACCGACTTGGCCCACAGCGTGAGCGACAGACTATCGATCCGCCAATAGTTAGGCTTGCTGTCACCGCCATTAGGTTGAGTGAGTTCGGGACGGCTTTGATCTCCAATGTTGAGGCCCAATCGCACGCTGCCATTCTCTGCCAGCTTCAAGGCAGCCAAGTCGGTGATTTCGAAGGACACCGTGCCTACGGGATCGATTTGCGTGCCGAGCGATTGTTGTTTTCCATCATTCAGGCCCAGGAGTTCCAGCCGACCAATTGGTCCCGAGAGTTGGACGCTCACCTGGCCACGCGTTGAGACCATCGGCAGCAATTCGGTCGGTACTTGGAAACGCAGCCAGACGGTGCTGAAACTCGCCGACTCGCGCCATTCATTACGGCGCGAATCATAGATCTGTGATGATGGCCGACCATCTGGCCTCGCAACCGAGCGGAATGGCAACAGCGGAGCCGGTACGACGAACTCTGTCCCATTTGTTGGCCGTTCAAGCTGCAACGGCAAGATGCTCAACGCTGAACCTACAGCGCGGTATTCCTCACCAACGTCAATGCCAGTGTTGCGAGCCGGAGTCCAACCCATCACCACGGGTTGTGCGGGAAAGTCACGGCGTTGCGGATTCTTCAACAGGTTTTGCATCACTTGGCGTCGTCGAGCCTGCTCGTCGTCGAGTAACTGAGCCCCCAAAAACTGATCACGACCAAAGACATTTGAAGTCAGCGCGACGAATTCGCCGGTGGACTGCATGTTGATGCCCATGCGTCCGGCGCGGGTGTCCAGCACTGGGTCCGAGAACTCGGTCGGCGGGTTCAAAATGTGTCCCGTGAGTCCGTCTGGTCCCAATGTGGCTCGCACCTTTGTCGGTTGGTGGGATTGAGTAGCGACCGAGTACGGAACAACGACTTGACCGGCGGGTTGCGGAACATTTTCCCAATGCCAATGCCCCATATCGGTCCACACCATGCGACGAGTGGTGCCTTGTAAGCCGGACATGCCAGGCACCAGTCGGCCTCCTTGGGACGCTTTGATCGCTGACTGAGTGCCCTCGGGATGATATGTCGCGAGCAAACCCTGCGCGATGGCGTCATCGCTGCCGGGCAAGCTTTGCACAACCTGTAAAGTTGCCGCAGTTGCTGATATCTCGTGCCGATTCGAATGGCCGATGCCAATCAAGAGTGCTCCGCAGGTGATTCCGAAGACGGGCACAATCCAGCCGAGACGTTCAAGCTGCTGTCGTCGCCAGAGCCAAATTCCAGCCACGATGATTGCGATCACAAAGCCGGCGAGCACACCAAAGATGATCCCTCGACTCGGGATGCTGTAACCAATGAAGTCGCTCACCACATTGGCGAGAAGATCGGGCGCGACGAGTTCATCGCCACGGATGAGGAAGAAGTCGCGCGTCACGTCACTGGTCTCTAGCAGTGGCTCAAACGCTGACGTGTGTTCGTGAGGGGGAATCCCCAAATCCGCCGGAGGTGGTTTCGTCCGAGTCGTCATCCAAGCACGTGGTCCTAGAGTCGTGACCAACAGACTGCCGTGTCCAAACGAACGCCCAAGAGCCGCTGGCCAACCATTGACGCGAGCACGTACGTCGAAGCCCGTCGTGACAACACGCAATAGGTCAACTGGGATTTCGTGATCGATCGTTTGAGGGCTTAGCTGATGTGGTGAGTCGGACTCGACGTCGATTCGAACAGTATTCAGCGGAACTCGATCGACGATATGCAACGTCGCCTCATCTCCCAAAAGGAGTTCCAGCACGCGCGGGTCAGTGCGGTCGAGCATGAGCCACACTCGACCTCCGTTGAACATCCAACGTCGAATTGCTGCCGCCGCTGCTACATCACGCGCGAGGCGATCGCCGGTGATGACTAAACTGGCGAGGGCATCCAGCGACTGCTCGTCGAATGGCAAACCTTCATAAGAAACGCGACCAATGCGGCGATCCAGAAACTGCGATAGCCGACAGCCGATGAGCAACTCGTAGGCTTCCGAGTTGGGGGCCATCGGCGAGTCGGCCATGTTCTCGATCAAGCCGGTAATTCGCTTATCGAAGTTGACGAGCAGCGCACCATCACCAATGAGTGAGCCATTCGAATCCTTGACCAGCACCTCGTTCGGACCATCTGCGTCGAAAATCAAGGAATGGTAATTGAGTACCCGTCCGGCTTTGGAATCGAGCTTCGGAATCAACACCGGCACACTGGAATGCAGCGTCGTATGGCCCGGAATGCGCAAACGCCGTGCGTATTGTAAGGTTGGTTCAGCGTCAAAATAGGTAGCAACAAGGACGTTCCGAACTTGGGCGCTGGAATTACTCACATTGATATGCAGTAACCCCCATTTCTCCGGCGCATAAACATGCACGCCACCGGGCGAGGCACGCACGACATCCAGATTCAATCGCTTCAGTTCTGACTGAGCTTCTACTCGATGCGTAGTGAGCAACAGACACAGAACGACCAACACGCTTCGGTAAGTCATCGCAGCGGATGTCGATGGTCGCAGATCCTGCGACGAAAGTGAGCTCGCAGACTCAATGTGACAAGCAGCAAGTTCGGACATCAGGTGTTCCACCGTTGAAGTCAACTTCGGTCCTATGCGTAGAAACCTAGATGCTTGTCCCAGTCTTCGAAAGTCGGGGTCACGTTCCGCAAACTGGCACTTGGTAACGCGAACAAGCCGGTTGGTAGTTCTTGGAGACCGATTCAAATCTCGGATTGAGGAGTCGTTTGTGATCACTACACAACGAAAGAAGGCGTGACCGACGGTCACGCCTTCTCTGGTTTATCAAACTCAACCGATATCAAACTCAACTACTCAGCTTGAGTCGGCAACGTAAACAAGCCCGAACTGGAACCCGCGCTGCCAGTTCCACCGCGCAATTCCTTCGGCTCCTTCGACTCTTTGGGAGCCTTCGCAGCCGGTGCTTCCTTCTCTTCGATCGGCTCGGTCGGAGTCTTGCGGCTCAGGCCGATCTTGCGATCGTCGACATCGACTCGCAGCACGCGAACTTCGATCTCGTCGCCGACTTTGCAGATCGTCTCGGGATTTTCGACCTTGTGATCGGCCAACTCGGAGACGTGTAGCAAGCCTTCCAGTTCCGACTCCAACTCGACGAACACGCCGAAGTTGGTGATCTTCGTAACCTTGCCTTTGACCATCGTCCCGACCTTGTAGCGGACCGGGATATCAGTCTCCCACGGATCGCCAGCGAGCTGCTTCAAGCCCAGAGCAATGCGCTTCCGCTCTTGATCGACAGACAACACGCGGCAAGCCAGCTCCATGCCCTTCTTGAGCATCTCGTTGGCGTGCGAAATCTTGCGGGTCCACGACATATCGCTGACGTGCAGCAAACCGTCGACGCCTTCTTCCAGTTCGATAAAGGCGCCATAGTTCGTGAGGTTGCGAACGGTGCCCGTGACTTCTTTGCCTTCCGGGTATTTCTCGGTGACGTTGTCCCACGGGTTGGCTTGAGTCTGCTTCATGCCCAAAGAGATCTCTTGCTTTTCTTTGTTGATGCCCAGCACCACGACGTCGACTTTGTCGCCAATGTTGACCAGTTCGGTCGGATGATTGACGCGCTTCGTCCATGACATCTCGCTGATATGCACGAGACCTTCGATGCCGTCTTCCAGCTTCACGAAGGCACCGTAGCTCATCACGTTGACGACTTCGCCGTTGACCTTCGTGCCGACCGGATACTTGTCGGCGACATTGTCCCACGGAGACGACTGAAGCTGCTTCATACCCAAAGCGATCTTCTCGCGCTCGCGGTCGATATTGAGCACCTTCACCTTGATCTTGTCGTCGATCTTGACCATCTCGGTCGGATGGCTGATGCGCCCCCAACTCATGTCGGTGATGTGCAGCAGGCCGTCGATGCCGCCCAAGTCCACGAAGGCACCGAAGTCGGCGATGTTCTTCACAACGCCATCGCGAACGTCGCCTTCCTTGAGTTCGGTGAGCAGCGTCTTCTTGAGCCGTTCCCGCATGTCTTCGATGAGCTTGCGGCGCGAGACGACGATGTTGCGCCGCTCTTCGTCGATCTTGAGAATCACGCACTCGATGTCTTGATCGACGTAGGTGCCGATGTCGTGCGGACGCCGAATATCAACCTGACTGGCGGGCAAGAAGACGTTCACGCCGATGTTGACCAAAAGACCGCCCTTGATCTTCCGCATGACCTTGCCGCGAACCGTATCGCCCTCTTTGTGAGTGGCGATGATCTTCTCCCACTCGCGCAGGCGGTCGGCCTTGCGCTTCGAGAGGACCAGCATGCCGTATTCGTCTTCGAACTCTTCCAGCAGGACTTCGACTTCGAGACCCGGATCAGGAGGAGTGTCATCCCACTCTTCTTTGGGAACGATGCCTTCGCTCTTGTAGCCGACATCGACGAGGACATCGTCGCCCTCGACGCGAATCACTCGGCCTTTGACGATCTTGCCGGCGTCAAAGGCAATGGGAACTTCATGATAGATGTCGTCGTATTCATCTTCGGTCGCGAAGTTCGAACCCATTGCGGCAAATTGAGCGTTGAGTTCGTCGTCGTTGATTTCGAACTCGTGCATCATCAAACGATCAACCATGAGACTGACTTTTCCAGCGTTGCATCCGTAACGAGCGGTGAGTCATGGCGAGGAGACGCGGCAAAAATTGGAGATCCTGGACCGTGTCACTTCGACCAACAAAAAAACGTGTGTCGCAAGAGCTGACACACGTTTGAGAATTTGACAATAACCGCCGTTAGAGAAAGGACCGCCCGGAGCCTCCCAAACACAGCGTCTGGGAAAAATCGCCCGGAGCGAAGGGGTGAGACTATAGGGAGCGACTCCTTTGGCTTCTACTCAAGAAATGCCTGTCGTTTGAGGTCTATTCGTGCTTATTTCGGATTGAGATATGCCACGTTGAATCGATTTCATGGGGTGAGCAGCCTGTTGAAAAACACGGGGAGCACGCTTTGAGCGTGTTCGAACCCAGTCAATATCAGGTACGTCGAACACATGTCCCATGCAATCCGACAGGCTGTTAGTGCGAGTGCCGCAGGATGATTTTGGCACTGATGCTCGCCTTGGAGCGGTGTCGTTGAGTCGGATGATTAGATCGAGGTTCGGGACTTCGCGAGACGTCACGCGGCGGATCGTTTGCAGAGATGCCGTCTCATCAGCAACCTGCTTGCGACTGCGTCATGCTCCTTCGGCAATTCACTCAGGCAACACATCATGAAGCTTGGCATCGTCACCTATATGTGGGGCGCAGAGTGGGACGTTCCCACTCTGATTAAGAACTGCGAAGCCACGGGCTTTGAAGGCGTTGAACTTCGCTCGACCCACAAGCACGGTGTTGAGCCGACATTGGACGAGATTGCTCGCCGCGAAACCAAGAAACGGTTTGCGGATTCGAAGGTCGTCTGCGTTGGTTTGGGTTCAGCGTGTGAGTACCACGATCCCGATCATGGCATCGTGCTGCAGAACATCGAACTGACCAAGAAGTTCATCGTGCTTTCACACGACGTCGGGGCGTCGGGCGTCAAGGTGCGACCGAACAAGCTGGTGCAGGGCGAGGAACGCAAACGCACCGTGGCACGGATTGGTGAAGCACTCGTCGAGTGCGGCAAGTTTGCCGCCAACTACAACCAAGAGATCCGCGTGGAAGTGCATGGAGTCGGTACCGCTAAGCCCGAAGTCATGCGTGAGATCATGGACGCGGCTCA
>Ga0172376_10000551_pt1 | contig 48086 bp, 28 predicted proteins | sample Lak35m_FD_121114 | JGI IMG/M metagenome (GOLD analysis project Ga0172376, IMG submission 121114) | Freshwater microbial communities from Kabuno Bay, South-Kivu, Congo - kab_092012_35m | ecosystem: Environmental > Aquatic > Freshwater > Lake | place: Democratic Republic of the Congo: South-Kivu...
ATCAACGGCGGGTATGTCAAAGACGAAGACGTCTTGAGCTTCAGCGACTCGGACTTCAACCCGACTTTCGGAAGCGACATCACATCGAGCTTCGATCCCGATCTCGGCATCCTCACGTTGTCGGGCACGGCGACGAACGTTGTCTGGCGCGAGGCGCTCGGGCAGATTCATTACGACTCGCTCGGCGGACTCGTGCCCGGAGTGCCGCTCACCGTCGGTCCGCGCGTGCTGTATATCGTCGCGACGGATGATGTCGGTAACGAGCTTGAAGACTTCGTCGTCATCAACGTGACTGACACTCCCGAGCCGCTGCCTATAGCAGAACTGGCACTCTCAACGCGCAATCGTCGGCTCGAACCCGATGTCGAAATGCTGCCGGTCGATCCCGAATTGACGCTCACTCACGACGCTGCGCCGCTCGTGCGAGCAACGGTCTCGATCGTCGACGGTCATGTGCCCGGCGTTTGGCAACTGGCCGTCGGCACGAGCTTGCAGAACCTCGACGCCGATTTCGATCCACTGACCGGCGTGCTCACGATCACCGGTCCGGCGAGTGCGAGCGACTACGAAACCATTCTCCGCAGCGTCAGCCTTTTGAGTCTCGAAGGGCACCGCGACAACACCAACATCGCGATCGTCTTCAGCGTCACCGACGGCATGAACTCAGCCGAGACCGATCCGCTCAATGTGCGAGTCGTCGCGGCTCCGTTCCTCGCAGCAACGCTCGATAACGTCGTCAGCTACCAACATGGCCGCGAGACGATTCGCGTGCATGATGGCTTCGTGCTCGACTTCGACTCGAACGTTACCGGTGCTGTCGTTTCAATTACAGAAGGCTATCACCCGGATCAGGACGAGCTGCTCTTCACGCTGCAACCGGGCATCGATGGTTCGTTCGATGCGACGACCGGCACGCTCACACTGACGGGCCGAGCAACGGTCTCGAAGTATCAGCGCGTGCTCGATTCGATTGGCTATCGTAACAGTCGCGTCAACCCTGCAGCCGGAGATCGCGTCATCACCTTCATGGTGCAACGCGGCGGACTGGAGAGCAACAAGCTCGATGCGCTCGTCGTTGTTGAGCCAGAGATTGTCGCCCCCATCGTTGATGTCGGCGCGACGGCGGCCTTCACTGAGGACGGCTCGGCCGTGCCGCTCGTCCCGAACGTCAGCATCACCTCGCGAGACGCGACAGCGTCGTTCGGTGCTGCTCCCGACATGCTCTATGCCGCTGAACTCGACATCGTGAATTGGATCGCAGGCGAAGACGAACTGACCGTGCCGGGCACGGACGCCATCTCCGCGAGTTACGACCCCGCGATCGGTCGAGTCTTCTTCAACGGCCCCGGCACGTTCGATGAATACGAAGCACTGCTGCGCGGCATCACCTATCGCAACCGCAGCCAGGCTCCGACAACGACGCCGCGTACCGTCAACATCCGCGTGCAAGAGAGCGGTCTGCACGGCATGCAAAACCTGACGCTCAGCACTCAAACGATCGTTGCCGCGCCCGATCCGGTCTCGGTGACAGCGGGCACCGTCGAGCCGATCAACGTGCTGATGAACGCGAGCGGCGGTTCGCTCGGACTCGATGATTTGCAGTTCTCTTCGTCGGCCTTGAGCGACACGGCAGCCGAGCTGCGTTTCGTCCCGACTCAACTGCCAGACGATTTGCTCGGGCAAGTCGTGCTGACGGACGGCACTCCCGTTGAGATCAATGTGTCGTATCCCATCAGCCAATTGGGCGATCTGCGGTTCGAGCCAGCCGAAGGCGGAATGGGCACTGCGACCTTCAGTTACTCGGTCGTTGTGTATGACGCCGCGACCGGTCACTCCGAATCCGAAGGCTTTTCGCAATCAGTCAACGTCGCCGTTGAAGGCGTCGTCACGAGCACCATCGAGCAAGCCTTTGCCGCGCAGATCTACCGCGCGTTGCTTGAGCGCAATCCCGATGCGACGACGCTCGCGGACCTCTCGTCGAAAGTCAGCTTTGCGCTGTCAAAGGTCGGTCGCGAGAACGGCTTCAACACCGACACCGATGCCCGAGCGAGCGTCATCAACGAGCTCGTCAACAGCAGCGACTACCGCGAGACCGCGATCAACTCGCTGTATCAAGACTTACTCGGACGCGTTCCGACAACCGACGAACTCGAGAGCACCGCTACGACCGCCGAGCTTCAGCGCGACCTGCTGATCTCGTCCGACTACTTCTTCCAGCACAACGCCGACGGCTTCACGAGCTACGTTGCTGCCGTCTATCAGGATCTCTTCGACCGCGATGCGACCGAAGTCGAACTCGCGAACGGCGTCGATCAACTGACCGACAGTCCTGATCGAGCCGTCTTCGTCGATTCGCTGAATCCGCTGACGATCTCGCGAGAAGATCGCACCGCGCTGTTCGTCGAACTGCTCAATCGCGAGCCGACGTTCCGCGAGTCGCTCTCACTGGCCGGCCTCAGCCGCGAGGAGTTGCTCGCCGCGATTCTTTCGACCGACGACTACTACGTTCGCTACTCGATCCCAACGAACTCGCCACGCATTCGCACGCACGTGACGAACGGCTTCGAGTCGATCGGCATCGTCGGCGACGTCACCGGCGGTCATGCAACCGGCACGCTCATCGCGCCGCAGTTCGTGCTCGTCGCCGCTCATACGGTGGTGGATACGCCGCCGGGACAAGTGACGTTCACGATCGGGAGTAAGACGTACTACATGGAGCACGTCTACGTGCATCCCGACTACGACCCCGAGCAAACCGGCAGCGACGGAGCGGACGACATCGCGATTCTGAAGCTCCGCGAGCCGGTAACAACAATCACACCGGCGCGACTCTCAGGCCGTGCTCCGAAGTTGGGCGAGGTGCTCGATCTCGTCGGCTTCGGGCAAGAGAAGGGCGCGGTCTTCGGCACGAAGCGCGAAGGTTCGACGCCGCCGGTCTTCGATGTCAGCGAAAACGTCTTCCATTGGCAGCACCTCAGCCCGACGCAAAACGACTCTGATCCGGGCGACTCCGGCGCACCGCTCTTCGCGACGATCAATGGCGAGCAGCGAATCGTCGGCATCGTCTCCGGCGGCACATCGGACTCCGACGTGCTCGGCGAAATCGGCACGAACACGCGCGTTGATTCGTATCTCGACTGGATCCAATCGGTGACGGGCAGCCTCAACGTGACGAACGAAGCCGATGCACCGTCGCTGATCTTCGAGACCGATCGCATCGTCATCGACGAGAACTCGACCGAGCATCGCGTCGCGTTCCTCACCAACACCGCGCCGGGTCTCACGTTCTCAGTGACGACGAATCGTCCGACGTTCTTCAAGACGTTGGTCGTCGATCAAGACGGACGCCCCGACGGCGACATCGTCTTTGAGCCCGCCATCAATCGGCGCGGCTCAGCGAAGATCTTCGTGACCGTGACCTCGGGCAGCATGAGCGTCACGCGCACGCTGACCGTTGTCTCTCAAGAGCGCAACGACGCCCCGACGATCGACCCGATTGAAGAGATCGTCTTACCGCGCGGCACTGCCGGCACGAGCGGCGGTGTAACAACACTGACAACCCGCCTCACCGGCATCAGTCCGGGCATCGGCGAAACCGGCGACGTGCGCGTGCGACTGACCGACGTCGCGCCGTCGACGTTCTTCGAGTCGATCAGCCTCACACTGACCGCCGACCAAAAGGCCGCCGACTTGAGCTTCACTCCGTCCGCGACGGCAACGGGATCAGTGCAACTCACAGTCGAAGTCAGCGACCTCGACTCGAACGGCAACATCGCGCGAACGACAACTCGGCCAATCATCCTGCAACTGACCGACGCCGCGCTGACCGCGCGCGTCATCGACGGAGAACTCACACTCGAAGCCCCGACATCCGCAGCTGTCGATTGGCAACTCACTTCCAACATCACGCAAGCCCGCCCCGACGGCAGCAACAGCAGCATCTCGCTGACCTCAAACCCGAGCAGCCCGACGCCGATCACGATCAACCTGCAAAGCGTCATTCGCGAGATCACCGCGTTCTTGAGCCTCTTCGCCGACACCTTCAACGCGCTCGGCATCAGCGTCCCGGTGACAGCGATCGGCATGAACGGTGACGACACGCTCTTCGGCGGCAACGGCAATGACGTGCTGCTCGGCGGCGCGGGTCGCGACGAACTCAGAGGCGGCTTCGGCAACGATCAACTGAGGGGGCAAGGCGGAGCCGACGTTCTCAATGGTGGCGCGGGCATCGACATCCTCAACGGCGGCGCCGGAGTGACGATCCTCAGTGACGAAGTCGCAGGCTCACTCACGCTGGGTAATACCGGTTACACCAGTTCGCGCGGCGATCGAGCACTCGCCACCGAGATCAGTCGAGCAACCCTCATCGGCAGCGACCGCGACGATGCGATCTCGACGATCGGCTTCACATCGGGCCTCGCAACGGTCTTCGGCGGAGCGGGCAACGACACCCTGCGCGGCGGCGGCACGCGCGACACGTTCTACGGAGAAGACGGCAACGACATCCTCAACGGCGGCGGCAACCGCGACTCGCTCTTCGGAGGAGCGGGCAACGACACCATCAACGGAGTCGGCGCTTCTGACCTCTTAAGCGGCGGCGCCGGCGACGACTTCATCATCGGCGGCGAAACGAACAGCACGCTCTTCGAGTCCGTCGACGGAGCGATCACGGTCAGCACAAACTCAAAGGGAGTCGTGACAATGACCGGCCTCGGCAACGACACCGTCCGAGGCCACTTCAACGCCGTGCAACTGGAAGGCGGCACCAGCAACGACCTCATCGACGTCCGCAACTTCGCCGGCAAAGCGACCCTGAAAGGCGGAGCCGGCAACGACTCCCTCATCGGCACGGCCTTCGCCGACCTCCTGCTGGGCCAATCCGGCAACGACTCCCTGCAAGGCAACGCCGGTCGAGACACCTTAGACGGAGGTAACAACTCCGACACCCTCGACGGAGGAGCCAATCACCCCGACGAGATCCGCTACGACCTGCTCGACACCGTCCTCGCCGACAACCTCGATCTGCTGATGTTGATCTAAGCCAATACGACAACTCTCAACTCGGAATACGACGCCTTCGTAGAATGCTCACCCTCACTCGTTAGTTGGTTTGTATGTGTTACTCGCGCCGACAAGCGAACTCTGCTTGAGGAAGCCCCATGGTTGCCGCTCGGCTGGCATTCCACGTCAGCATACCAAGTATGCATCAAGTTTCCGACGGGAAGCCAAACCAGTGACTTAGAGGCCATTAGTAATGCAGAAAGAACGAGCGATCCTCGAAAACAGAATAGAGGGATGACTTGCAACAAGACTCGATAACTCGAAAGGATTTATTGTTTGACAGTTCGGAAACTTCCGATATATTTGACCGTGCAAAGGGAGAACTATGAGCAGTAAGTATCGGCTGACGAGTTTGGATGCACTGGGGCAGGCGGCGGAATGTCTTCGCGTTCTGGCTCATCCACATCGCTTGCGCATGATCCAAATGTTGTTTCAGGGCGACCATACCGTCAGCGCATTGGCGGAGGCCTGCGAGCTTCCCACGGCGATGGCATCGGAACATCTGCGTCTCATGCAGCGATGCGGGTTCTTGTCGAGCGAGAAGGATGGACGCAAAGTGTTCTACCGCGTCGTTGAACCACACTTGAAGCACATCCTCCAGTGCATCGAAGATCGATTTGATTCCGCAAACGGTAAGTGACTTTTCGCTCAAACAGTTCGACCAGTTCCGACATATTAAACTATCAAAGTTAGGAGTTTCCAATGAATGTCACAACGATGTCCCCTCGACAACTGCATGATCGAGTGCAATCCGGCGCATCCATCGAACTGATCGATGTTCGAACTCCCATCGAATATCGCGAAGTTCACGTCAGCTTCGCTCGTAACGTGCCACTTGATCAGTTGGATGTGGCTAAGCTTGTTCAGGACCGCAAGGACTCGGGACAGCCGCTCTATGTCATCTGTCGGTCCGGTAGTCGTGGCAGACAAGCCTGCGAGAAATTTCTCGCTGCGGGATACACCAACGTCGTGAACGTCGACGGTGGCACGCAGGCATGGGATCAAGCTGGTCTGCCGGTTGTTCGTGGGGCCAAGACCATGTCACTCGAACGGCAAGTGCGAATTGCAGCCGGACTACTCGTACTCGTGGGTGCGGCGCTGGGAGCCATGGGGAATCCATACGGAATCGGCCTGGCTGCGTTTGTCGGGGCTGGCCTGATGTTTGCAGGGATTACAGACACTTGTGGCATGGGGTTATTGCTGGCCCGCATGCCTTGGAACCAAGTTCCCAAAGCCCCATCCTCAGAAACGAATAGCAGCGGACCAACATGCCCGTCCAAGTCATCCTGTTGCAGATAGTTCAAGCACCGAACCGGTCCAAGACACACATTTCATTCAGGAGCAGTGATCATGCTTCTCAAGCAGTATTATCTTGGTTGTCTCGCACATGCGTCCTATTTGATTGCGGACGAACGGACCAAACAAGCCATTGTCGTCGATCCCCAACGCGACATCGAGCAATACTTACGTGACGCCCAGGCGGGTGGCTACACGATCCAGTACGTCGTACTCACACACTTTCATGCAGACTTTCTTGCGGGGCATATCGAGCTTCGAAATCGCGCGGGGGCGCGGATTGTGATGGGAGCCCGCGCTCAAGCCGAGTTCGATGTGCAAGCGGTGAAAGAAGGGGACCGCATTGAATTGGGCGATGTCCGCATCCAAATCTTAGAGACCCCAGGACACACACCCGAGGGCATCTCTTTGCTGGTCTTTGACCTCGCACGAAGCGACACCGTTCCGCATTCAGTGCTCACTGGTGACACGCTCTTTATTGGCGATGTCGGTCGGCCGGACCTCTTAGCATCGATCGGCGTCACGGCCGATGAGCTGGCTGAGATGCTGTATCGGTCGTTGAACAAACTGCGTGACTTGCCAGAGACCACTCTCGTCTACCCAGCGCATGGCGCAGGTTCCATGTGTGGGAAGAATCTGAGCAAAGAGACGGTCTCAACAATTGGTGAGCAGAGGCGGTTCAACTATGCCTTACAGCCAATGAGTTTCGCCGATTTCAAACGGCTCGTGACGAGCGATCAACCAGAGGCTCCGGACTATTTCGTCTACGACGCCGTCATGAACCGTCAGGAACGTCGTGACTTAGACTCGACGCTCCAATTGTCTCTGAAGGCCCTGAGCGTCGACGAAATTTTGCAATTGCAAGACCGGGGCGCGGAGCTCGTGGATGTCCGCGACGCGGCCAATTTCGAAGGCGCGCATCTGGCGGGCTCGATCAACATCGGACTTCAAGGCAAATACGCGACGTGGTGCGGCTCGATCCTCAGCCACCATCGGCCCATCGTGGTGATTTCAGAGCCCGGAAATGAGGCTGAAGCCGTGATGCGGCTAGGCCGTATTGGCTTCGACAATGTTGTGGGCTTCCTCGGTGAGGGGATGGCAGCGCTGCAATCGCGGCCAGAACTGATTCGAGTGATTGCTCGTATCACGGCTCCTGCGCTGGCAGAGCAACTCGTTGAACCGCTTGCACCGTTCGTACTCGATGTCCGCACAGAGAAGGAATGGCGGTCCGGACACATCCCAGGCAGCCACAACATTCCGTTGTCACATTTGCGAGAGCGCATCGCGGAAGTGCCTGAGCAGCATCAGGTCGTCGTTCACTGTGAAGGCGGATATCGCTCGGCGATCGCGACGAGTCTGCTGGTCAACGCTGGGCGAACCAAAGTCAGTGATCTCGTGGGCGGCATCAAGGCGTGGAACGCATCGCAGCTACCAACGGACTCTGAGGGAAGCGTGTCACCAAGCTGCGCGATGAATTGTACGAGGTGAACAAGGCATCCTGGTTAGAAAGGATGCATCAGCCATGCATGACATTTTGATTCTTGCCAGCCTGGTTGTGGGTTGGGTCGTTGTGAACCCCGTGTGCTGCCGCTGTTGAATGTCGGACGTGCAGGAGTGGCGCTTGTCGCCGACCACAAGTTGATCTGCACGATTCGATAGTTCGTCAGATCAATCGCGACATGCGAGCAAGGTCGCTTATGGGCGAGACGGCTCAAAAGCTATCCACGGCCCCCCCCTGAGTGAAGCGCGGATTGCGGCGACGGAGACATCACCATGATCGGGCTCAGCCTTTTGTTTGGAGCAATCGTTGGTCTCTCACTAGGACTGACTGGTGGTGGCGGGGCAATCTTCGCAATTCCACTACTGGTCTATGGGCTACATGTTCCCACGCGCGAAGCAGTGGGGATTTCATTGATGGCCACTGGAGCAACGTCACTCGTAGGGTTCTTGTATCGCTGGAAGCTGGGTGAGATCGAAGTCCGCACCGGACTGCTCTTCGCGGTTGCAGGGATGCTAGGAGCACCAGTCGGCACATGGATCGCAGGCTTTTTGCCAGAGACTGTCGTGTTGTTGTCATTTGCCGGTCTAATGGTGATCGTCGCTGTCAAGCTCTGGCAGCAGGCCGCGCATCCGGTACTGAGAGTCACAGCTTGCTCAACTCTGGAACACGTGGATGAACCAACTTGCCAGCGCGATCTTACGGGACTCTTAATTCTCAACTCGCGTTGCGCCATGCTGTTGGTGGTTGTAGGCGTCTTGACGGGAGTGTTGTCGGGAGTCTTCGGGGTCGGTGGCGGATTCATCATCGTGCCTGCATTGGTGCTGTTCAGCGGCATGCCGATCCAGCGTGCTGTCGGTACATCCTTGCTGGTGATCACACTCGTCAGTGTGTCTGGAGTTACGTCACAGCTCTGGTCAGGACGCGACGTTTCGCTCGACATCACAAGCTGGTTTGTCACCGGTGGAATCTCTGGTTTGATAATCGGCCAACGGATTAGTCATCGGCTGCCTGGCTCCTTGCTACAGAAGATCTTTGCGATCGCCATCCTGGCCGTGGCAGCTTTTATAGTTATTCGTAATTCCGGTGCTTGAACGCCGATCAAGAACTCATCCCGCAGTCACTACCAAGCCAACACGGTGAGTGATGGCTCGATGAGGGCTGCGTCACTGCTCTCTCTGAAAGGAACTCCATCGATGCCATGCTTGGAAAAGCTTGTCTGCATTTTTGTGCTCACACTTCTCTGTCCCTCAGCTTGCATTGCCCAAGAAAAGAGTGTCAAGCCGGGTATCAACGAATCCTTCCGTGACCCTAACCCCACAGAGTTTCTGGGACGCTTTGAAGTTGAAAGTCGCGAAGTCTTCGCGCGACGCAAAGAGATCGTGGCGGCGTGTCAGATTCAGCGTGGTCAGACGGTGGCCGATATTGGCGCGGGAACAGGTTTATTCACTCGCATGTTCGCCGATGTTGTTGGCCCCGATGGTCGTGTCGTGGCCGTCGATATCTCACAGAATTTTCTCGATCACATTCAGAAGACCAGTCGCGAAGCCGGTCAACAGAACGTCGACACGTTGCTTTGCAAAGCGGACTCTTCCGAGCTACCTGCGGAGTCCATTGACGTTGCCTTCATCTGTGACACCTATCACCACTTCGAGTTCCCACAGAAGACGTTGGCATCGTTGCATCGGGCACTGAAGCCAAGCGGGCGAGTCATTCTTGTCGACTTTCGTCGCGTGCCTGGCACCAGCACGGACTGGGTGCTGAATCACGTTCGCGCCGGTCAAGAGGTCTTCGAAAGCGAAGTAATACAATCCGGCTTTCGTAAGACACGCGAGGTCGCTGGCGTGCTGAAAGACAATTACTTCACAGAGTTCACGAAAAGCCCATCTCCCGGATTGAAGCCTCTCGAATTTCCGATCATCGCCGGATTTGGTGGCGTCGTGATCGTGCCTAATGCCGTCGAGAATCCACGGCCCGGAGCGAAAATCCTTCTGGATGTGACCGTTGAGTCCAAAGCCGGAGATGTGAGCAAAGGACTCGATCGCGCCGCTCGCTTACTGAATCTCTATGGCGCTGCCGGGCTGAAATCATCGGACATCAAGATTGTGGTGGTGTTACACGGTGAAGCGACTAAGTGCGCCCTCAACGACGAGTTCTATCAGCCTCGATTCGGCGTCGAGCGAAATCCCAACCTGCCGTTGATCCGTGAATTGCGAAAAGCAGGAGTCGAAGTTTTCGTGTGCGGCCAGGCTCTCAACTACAAGGGCTTCCCAATATCCGCAGTGACCAAGGAAGTTCCCATCGTCGGCGCAGCGTTGACTGTCACCGCGAACCGACAAATGGATGGCTATGGCTATCTAGCGATCCCCTAAGAGAGCCAGAAAACACCGCCTGGATCCCCTGTTGGCGTTGCTGAACGGTGATGAGCAGTTCCTCAGCGGCGGTCTCGCTGACGATGCGAATTATTCGCCAGCTTGTCATCCTAACGCCTTCAACCGGCATCGTTTTCCCAGGGAAGACCGCTCACGTGACTGCTCCGACTTCAGGCCACTCTTCATTCACGACAATCGCTCGGCGGTTCCGTACCGAACTGAGCTTGATCATCGCTTTCATCGCCGTTGTGCTTGGTACGATCTGGCTCGATCAATCGAAGTCGTACGTCCATAAGCCCACCGAGAATGCCAAAGAAGTGCTTAGGCAGACGTCAATTCTCGGCATCGTGGCGCTGGGAGCGACGATCGTCATCATTTCTGGCGGGATCGATCTTTCCGCCGGATCGGTGATGGCCTTCAGCGGCGTGATCTGCGGTTCGATCATCTTGCGACTCGCGCCTCAGAATGCGCGTGGAACGCCGTTAACCGAAAACATTTCGGTGTGGATCACACTGGCCGGAGTCGGCGGCACACTCCTCGTCGCCGTGCTGGTGGGGACATTTCATGCGTGGCTGATCACCGTCGTGAAGTTGCCTCCGTTCGTAGCGACATTGGCTTCGCTCGTCGGGCTACGCAGCCTTGGACGAGTGATTGTCCAAGATGTCAATCTCGCCATCACGGGAGAGTCCAATACGCAGATGTATGTGAAAGGCGCCGCGTTCCGAGTCCTCGGACAAACTGTTTGGGTACCACTCATCAGCTTCTTGTTTCTCAGCGTGTTGTGTTGGATCTTGCTAACGAAGACCGTCATTGGACGGCATTTGTTAGCGATGGGTGGCAACGAACAAGCCGCTCGACTGAGTGGCATTCGCACCGATCGCCTGAAGTGGCTCGCGTATTGTGTCGGCGCAGTGACAGCGGCAATGGGTGGCATCATGTATTCAGCGAATGTCGGACAGGCAAACCCAGCCACCGACGCCGTCGGCTTTGAACTCAATGCCATCGCGGCTGCAGTTGTGGGTGGTTGCAGCCTCGCGGGCGGGATTGGCACCGTGTCTGGCACGATGCTGGGGGCTCTCTTCTTGCGAACCGTCATGGACTCGGTTGCCAAAACCGTGAAGTCCAAACCGGACGATTTTCAAGGACTCATCGTCGGCATCTTGGTGGTCCTGGCAGTGACGTTAAACGAACAGAGCAGCGGACGATCATTACAGCGCCGCTACTTCCCTGGAGGACTCGGCGTTTTGACCTGGCTGATCCTCTCGTTGCTCGCCGGACTGATCTCGGGAGCGATGTCGACCAAAGGCAAGCTGACGACGGGACTCTCCGTCGGGTTGCTGGTCGCGGTATTGCTCGGAATCAAGCTGCTGCTCGAACGTCGTCACTCTGGCAACAAGGTCGGCGCATGAGATCCCTTGGCCGCCCTGCCCTGCTCGGGGTCACAGTGCTCACTCTGTTGACAGCAGCGACATCAGCAACGTCTGCGGATGAAGTCGTCACCCAAGCATCAACCGCTCACAGTCGAATTACGATTACTGGAGAGATACTCGATTACACCGGCAAGAAACTGACAATCAAACTGGCCCCCAACAAACCAGAACAAACTTATGCGACCTCCGAAGTGATCTCGGTCAAGACGTCTCACAATGACGCGCATGAAGCCGGACTTAAGGCACTCACAGCGGGTGATCACGACACCGCCGAAGCGGCATTCGAACGTGCCATCAACCAAGAACTACGGACTTGGGTCAGACGCGAACTACTGGCGTTGCAGGTGCGTTGTTCTCTTCGTCAAAGTAACTGGACTGTTGCGGCCCAACGATTCAATCGCCTTTATCAAAGCGACATCGATACTCGGCAAATCGACTTGATCCCGCTCTTCTGGTCGGTGCATCCAACTGATGCCGCGACACGTGGACAAGCTGCGGTTTGGCTGCGTGACAAGCAAGCACTCCTGCAATTGATCGCTGCGAGTTGGTTGTGCTTCGAGCCGAAGTACGACGCCGAATGCGAGCAGCTGTGGCCATCGCTGGTGAGAAACCCTGATGAACGACTGCGAACACTCGCTCAATGGCAAAGCTATCGGCGACGATTGGCTGTCGACGGCGTTGGCGATCTGGAATTGCAACGCTGGGAGCAACGAGTGGCTAAGCTCGAAGCACCGCAACGGGCTGGGCCTTACTACTTGATTGGGCAAGCCCTCGCCGCACGGCACGAATTCGATCTCGCTGCGGGTGCGTTCTTGAGACTGCCCCTCGCACATCCCAGCGACCATCCCCTCACTGCCGAAGCGTTGCTCAACGCGAGCAAGTGCCTCGACAAAGCCGGCATGCGAACCGAAGCCACCGCGCTATTGAACGAACTCGTGACCAAGTTCGCACAGACACCGTTCGCCGCCGAAGCTGACCGCCTGCTGAAACAGCGTTAACACCGCCCTTCCATGTCATGGGAGCGCGTCGTTAAGTCACCACCGAACATCGGCACTGAAAGACATTCGCCGCATGCAGACTCTCGAACTCAAACAAGTCATGACTCAGACGCTCCGGGATGGCTCGTTCATTCAAGTCTCATTAAGTAGGCCGACTGACGCTGCGGCTGCAGTGCGCAAGGCAGTTGCCAAGACGGTGGAACTTAAAGCCGGGGCACACTTGCAAGTCACGTTCGTCGAAGGCACTCGCGAAACGCATCGCAATATCCGCATCGAGGACGCGGCAGCGGAGATTGAAAAGCTCTTCGCGGAGTCATTCCAAGAAGCGAACGTTTTCCTCACCTCGGCCGACATGACTTTCAAGCGCCGGGTCGACGGCACCCTGGATGTTGTCCAACGCAAACCGTCAAAAGCCGCCGCATTGCCCATTCTGCACAACCGCAGTAAGCACTATTTGATTCCCGATGGGACGCCCTGCCCTTTTCTGGTCGAGATTGGAGTCATGACTCGCGATGGGCATGTTCGAGCGGCCAAGTACGACAAGTTCAGACAAGTGAATCGATTCCTCGAACTGGTCAACGACGTGTTGCCGGAATTACCTAACCAGGGCGTTCTGCGTGTCGTCGATTTCGGTTGTGGCAAGAGTTACCTGACCTTCGCGTTACATCACCTGCTCACCAGCATTCATGGCCGCGAAGTCGAGATTGTGGGACTCGATCTCAAACGCGACGTCATCGAGCATTGCGAATCCGTCGCACGGCAACTCGATTGTCACGGGCTTTCATTTCGAGTTGGCGACATCGCAGCACACGAGACTGGCGAACCGGTGCATCTCACGGTTTCGTTGCATGCCTGCGACACCGCGACAGACGCCGCGTTACTCAAAGCGATTGGCTGGAGCACACACGTGATTTTGGCCGTGCCGTGCTGCCAACATGAATTTGCAGAAAAAATGTCGCGAGATTGGCTCCCGCCGCTGCAACGCCATGGCATCTTGAAGGAGCGTTTTGCCGCCTTGGCTACCGACGCTTACCGGGCGTTGCTCTTGGAACGACACGGCTATCGCACTCAGGTCATCGAGTTCATCGACATGGAACATACTCCCAAGAACTTGATGCTTCGCGCCGTACGACATCCACTCAGCGCGCACCGGGCGACAGAACTCGATGAAGAAATCGCCAGGATGAGCACGGAACTCGGGCTGAAGCCGGAATCTCTGGCATTCCGCGTGGATCACACCAACCGTCATTGAGGCTGAGGCACGCGCCTCTCTAAGCATCCGCCGCTGGCCAGTGCCAACCAATGTGCTCGGGCAAGACCGGTCGCTTCATCGCGACACGCGCGTCCCATTGCTCGGCCCATACAGACCACTCCAACTGAGACAACGTGAATAACAGATTCTCGGCATTCACAGTGGGGAGCGCGAACGCGTTTGCCGCATGCTTGGGATAAGGACGTACCCACGGTTGTTGATGAAGGGGATAAGTGACCTCTTGCACGAACATCCCATCGGGCCACACGACAAGTCCCGTCTCCGCGACGTCATATGGCAAAGCCTTGGCGGAGAACGTCGCGGCAACTTGTTCGCGCACAAGATCCACGCCCGCCAACCGGAAGAGTCCTACTAATGCGGCTTGCAGTGTGCGTCGTTCGTCATCCGACAGCGCTCGCACCCAACCCGCACGCGCCGTTGACGCGATCAACCAACCCGATTGCTCTTCAAACAACAACAGCATCGGCTCACGGCCCAAGCTTGCACAGGCAATCTCAATCTGCATGTTGTTCGACGCCAATCGCAGACTGCAGATCCGCACGTCCTGCCGTTCCCAGCGACCACAAAGCTCCAGCAACGCCAATAGCTCACGTTCGATGAAATGCTTTACGGCAATCTGCACGTGATGCAGTTGGTCAAGGTATTTGCTTCGCAATGGGCTGTGCTCAATGCCGCTGCGATGCCGGTCAACGTGCCGCAATCGAGCGAACAGTTTGGGCAACGTGCCCGAATGAAAACCTGGCTTCATTAAGCGGATGATGGTCTCGCCGTGCGAACCAACTAGCACCGGCTGCAATGTCTCTGACCGATTGGCCGCATAAAGGCGCCAGTTGGACTTCAGCTCCCATACAAGGAAGCCAAAGATGCCCGGGATGCCAAAGACGACCGTCGCCGCAATCGTGTTGGCGGTCTCAACGGGCATGCTCTTAAAGATCAACAGAATCATGCCGCCGAGCGGCGAGGGCTTGGATCCTGTGGAAGTGAACGCCAGCGGTAACAGCAGTTTGTGGGAAACTGTCACCACGGGAAAATGCTTGATGGGGTTGATCTGCGGTTCGATCAAGAGGTTGACGCAGAACCTCAACACAAAGGTAATCGCCGCCCAGAAGATGCTCAGCACCGCCTTCACTGCGAGCGACAGTGATGTCTCGCCACTCTTGAATCGCAGCCACTCATCGACCGCATAGAGCACCCGCTCGAACCATTCGAGCATCTTCTTGAAGCTCTCCATCACGAGATCAAACAACGCGACGAAGATGTGCGCTCGGATACGATTCCAAGTGTGATGTAACCACTCGGTCGTGACTTCTTCGACATCACGACCCACTCGCGAATTAAGAACGACCGCCATGGCAGCCCACACGACCGCCCAATTCTGAGCTGGTTGTTTCGGCCACTCGTTCAGCCACGGCAAGAAGCCACATAAGAACGCCGTTGCGATCAGCGGCGCGACTAACAGTTTTCTGGCAATGACCGCTGGCACGCTCTTCAAGAATTTCTTGACCGCTGGCAATCGCAGGATGCGCGCGGGCCACTCGAAACACAGCCGCCACACAAACCGCCACACCTTCTTTAGCAGCTTGCCCAGAAACTTACGGAACCCCGGAAGGTGAATCACAAGCAACAGGAATGTCCCGAGCGCCCCAACTGTCGACCAGGTGTTACGTGGATCATGCAACCATTCCATGACAGGCGACTGCTCGACAACAACAGCGACCGTCTCGGTCTCGTGGACACGCGGTTCAAGCAATTTGGTGTTCGTCGCGGGCTCCGATCGACCAACGGATTCAGCATCATGGGCGACCAACTCGAGCGACTTGGGCTCAGCCGGTGGCTCTCTCAAGTCGGCCTCATCTGCTGCGTTTTCGAGCGATTCCAGTGGCTGGAGTACATGCTCATTCTCGGCTTCAGGCGGATCGACGGCGACGATCTTCTCAATGAGATGGGCCACCGCCGAATATGCCAAGAACGCGACTCCATACGGAATGGCCGCGTATCTCGTCAGGAATCGGCCAGTGACCGTCCCAAACGAAGCCGCACTCAGTCGTTGCAACCAACGCAAGTGAATGTCGCCTCGCTGGTAAACTCCGTCCAACGCGCGGGTCAGTCGAGCATCCGCTTTAAGGAGTAAGTCACCGCTCATGAATTCGACCGGCCCTGCCAAGTCTCGCAACTTCAAACTGCATCGTGAGATTGCGTCGCGCAAGTCTCCCATCGTCACGAAACCGCGCACGACAACGCCGTCAAGTAACTCTTCCACGAGCTTGTTGAATCCAACGCGTTCGGGCACGTCTTTGGGAGCGAACCCAATCTCAGTCAAAGCTTGAGTCGTGAGCGGACGCAACCGAGTTCGCATTTGCCGCTCAGCGGACTCATCAGCCTCGTGGAGTAAATCTGACAGTCGTTGTCGTTCGTCACCGGTCAACTTGGCTGCGACCAATCGCCGTGTCGCACTACGGAGATGCTTCGACATCAACACTTCGCGTTGATTCGGCAACGCTCGTTTAACTGGCCGCGCCCCCAACGACATCGCCCAGCCAAGTAAGTCGACCGTGTAAATCTCACGCTCGTGATCGACGCAAACTTTCTGCAAGTCGTACAGCAACTTTTTGTCGGCGTTCCAAAAGCCCTGCATCGCGTGCAACAACAGCCCGACCATCGACTCGAACCAACTTCGCGCCGCCTGATTATCAAACGCGAGTGCCACCTGCAGTCGCTTCACCAGACGCCAGATATCGGTCAGTGCCCCCTTCACGGCCTCGGGAACCAACTCGGCAGATGCAAACCGCGCCGCCCGCATTTGCAACAGCGCCGCCCCAACAGCGTTGCCCCCCTCGAACGCTTTGTCTGCTCGCCGCGTAAGCTTTGAATACGTCCTCAGATTCGGACGTCCAACCGGCTTGAGAGCGTTCGCCACTTGCTGAATGAGCTCCGGACTCGGGCCATCTGAGGACAAGTCGGAGGAAACGTCAGGAAGCAGCGAACTCCGGAGGTCATGTTGGCTCTCATCAAGCTCTGCAAAGGTCGCAACATGTCCACTCGCCACGTGAGGAACCGGAGAGCCAGACAACTTGGTCCGCTCAAAAAGATCGTCGATCGCGACGTCGACATTGAGCACAGCATCGACATGCTCAAAATCTGCAAACGACGGAAAGTAAGTCGCCAAGCAATGCGGCATGAAGTGCTTGAGTTCGGCATAGACTGCTGCGAACTCGATGTAAGTCTCGCTGAGCGACGCTTCAGGGCGCAAGAAGTTCTCGCGCTTCAATACCGAGCGAATTTCGTCGAACTCAACCTGCCCGATCTGATCGACTCGCTGCCGGAAATCCGACGCTGTCAGTTGCCCAGCATCCTTCAAACTATCAAACGCGACATGAATCCGCGCGTGATAGAGCAAACGCCAGACGAGTAACTTCAACTCGCCACTACTCATGCTTTCCAAATGCTTATCATCCGGCCGCGCGATCAGGATCGCCTTCTCGGGTAACTCGCTATTGGCCTCGAGTCCCAGTTCATCCCAATCAACATGCTTGATGAGTTGATTCCGGGCCACGATCCAACTCTTCCGGTGCGGCAATCGAACCGTGAGCGCCGGCAGTTCCCATTCCTGCTTCACAACCCGCCGTAACACGCGAGGCAATACCAAGAACGCCGTCGGTTCCACCGCGTGCAACGCCCGCACGACTTCGGCCACCATCTCATCAATGGGGCTGGGTGCGCTGAGTTTCGATTCGGGCAGTGATTGGCGGTCATCGGCCATGCAGCAAAGTTCCGGTGAAGAATGAGGAATGTGAGCGCAGTCAATGTGGCCGCCCGCTCCAAGACCGCAAGCGAAGATTGAAGAAGTTTCTTGTGTGCTCGACGGCTCTTCGCGCCAGTCTGCCTGATCGTCACAGCTTCCGAGCTAGTTTGACATTCAGCAGGTTCGCAGCAGCGTTCGGAGGCCTTTGATCTATCGCATCGAAGTTTGCTTGCCGATAGCATCGACACCTGCTTCGAATGCGCACAATTTCGTGTTTTCGAATTTCGAGGACGACTCTATGACTACTCATCAAACAGCTTGTTTAGGACCAGTCACCCGTCGCGAATGCTTGGCTGCCGGAGCATTGGGATTAGGTGGCTTCGCACTACCAGAACTGTTCCGATTGCAAGCCATGGCCAATCAAAATGGCCTCGAAGTCGACTCCGAAACGTCCGTGATCTTTGTGTGGCTTCCCGGAGGACCGCCACATATGGACATGTACGACATGAAGCCCAAGGCGCCGACAGACTATCGCGGAGCGTTCAATCCGATCCCCACCACGGTCCCCGGTTTGGATGTCTGCGAACTCATGCCGCAGCACGCCAAACTCGCTCATCAGTACAATGTCGTGCGGTCTGTCTGTCACAACTTCGCTGATCATGGTGGCGGCCACAAACGGATGATGACTGGTCGAGTCCCGGCGACTCCTGTGGATACTGTGAACGACGCTCCTTGCACCGGTTCCATTGTCGCCAAGATCCGCGAAGGGCTTGATCGAGGTATCCCGAACTACATCTCGATGAACCCTGGAGGGCGAGTCAACGACGTCTTCGCCCAGGGGGCGGCTTATCTTGGTCAGGCGTATCTGCCATTTAATGTTGAGGGCGACCCAACAACGCCGCGATTCAACGTTCCGAACGTTGCTCCCACGGGAACCAGTGCTGATCGAGTTGACGATCGCATGAGGTTGCTCTCAGGGCTTGATCGAATCGAACGGCAGATAGATGGCGCTGGCGTCATGTCGTCGATCGACAAGTACCAGCAACGCGCTGCGAGTATGCTGTTGAGCGATCGTGCGAAGAAGGCGTTTGATCTCTCACTCGAACCAGAGAACGTCCGAGACCGCTATGGTCGGCATTGTTGGGGACAGCGAGCCCTCATGGCTCGGCGTCTTGTTGAAGCCGGAGTCAGCTTCGTCACAGTCGTCATGGAGAACCCATATCAGTCCGGTGTCCCGTGGCTGAAGCAAGGCGTCTACAACTGGGACTCTCACGCCGTGAATTGCCACATTTGGGACGACCTGCAAGTACGATTGCCGATTTACGATCAAGCAGTAATGGCGTTGATCGATGATGTCTATCAACGAGGACTCGATAAGAAGACATTAATCCTGGTGACCGGTGAATTTGGCCGCACCCCACGCATCGAGAACACCATTGGTTCCCAGACCGGCGTAAAGCAACCTGGCCGTGATCACTGGCCGCAAGCAATGTCGATGATCTTCGCGGGTGGCGGTATGCGGACAGGCCAGGTCATCGGTTCGACAAACTCCAAGGGAGAGCATCCCGCCGACCGACCACTCACGCCGAATGACATGTGGGCAACGGTCTACCGCCACTTAGGCATCGATTTTTCATTATCGTTCCCGGATCGCCGAGGTCGCCCAATGCCGATCCTGCCATTTGGTGATGTGATCAACGAATTGCTTCCGGCTTAGCGGCCGCAGAAGCGTTCTCTTGCGAACGCCAGGCCACTCATCGGCAGATCAAGTAAGTTGCCGACGAAGTGGCCTGGCTTCGTCGTTTTGACGCCTAGATTTCTTCACTGGCCTGCCGCATGAGGTAACCAATGCGTCTCTTGCTGAGCCTGCTGATTCCATTCGCTCTATTGACGATAAGCTCCGCAGCAGAACCAAGTGCCGACGATATCGCATTTTTCGAAGCCAAGGTTCGCCCGCTGCTTATCAAACACTGCTTCGAATGCCACTCGAAGCAAAGCAAAACCGTGCAAGGCGGACTGCGACTCGATCACTCGGAGTCACTGTTGAAAGGTGGCGACAGCGGTCTCGTGGTGGTGCCAGGTAAGCCCGACGAAAGTCGCCTCATCAAATCTGTCCGTTACGACAACGCGGACTCTCAAATGCCGCCCGCCGGAAAGCTCGATGCGCAGGCGATCGAAACACTGACCGTCTGGGTGCAGCGCGGCGCCTACTTTCCGGCGACGCAGAATGACGTTGTTACCGGAACGAGTGTCGCGAAGACGCGAGTTATTGATATCGAGAGTGGCAAGCAGCATTGGTCATTTCGACCGCTGACGAGAACTACTCCGCCCGTCGTGTCCGCTCCTGAATGGCTCGCGAGTGGCATCGACTCGTTCGTTCTGAACGAGATGGAGCAACATGGGCTCGGGCCGTCTTCAAAAGCCGATCGCCGCACACTGCTGAGGCGCGTATCGTTCAGTCTCATTGGTCTGCCACCATCTCCCGAGGACATCACCGAGTTCCTCAATGATGCAGATCCCGAGGCCTACTCAAGAGCGATCGAGCGGTTGCTTGCATCCCCTCACTATGGCGAACGTTGGGGACGCTATTGGCTCGACCTTGTGCGTTATGCCGACGTGCTTGAGCAATGGGCTGCGCCGGGAGGCAATGCTTGGGTCTATCGCGATTGGGTCGTACGAGTTCTCAACGAGGATCTGCCCTTCGACCAGTTTTCACAGCGGCAACTCGCTGCGGATCAGATGCCAGAAGCCTCCCCTGAAGATGTTGCGGGGCTCGGATTGCTGGGACTTAGCCCATCGTATTGGAAAGAACTTAAACTCGCGCCAGATGTGATTAAGTCTGTCGTTGCCGAAGAATGGGAAGAACAGATCACGATGCTGACGGGCACGTTCTTAGGGCTGACTGTCGCGTGTGCTCGTTGTCACGATCACAAGTACGATCCGATCACTCAGCAAGACTACTACGGATTGGCTGGAGTGTTTGCGAGCATCCGGCAAGCGCCACGCCTCGCGCTACCGAGTGATCTTGCTCAGCAATTGAAGGCGACTCAGACGCGTGTGCAACAACTGGAAGCTGAAGCTGACAAGCTCATTAAGCAAGCCGCAGCCGATGTTGGCAAGGCCGAGACGCTTAGGCAGCAAGCCTCTGACTTGCAGACAACGGCTGCCGCGTTGAAGCAATCGACTCCGCATTTCAATGCGGCTCAAGGGTATGCGGTCGAGGATGCGAGTCTTTTTGTCCTGCCCGATGGCGCGAGCCGCACAAAGCTCGATTTCAAATTGGGAGTCGGGCAGAACGTCGCACTGCAGATTCGAGGCAACCCGGCCAATGCTGGTTCAGTGGTGCCGAGGCAGTACCTCGCCGTGCTCTCTCCACAAGTTCCGGCGAAGCTCGAAACGGGCAGTGGGCGGCTTGACCTCGCACGTACGATGTTTCGTGACTCGGCAGCGTTGATCGCCCGCGTGATCGTGAATCGTGTTTGGAGACATCACTTCGGTCGTGGCCTCGTTGAAACGCCGAGTAACTTCGGAACGCTTGGTCAAAAGCCCACTCATCCCCAACTACTCGATGAACTCGCCGCTCGCTTTATGGAGTCGGGTTGGTCGTTGAAGTGGTTGCACCGCGAGATTGTACTTTCGGCGACTTACCAGCAGACGAGCAATGCTGCTCAAGAATCCGTTGCGACTGATCCCGAAAACGTCTGGCTCAGTCGCATGCCACGCCGTCGTCTCGAAGTCGAAGCGTGGCGTGACGCCATCCTGTCGGCTTCGGGGGCGATTGATCGGCGACTCGGTGGCACTCCTGGGGAACTAAGCGATGCTCACTACGCTCGCCGCACGATCTATGGCACTGTCAAACGGCGCGAGCTTGATGATCTGCTGCGACTCTTCGACTTTCCCGATCCGACGGGACATAGCCCCGCTCGTCTCGAAACAACGACGCCGCTCCAGCAACTCTATGTACTCAACAGCAACTTCATCGCGCAGCAAGCGCGACGACTCGCTAACCGAGCCCAATCAGAGCGTCCAAACGATGTCGCAGGCCAAATCGTTCGAGCACATCAACTGCTCTCGAGCCAAACGCCGAGCACCAACCAGACGGCACGTGCTCAGGAGTTCCTCACAAACGCACCGACTGACGCACGGTGGCAGCAGTTCGTCGAGGTATTGCTGGCTTCGAACGCGGTGCAATTCGTCGATTAACCAGCGGCCGAACACGGATCGCCGAAATTCGTCGCGTTTTTCATGCCCGGCCCGCGCTAGCCGAGGGCCGGGCATGAATCTCTCACCCGGCGCGAGCGCGTTCGGCTTACTGGGAAGTGCCGTGATTTCCGGTGATCCGTATTACCGTATGACACTGTTGCTTCGCGTCAGCAGATCCGACGGACCGCTGATGACATGGAGCAACCGATCGACGAAACATTTCGGCTTCACGACGCGAACGCTCGCGTGATGTTCGGTGTCTGTGTTGTCATGAGTAAACGACAACTTGTGACCCACATCGACAGAAGCGATATGACTCTCAGCACGACAAACACGCCGATCGACGATCAAGTTCGCATCACGCATTCGCGCACACGCTCCGTCTTTCTCGCACCGGTTGCTGTCGCAGCGGCCACCTTTCTGAATGCGCTCGGTCCACCGCCACAACGACGATGCGCTGTCGTGACGCCAGAAGCAGCCACAAGACGCAGATGACGTCGATGATTGCACCAAGTCATCGCCAATCACGGCACACCGTGACTACAAAAGCGGCAGAACATCCACCGATACGCGCAACGATGTCGTCCCGCCGCCGATCACCACTCCCTTCAACGGCACCACATCGGAATAGTCTCGGCCCCAAGCGACAGTGATGTGTTCTAAGTTAGGACAGCAATTGTTAGTGGGATCGATATCAAGCCATCCCAGTGGACCACAAAACACCGATACCCACGCATGCGAGGCATCTGCCCCTACCAGCCGTGGCTTCCCAGGCGAGGGATAGGTTCTGAGATAGCCGCTGACATACCGAACCGCGAGCCCGAGGCTCCTCAACATGCCAATGGCCATATGCGCGAAGTCCTGACAGACACCCTTGCGCTGTTTAAACGCGACTTCGAGCGGCGTCCAAACACTGGTCGCGGTGCTATCAAACTTGAAGTCAGCTTTGAATCGCACGAGTAGCTCGATCAAGCATTCCAAGATTGGACGCTCTGGCTTGAACGTCTTCTGCGCGTACGCCGCCAACTCATCGGAACAACGCACGCGTGGGGAATCAAAGACGTATTCATAAGCCTGCAAGGCTTCGAGTGTCGGTCGCGATCGCAACAACTCGACGACGGACTCCCAAGTGGGTGACGCCGCAGCAAGTTCAATCGAGCGATCGTGCAAATGCACTTCGCTAATCGCCGTGACTTCGAGGTCTCGGTAACCCTGATTGAATGAGAACTGAGCGACCGTGTTCCCAAAGTAGTCGTGCCGCGTCGAACGAATCGAGGGCGTCGGCCTGATCCGCAATTCGTAACTCTGACACAGTTGTGACGTCAGTTCTCGCGGCCTCAGCCACGCTTCGTTGTGACCAACCGAAACGACATCGCTGCTGCTGTATGTGGTCGTGTGGGTAACGCGATATCGCATGGCTACGCGACCTCCATTTCGCTGTTGATCTGCCGCGGCGTCCCAGAGTGCAACAGGTACTTGCGTGTCAGTACATCCCCCAGCAGCTTGAGTTGCTCATCCAAGATGTCGAGCATCGCATGCACCGCACGCGTATCGGTATCGGCGAGCTGCTCAACCGTGAGTTGTCGCACGCCATGCAACGCCGCGAGGACAAGTCGTTGCTCTTCCGTTCTCAAAGGCGACGTCAAGTCCTGCGGCAACGCTTCCACATGCTCGACCAGTTGCCCCAGTTGCCACACGATCGAGCGTGGGTTTGTTTCGTCAGTCAAACACAAGTCAAGCACGGCGTTCTGCTGAACGTTTTCGAGATACCGCGACCGATATGTCATGCGGCAGTCCACAACTTCAAGCAACGACTTCAATACGGATCGTTGTTGCAAAGCGCCATCAGCAGCCATGCAGCGCACCAACTTTGCGACCGCGCGGCCACGTTCGATGCGACGCCCGATATCCAGCAACCGCCACGCGGGCCCACGAATCATGCCGTCGTGAATCAAGCCGCTCACTGCCGCAAGATTCACGATCAATTCATTGAGGGAATTGAGTACATCGACCAACCCCGTCCACGGCGTCGAAGCAGCGGCATGAAATGCTTCGGCGGTCTCATGCACCTTGCGCCACGTATCAGGCGAAATCCACAACCTCACCAATGACCCCAGCCGCAACAACTCCGACACCGCGAATGACACGCCATGCACTTCGTTGCGGTCGGCGATCGTACGCGGCAAATCTTCTGAGAGTCTCGGCAACGCCGATTGAAACTCCGTGAGAGTGAAACTGGGTTCGATCTGGCCTTGATCCGCGAGACAGCGCACCAGCGTCGGAAGCTCCGGCCAATCTAATTCGGTTTCAGATGTCAGCCGTTCGACGACCGCACGCAACAAGCGACTCAGAAAATCAGCGCGATCCAACGATTGTCCCAGCCAGAACAGATCGTCAGCCACGCGACTGGGAAATGTCGCGGCGGTACGACGCAGCGCGACCGGCTGATCTGCGGCTGTTAGCAACGTGACCGGCTCGACGGGCGAATCCGCGAGCACCCACAAGTCCTTGCTGCCCACTCCTGCGGAGATCGACAACTCCATCGGTGCGGTTGTCGGGGCCACGCGCACCAGACCACCAGGCATGAGTCGATAGTCATCTTGATCGGCCACCAAGAAAGTTCGCACCGCAGCATGACCAGCAACGACGCGTCCCTCTTTCCAGACCGGCACCGCCGAGCGTGCGATTGTTTCCTGAGCGACAAACTCATGCGGACGCCGGTCAATGCGAGCCCACAATTCGCGACGTTCTGTCTCGCTGAGGGCAGCCGCAATGATCTCCTCGCCTCCGCTCGCCTGAAATGCAGGCTTGATGACGAGGTCGCTCAGATGACGTTCAACGAAACGTCGCTGCTCCGCTTGTCCACACCACCAAGTCGCGATTGAAGGGAGCTTCAACTCTTCGCCCAATGCTTGTTGGCACAGGTTCGGCAAGAAGGCCATGAAGACGGGTGACTCGATCAACCCACAACCCGGCGTGTTCGCCACAGCGACATGACCTTTGCGAATCGCATGCAACAAACCTGGTACTCCATGCGGCGCACAGCCTCCTAGCTCCAGAGGGTCGAGATCATTCTCAGTACCGCGCGACAGGATGACATCGACCGGCGCCAGTCCGGCCAGTGTCTTCAGATAAACGCGGTCATCTCGCACGGCGAGATCCGCCCCCTCCACCAACGTGTAGCCCAAGTACCGCGCGAGATACACGTCCTCAAAGTAGTAAGGAAATTTCGGTCCCGGCGAGAGTAATACGATGCGCGGATTCTCGACCGCTCGGACTCGCAATTGCTTGAGCGTGTTTTGCAGTCGCTGAAAGAACGGAGCGAGGCGTTGCACTTGCTGCCGATGCATTTGTGGCGGCAAGGTTCTCGACGCCACGATGCGATTTTCTAACGCGAACGCCGCTCCAGCAGGCGCTTCCGCGCGATCAGCCATGACGCGCCACTGCCCGCTCGAATCGCGCGCCAACTCCGCCGCATACGACACCATCGACGGCACATCGGCGCGATGCAGTCCCTGAAATGTCCGCCCGAATTGGGGATGTGCAAACAACACTTCTGCCGGCAGCAATCCAGCTTTGATGAGACCTTGCTCGCCATACGCGTCGCGGATGATGAATTGCAAGAGTCGAGCCCGCTGGCTCAGCCCCTCTTCAATCTGCCGCCACTCCTCCGCCGCCAGAATGAACGGTAGTAGATCCAGCTTCCACGGTCGCTGTGACTGAGCAGCATCACCGAACACATTAAACGTGACACCGTTCTCACTGAGCAGCAATTCAGCCTGAGCTGACCGATGCACGAAATCCGCATTCGGAACCTGCTGCAGCGCGGCGATGAAGGGCCGCCAATGATTGCGCCACACACCATCGTGTGACCGCAACTCATCAAAGCTGTCCGCTGAGGGTTCATAGTCCAGCTCAATCAGCGGCAAGGTCTCGGTAGGATTCGTCATCAAGTTGAGAATTCAGAGTTAGCAGTCCGATGGATTACTAAGGACGCGATGACTCGTCGGTCGTGGCGCGCCTGCGGTCTGCGCCGTTCGTTGCCGTGAGTCGCTGGTATCACAACCGGAGACTCTTGGCCCACAAACGGTGCCAAACCTTGAGGGCCGGATGCTAATGGCTGACGCGGTGAATTACCGAACGAACCGTAGGTCTAATGTGCATGGGAAGTCGCGAGCCGGGACTGCTTCTTGTAACTGCAGCGGACCACCAGTATGTCCCATCGCGAAGAAGCGAGCACTCCGACGGCATTCGGCTTCCAGGGCGTTGATGGGATACACGCTCGGATTCAAACCTCCAGCGTGATCGACGTGATAGCGACAGCCTCCGATCGAACGACTGCGCCATCGATCCACGATGTCAAACACCAAAGGCGTGTCGACTGGGATCGTGGGATGCAAACAGCTCGGAGGTTGCCAAGCTCGATAACGCACTCCGGCGAAGTACTCGCCTGGGACTCCCGTGCTGTGCAGCGGCACGGCATGGCTATTGACCGTCACGGCATACCGTTCGGGATTGAAGTGCGTGACATGCACTTGTAGGCGTTCAACCGAGGAATCCACATATCGCGCGGTCCCGCCTCCAGTTGGTTCTTCACCAAGCACATACCAGGGCTCGATCGCGGTTCTCAGTTCCAGATGCATGCCATCGTAGGTCACGTCGCCAATGACTGGACAGCGGAACTCGAAGTGAGGTGCAAACCATTCATTCCGAAAGTCAAAACCCACGGCCCGGAGGTCTGACAACACATCGTTCAAGTCCGCCTTCAAGAACTGCGGTAGCAAGCAACGATCGTGCAACGCAGTCCCCCAGGCCGTCAGCCGTTGCCGCAGTGGCTGTTCCCAGAACCAACAGACCAGGGCACGCACGAGCAATTGTTGAGTCAGACTCATGCGGGCATGTGGCGGCATCTCGAAGCCACGTAGTTCAACCAAACCGAGTCGACCCGTCGAGCTATCGGGTGAATACAGCTTGTCGATGCAGATCTCGGCACGGTGCGTGTTGCCGGTCAAATCCACCAGCAGATTCCGAAAGACGCGATCAACCAACCACGGCGTCACGGTGCCGCCATCCGGAATTTGCCGGCAGGCGATTTCGAGTTCATACAGCGCATCGCGTCGGCCTTCGTCGACACGCGGGGCTTGGCTAGTGGGCCCAATGAATTGCCCAGAGAACAAGTACGACAAAGCTGGGTGATTGTTCCAATAAGTCACCAAGCTTCGCAGGACATCGGGGCGACGCAGGAATGGACTCTCTGCCGGAGTTGCTCCACCGAGCACGATATGATTACCGCCACCGGTCCCAGCGTGCTTCCCGTCGAGTTGAAACTTCTCTGTCCCCAAACGCGACTGCCGTGCCTCTTCATAGACTCCCGTGGTGATGTCTTTGAGTTGCCGCCAGTCGCGCGCTGGATGCACGTTGACTTCAATCACGCCGGGATCCGGAGTGACTTTGACGACCTGCAAGCGTGGATCGTGCGGTGGCAAATAGCCCTCAATCACGACCGGTTGTTGCATGTGTTCGGCAATCGCTTCGATCTCGGCCAGCAACTCAAGGTAATCTTCCAAGCGGCTGACCGGGGGCATAAAGACATGCAGCCGACCTTGCCTGAGTTCCATACACAACGCCGTTGCAACCACGTTCGAGGTATAGCCACACACGCCTTCTGGTAACGGTGCTAACTGAGCTTGCCGGTGACGACCAGAACTCTCCGCAGAACGTTCGGAACGCTCGTTGCTCGACGCGTTCTGCACTTGCAAGATCGCTCCAGGAGAATTGGTCGGCGCATGAATGGTTGCATTCCGAAGCTGCTCATAAACGGGCAGAGGCGCGCGTTGCTCGAATGGGTCAACCGTATACAGCGTCCGCGCATCACCCCAGGCGAGCGGCAATCGATCCAACGGTAATCGCAGTCCAATCGGCGAATCACCCGGAATGAGAAACAGTTTGTCAGAGCGAAATGGCCACGGCCCGCTGATCCATGCTCGACTTTGCCACCACGCGCGCGTCAGCGGCAACACATACCCCACCGGTTGGCTGAGACCTTTCTCAATGACACGAGCTAACCTCCGTCGATCTTCGTCAGCATCCAAATCGAACTCGCGCGGATCGGCATCGACCGGTAGTTTTTGCTCGGCTTCGATCGTATGCCACACGTCCTCATAAGCCGGGCGAATCCACTGCGTACCGACTTCCAATCGGTCGGCTAAATGGGTGATGAACTGCTTCGCCGTATTGGTCGGCAACGAGTCTTGGTGTGAACGACTTTCGTCGAGATCCGCCAACAGCGCCGGATTCTTCCAGATCGGCTCACCATCAACGCGCCAGAAACAACTGTAGGCCCAGCGCGGCAACGACTCACCGGGATACCACTTACCCTGCCCGAAATGCAGCAACGCTCCCGGAGCAAAACGATCGCGCAATCGCTTGATCAACACGCATGACAACCGCTGCTTGGCGGGACCAACCGCTCCAACATTCCATTCGGCACCTTCTTGATCGTCGATCGACACAAACGTTGGCTCGCCGCCCATCGTCAACCGCACGTCACTGCGATGCAGTCGCTCGTCCACGTGGTCACCGAGCCGATCAATCTGAGCCCACTGCTCGTCTGAGTAAGGCTTGGTGACACGCGGATCTTCATGCACGCGTTCGATCGACATCTCGAAGCCGAATTCGCACTCGCACTTCTCCACCGCTCCACTGATCGGAGCCGCCGTTTGGGGAGACGGAGTCGCTGCGAGCGGAATGTGTCCCTCACCCGTCAACAACCCCGACGTGGGATCGAGTCCGACCCAACCCGCTCCCGGAATAAAGGCTTCGCACCACGCATGCAGATCAGTGAAATCTTTCTCTGGTCCAGAGGGACCATCGAGCGATTTCTCATCAGCCACCAATTGCACGAGATAGCCCGACACGAAACGCGCTGCGATACCAACGCTCCGCAGCAGTTGCACCAACAACCAAGCCGAGTCGCGGCACGACCCCGAACGTTTGCTAAGCGTCTCTTCGGGAGTCTGCACGCCGGGTTCGAGCCGGATGAGATAACTGATATCACGCCACAACTTTTGATTGAGTTCGACCAAAAACGTCACTGTCTTACGCGGAGTGCGGTCGATGCTGGCAAGGTAGTGGGCGAAGGCCGGAGCGAATTCTTTCTTCGCGCCCTCGGGAAGACGAACGGACAAATTGTCGATTCGCTCCAGATACGGCTTCAGCTCTTGTTCCACTTCTGGGGCATACCGAAACGGGAATAGCTCCGCCGACTCCTCGATGAAGAAGTCAAACGGGTTGATGACGCTCAGATCCATCGTCAGGTCAACAGAGATCTGAAGCTCGCGCGTCGTCTCCGGAAACACGAACCGCGCCAAAAAGTTGCCATGCGGATCTTGTTGCCAGTTGATGAAATGCTGCGACGGAGTGACTTGCAGCGAGTAGCTCAACACCGGAGTCCGACAATGCGGAGCCGGTCTCAAACGCACAACCTGCGGGCCTAAAGCCACCTCGCGGTCATAGCGGTACTGCGTGACATGGCGCAATGCCACACGGATTGCCATTCAGATCATGCTCCTGTTGCTGACACGTCCCTGTGCAGAGTGGGCATATCCCCCTCTACATCGCGGCAGAATCTCACCGCCGAAAACATCGACCATTGATGACTCGGCTTACTGCGACTGACATAACGAACTGTCATTGCTTGAGCGAGACTCAAAGAAGGCATGAAACATGCCTTCCCCAAGTCCATTCACACGCGACTGAAAGTCGTCAATGAACTCATGCAGTCCGATCGCAAACACCTCGTCAATCGTTATCTCACGGAGTTGATTGCGAAGCGTTGCAAATCTCTCTGTCACGGAACTGCTGACTTCTCCCAATGGTGTGCCCGTGATCTCGTGCAACGACGCTTGAGCCTGCTGCACGCAGAACTGCAGTGCTCTCGGAAAGTTCTTATCGAAGATCAGGAACTGCGCCACTGCCATCGGTTCAATTCGTCCGAACTCTTTGCGATAGGCATGCAGAGCGCTGGTTGATTCCAGCAGCGCCGACCACTGCACCACGTCAAGCGTCGAGCCGGAAGCAACGTCGGATTGCAAAGTTGATTGCGCGGACGCCGCACCTTTCAACAAGAAGTATTTCACATCCAAGATCCGCGACGTCTTATCAGCACGTTCGAGCAACCGACCAAGCCGGCTGAAATGCCAGGCTTCTCCATGCGACAATGTTGCCTCTGTGACACCGATCGACTGATGACTCGAACGCTTCACCCGTTCGAGAAACTGATGTGGATTCTGCAAAGTGGCATCAATGTTGAGTAAACCATCACGGACACGCAGATAGAAGCGATTGATCGACTCCCACAACGTGACGCTTAGCGTCTCGCGAATGGTCCGAGCGTTCTCACGAGCGAACTTCGCACAGGACAAGATGGAATTCGAATTTCGATCATCAAACAGCAAGAACCGCAACACATTCTCTGCGGTGAACTCGCCATAGAGTTCCTGGAAGAGTTCCTCGTCGCCACTGGCATACACCAGCGGAGCCCATTGGGGCGTACCGCCCAAAGAGATCGACTGATTAACGTCGACAAATCGAGCGACGTTTTCAGCACGCTCGATGTAACGACTCATCCAATAAACACAGTCTGCAACCCGACTCAGCATGATCAGAGCGCCTCAGTAGCCATGCGTAAATTTCAAGGACCGCCAGAACCGAATAGACGCCGCTGGGGAAACATCTCCGGGCATTGCGTCTCTTCGTTTGCGAACCACAGCGATCACCATCTCTACGACGCCAGTTCATTCAACATGACCCATGTGTCCTTACTGCCGCCACCTTGAGACGAGTTCACGATCATCGACCCTTCTCGCAAAGCCACACGCGTCAATCCACCGGGAAGCACAAAGACATCGTCGCCATACAAGATGAACGGCCTTAGATCGACATGCCTCGGCACCAGTCCATCACCCATCACCGTGGGAACGGTCGAGAGAGTCAACATCGGCTGAGCAATCCAGTTTCTCGGATTCGAACGAATTGCGGCGGCCGTCTGATCACGCTCCGCTTGTGAAGCCATTGGCCCCATCAGCAGGCCATAACCGCCCGACTCATTCGTCGGCTTCACAACCAACTTGTCGAGATTCGCGAGCACATGCTCACACTCTCGGGGCTCATCACAAATGTAGGTCGGCACGTTCGGTAAAATCGCATCCTCACCGAGGTAGTACTTAATGATGCGTGGCACATAGGCATAAACGGCCTTGTCATCGGCCACTCCCGTTCCCGGCGCATTGGCCAGTGTCACTCGCCCCGCCTTATAGACATCCATCAAACCGGGCACGCCCAACACCGAGTCTGCTCGAAAGCACTTAGGATCCAGAAAGTCATCATCAATGCGGCGATAGATGACATCGACACGCTGCAAGCCCTTCGTGGTTCTCATTTTCACATAGCCATCAGCTATCACGAGATCCGGCCCAAAGACGAGTTCGATACCCATCTGCTGCGCGAGGAACGAATGCTCGAAGTAAGCGGAGTTGTAGACACCAGGACTCAGCAACACGGCCGTAGGCCGATCGGCGGTGGCCGGCGCCGTTTGCACGAGGGTCTTGAGAAGCTGCTCGGGATAGTGCTCGACGGGAGCAATGGACGACCCGCGAAAGACTTCGGGCATCACACGCTTCATGAGTTCGCGATTCTCAAGTACATACGAAACACCCGACGGGCATCGCAGATTGTCCTCTAACACATAGATGACACCGTCCTTATCGCGCACTAGATCCGTGCCGACCACATGCGTCCAAACACCCTTCGGCGGCTTCAAGCCCTCGCACACTGGTCGATACGTCTTCGCCGAGAGCACCAACTCTTCAGGAACGACGCGATCCTTAAGGATCCGCTTCGGGCCATAGACATCATCGAGAAAGAAGTTGAGAGCCCGAATGCGTTGCTGCAGTCCTCGTTCAACTTGCTGCCACTCGTCGGCCGGAATTGCGCGCGGCACAATATCGAAGGGCCACACTTTCTCCGTTCCGTCACTGTGCCCATAGACCGCGAACGTGATTCCCTTCTCGCGTAAGTGTTCTTCCGCAGACTTCTGCCGCACTGAAAGGTCCGCAAAGTTCAGCGTCTCCAACCGAGCCGCCAGTTTGGGATACCTCGGCGTTCCAGTCGTCGTCACCAACTCATCGAAAGCCCCATTGCGTCGATATGTTTCCAGCATGAGCGCACTCCTCGCGAAGCCCGTATTGAGTGACGTGCATCAAGCCAACAATGCTCGCGCGCACGCTCCCCAGTCATGCCATTGGCAAATGCAGTGCCGCCGTTCTCTGCTGATGAAAACTCCTTAAATCAAGGCTTCTCTCAGCGTCGCAATCACTCACGGTGACTTCTAGGCGTCAACCCGCAGGCATTCGCTGCTCGGAGAACAGGCAACCTAGGGCACGATCAACGGTTGGGGACGACTTCCTGAGCGAGAACGACTTGGTGAGGTCCCGCGCTCAAGCGTCGATCTGCTTCAACTCACCTGTACTGTCACCGAAGCGTTCGTCGGCGACACCGTTTCTGCGGGCCAACGACAAGAACAGGTTATTGAGCGGAGTTTCGGACCCCAGCTTAATGTGCCGGCCAGGCTTGACCGCGCCACAACCCCGTCCGGCGAGCACGATCGGCAACTTGCCATGATCATGACGATTGCCATCACCAAGGCCGCTACCAAAGACAATCAACGAATGATCGAGCAGCGTCCCCTCCCCCTCGGGGATGCTCTTCAGCTTCTTCAGGAAGTAGGCAAAGTTCTCGACGTTAAAGAGGTCGATCTTCTGAATTTGAGCCATCAGCTTCGCGTCATCTCGATGATGCGAAAGCTGATGATGCCCTTGAGTCACTCCAACCATCGGGTAAGACCGATTACTGCCCTCATTCGCCAACATGTAAGTCGCGACGCGCGTGCTGTTGGTACGGAAAGACAACGCCAAAAGGTCATACATCAGCCGCATGTGCTCGACGAGTTCCTTGGGCACGCCGGTCGGAATCTCAAAGTCAGGCTTGGCGCTTTCGGCTGACTTCTGGGCTTTCTCAAGTCGCTCTTCAATCTCGCGGACGCTCGTGAAGAACTCATCCATTTTGCGGCGATCAGTCTGCCCGAGTTGCGTCTTCAACTTCGAGGCATCATCGGCGACTGAATCCAGAATGCTCCGACGAAACTTCGCTCGCTTGGCCGCTTGCTCTGGCGAGTTGGCTCCCGTACCAAAAAGTCGTTCGAAGACGAGCGCGGGATTGATCTCTTTCGCCATCGGAGTCGTCGCTGACTTCCATGAAACAGTCGACGAGTACGCGCAACTGTATCCCGAGTCGCAACTGCCCGCCGTGCGTCCCGATTCGAGCCCCAGTTCAAGGCTCGGGAAGCGTGTCTGTCCGCCGACCTTCTGAGCGATGACCTGATCTATCGAAACACCGACGCGAATATCGGCCCCCGATGTCTTCACAGGATGCGCGCCTGTCAAAAAACTTGCAGCCGAACGAGCGTGATCGCCGGGCCCATCGCCCTTCGCGCGACCATTGTCCTGCGCGAGGTTGCTGATGACGGTGATCTCCGATTTGAAGTCCTGCAGCGGTTTCAACGTCGGCGAGAGTTCGTACTCAGCGCCCTCACCAGTCGGGTTCCACTGCGGCATGATCGCGCCGTTCGGAAAGAAGACGAACGCAGTTCGTAACGGCGTTGAGAGCGACGGCCCTGCCGCCAGCCCATTCGTCGGCAACATCGCATTCAGCAACGGCAGTCCCAGCGCGACTCCGGAACCCTTTAAGAAAGTCCGGCGCGAGAGCGGTTGAGTCTTGCTGATGAAATAGGTCATGTCGGTCTCCTTCGTTGTTGTCAGCGACGTTTCACCCTGCCCCTTACTCGCGTTCTCCATCCCCGCGGCGCGATAGGAACGGTTTACTTGTCACGATGCCCAAGACCATCTCCGCGAAGCGTTGCTCACGAACCTGCATCCGCTTCAACACTTCGTCAACGGCACACCGATCGTAGTACTCTAATCCCCTTCCAAGCGCATAGGTCAGCAACTTCTCGGTGAGACTGCGACTGAATTGAGAACCTCGTGACTTCAAGATTCGGACCAATTCGACCGGTGTCTTGAAACTCTCTCCGCTCGGTAGCTTTCCAGAAGCGTCAATCGGTTGCTCGCCATCCTTCGTGCGCCAAACGCCAATCGCATTGAAGTTCTCGAAGCCGAAGCCGAGCGTATCCATTGTCGTATGGCACGACGCGCACATCGGACTCTCGCGATGGACCTGCAACTGCTCGCGCAAGGATGCTCCCGGCTTCGACTTCTTCGTCTCTTCGAGGTCCGGCACATTCGGCGGTGGAGGTGGCGGAGGCGTCCCGAGAATATTTTCCATGATCCACTTGCCACGTTTGACAGGCGAGGTGCGATCGGGATTCGACGTCAGCGTCAGAATACTCGCATGGGTCAACACGCCTGCCCGTTGAGCGGGATTCAGTGACACCTTCTCAAACCGCTCTGACTTCGGCACGGGTAGTCCATAGAGCTTTGCCAATCTCGGATTCGCAAACGTGAAGTCCGCATCCAAAAAGTCAAGCACGCTGCGGTCGTCTTTCACAATCGCTTCGAAGACCAGCAGCGTTTCGCGTTTCATGTCCTCGCGCAGGGCATCATTGAAGTCGGGGAACAGCGACTCGTCTGGAGTGATCTCGTCCAGTCCTCGCAGATTGAGCCATTGCGCCGCGAAATTGTCGGTCAATGCCTTTGACTTCGGATGCTTCAAAAGCCGAAGCGTTTGTTGCTCGATGATCTCAGGTTTACGCAACTCTCCCTGACTCGCCAACGCAAACAACTCGCTATCTGGCATGCTGCTCCATAAGAAGTAAGACAACCGCGATGCCAGTTCATAGTCAGTGACAGCGCGCTCGGCCTTCGGATCATCGGGGCGTTGATCGGTCTCAATCCGAAACAAAAACGACGGCGAGACAAGCACGGCCTGCAAGGCGTACTGCATGGCTTTGGGGTAAGGCTCTTTCTCGGCGAGTGCCAGTTCAACAATGCGGACAAACTTCGAGAGTTCGGCATCGGTCGCCGGTCGACGAAACGCCCGCGTCAAGAACGGGCGCAGAGTCTGCTCAGCGGCTTGTTTCTCGCTGATCGAACCATTGGCCACCACACTAAGGAACGCACTCTGCGGCGCGGCACTCTCGGGAGCTTCGATGACGAACTGCCCGATATAGAGATTGCGATCGCCCCTGCCACGCTCCCAGAAGTCATTAAGGAACACGGCTTCGATCCGATGTTTGCCAGCAGGCAACCTCGTCCGGTAATCATAATCACCAGGACGCCGTTGCCCGCGAACTTCAAATGTCTGCGCAGTCTGACCGTCGATACGGAGTTCAAACTTCGCTTGCTCGCGACCGTACTGATCGGCCTTCGCACTAATCCGAATGACGTAATCACCGGCCGCTCGAGCTTCATAATCGAAGAACGCCGAACCGGCGGTATTCATGCCAAAGAATCCGTCGTCCAGCACCTCGAACTTCTCGTTCGACTTCAAGTCTTTCGCTCCGATCGTCTTGCGAGGCTTGCCGCCATCGATAACCGGAATGACCTCAGCTGAGATCTTCTCTGCAGCGTCGAGGTACTTCTCCATCAACAACGGTGAGAGCGAAAGCACGTCGCCGATATTGTCGAAGCCGTAACCAACGTCATCAGACGGGAAGTCGTGCGCGGGTTCAAAGCTGACTCCGAGTAAATCGCGAATCGTGTTATTGTACTCCGCACGATTGAGCCGCCGGACGGTGACGCGGCCAGGATCGTCAATGAGCTTGCAATCAAGGTTGAACAGCTTGTGTTCCAGCCAAGCGATGACTTCGTCGCGTTCCTGACGTTCCGGTTGAGCGACATCAAGCGGTGGCATCGCTCCAACTTGAAGCATGCTCAACACCTTGATCCACTCTTCGCGATGTTTGCCCTTGATCAAGGAGTTGGGCTGCTCATAACGAACGAGGTCAAGACCGCCTTGCGGATCATTCGCACTGTGGCACTCGCCACAATACTTCACGACAAAAGGGCGTACCTGAGCTTGAAACGGATCCGGCTTCGGGGCTGCAATCGCTATCAAACTATCAAGTGGACCGCTTATTCCGTCACCGCGCGGTGCCAACAGTAAACCCAACAACGCGACAATGATCCCGCCAACTCCTGCCCAAAACTGCCATCTATGAACCGGGAGTCGTTGCAGCCACTGACTCGGCAGAGTGCGTGGGCGTGAACTGCGTTTGGAGCGTGCCTCGTGGCGTTTCTGAGACTTAGGGGTCTGCACATTGAGCGCGTCGAGATCGAAATCATCCTGTGAAACTTGTTCGGTCAACGTGCGAGATTGACTCTTCTTCTTGGCTTTGTTCCCAAAGTGTCGCGACGAATGCGACGCCGGAACATGTCGCTCATCACTCAGCGTCGGAATTCGGAACACCGCCGCACATTCTGCTTGCGGACACCGCGCGCGACGTCCTGCAAACTCTCGGTCGACCTTGAACCGAAAGCCACACTTCGGACAAGCCATCTGAAGTGAATGAGTACCTGACATTGCGGCAACAAACTCTCAATCACATGAATGATTTCAAACACTCTTAGCGGTCCAGCTAGATGCCGATTCCACAAATGCCCCAGGCCTTTCAACCAAGTAGCCCGACGTGTCGGTCAAGAAACGCATAACGCATTTCCTGACCGACACGTCGGGCTACTGAATCAACTGTGACACCTAATCCTTCGGGGGCGGCCTCTTCACAACCGCTTTCTTCGCGGCCCCTGCCGGAGTCGGTGGCCGGAAGATGCGTTGCAGTTCTTCCAGCCCCGTCGATCCATCAGCCACCAACCTCAGTGCATCCGTTTGGAAGGTCAGTTGCTTCTCTTTCTTCGCTTGAGCGCGAATTGCGGCAGCATCGCCTCCAGACATGATGACTTCTTTAATGCCCGGAGTGATGTCGATCATCTCAAAAATCATCGCTTGAGTACGGAACCCGACGTCATCACATAGCGGACAAGGCGGCGGAAGCTCACCCGTCTTCGGATCCGGCTCTGGCGGCTCAGGCTTTCGAAACAGCTTGGCAGTGTCATCCGGCAGACCGATTTGAGCGAGCAGCTTCGGGCTCGGTCGAAACGCCTCTTTGCACTTCGTACAGAGCTTCCGAATCAGCTTATGCCCCACGACACAGCGTAAATTGTCACAGACAACATCGCGGGCACCGACCACCTCGCACATCTTGATGATGGCATCTGCTGCATCTGCCGCATTCATCTCCGACAAGACCGCCAAATCCATCGCTCGACGGAAACCGGTCTTCATATTTTCGACGTTGTTGAACGTATCGAAGAAAATCAAGTCACCATCGTTCCGCTTGATGCGGTCGATGGTCGTATCCAGCGAGTGTCCCACTTCCGGTTTGAAGATCGGCACGTTGACGACTTCCCGCGTGCCAATATTTCCGATGATGAAACCTTGATAGAGATAGACATCGACACAGCGCAGCAAGCACAGCGCCGTCGATGTCAGCCCGGACTCGGGAGGCCCAGCAAAGACAACAACCCCCTTCTTCTGAGCGGTGTAGTCACGGACGGTCTTCTTCAAGACTTCCGGCGCACCGATGTCGTCTGGCTTCTCACGCTTAATCTTGAGATTGCGATACATGATCGTGAGCAACTCGCCGCCTTTAACGGGAGTTGCTTTAATCGTGATCTCGATCTTGTTGTCCTTGAAAGTCGCCTTGATTCCGCCGACTTGCGGCTTGTCTTTCACCGTAATGTCAAGCCCTGCGAGAAGCTTCAACACCTGAGTGACGGCGTTCGCTTTCGGCATCGGGAACTTTGGACCGGGCTTGCGAATGCCATCCACTCGAAACGTCGTGACGGCCTTCTCGCCTTGCGGTTCGAGCTTCGTCACCTCGGAGCGTCGACCGACCGCGTCGCTGACCAATTCCTTCGCCGCCGCCAGTCCCGCCGCCGCCAGCTTCTTGTTCTCGTCGAGGTTGGCGTCTTTGCCGTTCACGGCACCTTGAAAGAGGACATATTCCATCTCCTCTTCTTCTTCGTCATCAGCCGGACTGTCATTTTTCTTACCAAATCCAAATATCACGTTGATGCTCCGAGGGAGAGAGGCCTTAGTCAGTGGTCATTAGCAGGTGCGGGCTGCTCAATCGCCAACCCGCAAACTCCTCACCAATAACGAATGACAAAGGACTAATGACCAATGACTGGCAACCGCTAAATCAACCCATACTTCTTCAGCGTCGCTCGCAGGCTCTCGCGTTGAGCGGCATTCAGCGGCGTCATGGGCAGACGCAGTTCGCCGCTGTCGCGACCGAGTTCTTGCATCGCCGCTTTGATCGGGATCGGGTTTGTCGAGAGTCCCAGCAAGTCGCGGCACAGCGGGAACAACTTGTGATGCCACTGTTGAGCCCCGGCGATGTCACCTTGATGGAAGGCACACACCATCGCCATCACGTCTTTGGGGATGATGTTGCCGACGACCGAGATGATGCCGCTGCCGCCGATCGACATCAGCGGGAGCGTCAGGCTGTCGTCGCCGGAGAGTAGCGTGAGGTCGGTCAGAGCGAGCACTTGCGACGCTTGATCGAGCGAGCCGGTTGCTTCCTTGATCGCGACAACGGTCGGGCAAGCCTCGGCGATGCGCGCGATCGTCTCGGGCTCCATGTTCTTCGCGGTGCGACCGGGAATGTTGTAGAGGCACAGCGGCAAGTCGCAGCTTTCAGCGACGGCTTTGTAGTGCAGGAAGAAACCTTCCGGCGTCGGCTTGTTGTAGTACGGAGCGACGAGCAGCGCGCCGTTGGCTCCGGAAGCCTTTGCGTGCTGAGTCAGCCGCACGGCTTCCTTCGTATTGTTCGAGCCCGTGCCGGCCATGACCTTGATCCGCCCGGCCGCATGCTGACAGACGACGTCGATCACTCGATCTTGCTCGTCATGCGAGAGCGTCGGACTTTCGCCCGTCGTGCCGCAGGGGCAAATGCAGTCCGTGCCGGACTCGATATGAAAGTCGACGAGCTTCTTCAAAACAGGCTCATCAACGTCGCCATTCTTAAACGGCGTGACCATCGCAACGGTCAAGCCAGCAAACATTTCTCCGCGTCGTGCCATGTTGGGTCTCAGGTAGAGGAAGTAAGGGAGCGGGGTTCAGAAGTGAGAGTCAGGTGAGGCAGCAGTCATTGGTCATTGGTCATAACAAGTTCGACGATCAATCGAGTTAGAGAATCACATTTCACAAACACGCGAGGGATGTTCGATTGCACGACAGATCTATTTATTATTGGAACTGCCGCGCACTTTTCGATTCCAGAACCGATGTGTCGGACACAAAGCATAGGCCATGATCAACATGCCGATTCCTGTTATTGCAATGCCGATCGCGACTGCACCAGTTCCAGTAATAAGTATGCCCGAACCTGGCGCTTGTTGTCGGCCCTTAAGTTCCAGTGATCGAGTATAAATTACATAGGTGCCGATTGCTGCAAGCCCAGAGGACGCCACGAATACAATAATTCGATTGAAAATAGAAAATGGGCGCTCAGATGGCTGTTGTGCTGAGGAATTCTGCCGGTGATCGTCATCTACTGGCGGCATCGTTTCCCCTTTTTTTAGCGTTCTGAGTTACCCGACGAATAACAAAGGACCAATGACTAAGGACTGCTACTCGCGACTCTTCCAATCAATGTTCGACAACCGGCCCAGCGCCAGCAGCAGCGCGTGCGTGCCGTCTCGGCCGTGACCTTGCGCCTGTAACGCAACATACAGTTGATTGGCGAGGGCCAGTCCGGGCAAAGCCAAGTTCATGCGTTTGGCTTCGGCGAGCGCGATGCCCATGTCCTTGATGAAATGCTCGACGAAGAAGCCGGGATCGAAATTGTTGGCCATCATGCGCGGGCCGAGGTTCGATAACGACCAGCTTCCGGCGGCTCCCGGTGCGACGGACTGCATGACCGTCGGCAGGTCGAGCCCGGCTTTGTACGCATAGAGCAACGCTTCGCAGACGCCGATCATGTTCGAGGCGATGAGCGTCTGATTGACCATCTTCGTGTGCTGCCCCGAGCCGGGACCGCCTTGATGAATGATCGTCTTGCCCATCGCTTGAAAGCACGGAGCGAGCGCGTCGACCACTTCCTTATCGCCGCCGATCATGATCGAGAGCGTCGCGTTCTTCGCTCCGATGTCGCCGCCAGAAACCGGAGCATCAACGCTCTGCACGCCTTTGGCTTTCGCGGCAGTGGCGATCTCAACGGCCAGCGACGGTTCGCTCGTTGTCATGTCGACGAGCACATTGCCCGCCTTAGAACCGGCGAGAGCCCCATCCGCTCCGAGCATCACTTCGCGGACATCGCTCGGGAATCCGACGATCGAGAAGATGACATCCGACTGCTCGGCGACCGCTTGAGGGCTCGCCGCCCAAGCGGCGCCTTTGTCGATGAGGGCTTGAGCTTTGGCTTTCGTCCGACTGTAGACCGTCGCAGAAAACCCGGCGGCCATCAGATGACCGACCATGCTGGAACCCATAACCCCGGTGCCGATCCAACCAATTTTGGTTTTGCCCGGAGCGATCGTCGGAATGCTCATGAACTCGAAATCCTTCAATGAATGCGGTGAGGCAGTGATGAAGTGGCATGGAACACGATTTCAACGTGCTCGTTTCCTTTGAAAATCGGCACGTTAAAAACGTGCCCCACGACGAGATCGCAGCCTCGGCGTGAATTGAGCCCCTTCGGGCCGAAAAGCGGCTGGGAGTATATCGGGCGCCCCCCGATTTCGAAGCGACGCTTCTACACTCTTACATCAATCGATCTTCGGCGGTTCTGAGTGGATCACGCCCTTTGTCGAGCCTTGCAGTTTCGTGACTTCGCTTTCGACGGAGCTGACCGCGTCCTTGCCGAAGTGAATCTGAAACTTCAGCGAGAAGGATCGCGACTCGTTCGGCTTTAGTTTCGGGACTCGACCGAACTTGCGTTCGATCTTGCGGTTGAAGGGATAGCCCGTCGCGGGCTCGATGCCGGTCACGTAGCCGTCAGCGGTTGCGGCGGTGTTTTTCCAAACGGTGAGATAGGGCAACTCGTTCGTCTTCCAATGCAACGAAGTCGCGGTCTCACCTTTCGCATCCTTCAGCACGGCGAGCGTCGAGCCATCCTTCGCGAGCGGTTCGACCAAGAAGACTTCTTCAGTGAAGCCCAGCGTCGGACCTTTGTAGGTCGCATAGTTCTGCACGCCCTTTGCCGCTCCGCCACTCATCGGCGTCACAGACTTAAAGGGGAACAAGACTTTCGAGCCTTCTCCCAGCAACGGCGCTCCGTAGTTCGCGTGATAGATGAGCTGAAACTCTTGCTCGCCCGCTCCGACGTTCTTGACGGCGTCTTCGATCACAAACCAATCCGCTCCGGGCTCGGTCCAGAGCTTCGTTGTGAGCGACAGCTTCGGCCCGAAAAACATGTGCTCGGAAACATCGCCGCTGATGACGAGCTTTGATTTGTCGCCTTCGGTCTCAACGCTCACTCCGACATTGTGCGCGGGGATGTTGCCGATCTTGCCGTGCAACGTGAGCGTCATCTTCGCGGTGTCGCCGGTGTTCGTCGTGAACTCATCGAGTCCCGGATGCCCGGCATACTCAAGCCCGCAGCGGCACATCCATTCGTTGAAGCCTTCGAGCCAACCTAAGCCGCCGCGACTTTCGAGGTCCATGTATTGGGGATGCACGACCTGCTTCACTGGCGAGTCCCATCCGAGCTTGAAGTCCGGGTGCAGTGCATCTTCAACCCGCAGCACGCTCATGCCGCGCGTCGGAATGACAGTGATCGTCAGCCGCCCGTTATGCAGAGTGAGCAGTTCAACACCGTCTTGCTTACCGCCACTCAAGATCTCGCGATCGAAGTAACAACCGGCAGGAATCGCGCTGTCGTTGCCGGACGTGACGCGAGTCCTTCCGGCTCTCGGAGCAAGCGCGCGAAATCGTACGGCATGCGTCTCTGCCTGAGCGGTAACAATACTGACTACTGCGAGCAGAGCGGTCATCAACAGCGTTCGAACGAATGATCGCATTGAGGCATCCTCATGGAGGGAAAAGGAGAGTGCCGGCTACCGCGAAGAGGCGGTGATTCCTTGCTGCGGCATCACAGATACTTCTTTGGGATCTCTGCGCCGGCAACGAAGCTCAGCTTTCCGATCTTGCACATTTGATAGATGTTGATGCGGAAGTCCGGGCACGCGGTGACGAGGCAATAGGCATCAACCTGCGAGAAGCCATACTCGCTTGTCAGCCAACTCATGAGCTTGATTGTCGCCGCTTCGACGGCGGCTTCGAGCGGCCGATCCATCTGCACGCTGACGATCGAATCGGGTTTCTCGATCCGAATTCCGGGTGTCTTCTGGCCCTTGATGAGTTCCAGCTTCAGACGCACCGTCGACTTCGTTTCGGCGGCAGTGCCGGTGAATTCGGTGTCGCCCTGGCTGGCATGCACATCGCCCAAATAGAACATCGCTCCCGGCTGATAGACTGGCATCAAGATGCGGTTGCCGGGCGCGATATCGCGGATGTCAAGATTACCGCCCCAGTCGCCCTGCCCATCAAGGCTCGTTGTGACTTCGCGATCGGGGCAGACTCCGAACGTGCCAATGAACGGAGTAATCGGCCATGAGATACGATCATTGAAATGCAACGTGCCGTCGCGCGTTGTGCCGCTCGGCCCCCTTGAATGACGAAAGATCTTCGTTGTGTATTGCCCCGACACCTCCGGCCAGGCGGTTGACTCCCCGAGCGGTCCGCGTTTCGGTCCGACCGCAGTCCATGAGTAGTCTTCAACTTCGATATGCTCGATCTGCATGACAAGTGTATCACCACGTTCAGCGCCCTCGACAAACACCGGCCCGCCGATCGGATTGGCCAATGGAGGCGAGAGATGAAACCCCGGACGCTGGCCGGGAATCGCGAGATCTTGCTCGGTCTTGAAGTAGCCGGTGCTCGCGTCATACGTCTCGATTTCGAACGTCTCACCGGGAGCAACTCGCAGTAGAGGAGCGTCACGGAAGTCGAAGGCATACTTGCGAGCTTGCTCGCGCGAAATGCGTTGCACGATGCAGTTCCTGCTACGAAGACAAAACGCGAACATCGAATGACAGCGAATCGAAATCGTAGCCAAGTCCATTTCCGTCACGACACTCAGCGGAGTTTGTTTGCCGGAAGTCGTTGTGATCTGGTGATTGAACACCTCAACGCATCGAGGGAAGACAAGTATTCAAGCAGATGAATCGACGCGAAGCCGGTCGCATCATCTTCAGGATTCGCACCTTTGCTCCCGCGATCAGCAAGTCGCCACCAACTGTCGCTTCAACGGCATTAGGGCTGCACTTCGCGCACCTCTCCGCTGGTGGTGTCGATCAGCCACGCGAAACCATGATCGTTGTCGTCTGTGCCAAAGACGGCCAGCTTCTGCCCCTTCGCCAACGAGACCGCACGCTGCAATTGTACGTCGCCGTTCACGTTCCATGTCGACAACTTGTTGTCCGTTAGATTGAGTTGCATCGCGGTCAGACCTCGACAACCAACGACTCTTTCCGGGCTGACAAAGTGAAAGTTCGCGAGCATGCCTTTCACACTCAGTGGCTTGGCTTGCTGAGCGTCAACGTCGACCACAAAAACTTCGGTCGCCGTCGTTCCCACAATCCGCTTGCCATCAGGACTCATTGCAAATTCACGGAAGGCCGGAGCTTCTTGCAGAACAGTGGCAGCCTCTTCGCCGGTCGCCGCCGAGAACAACACCAGACGACGGCCGTCCTTAGACAGTGCCAAGACATGCTCGCCGTTATGAGTCAGCACGGGGCTGGCTCCCAACCCCGCCGGAATCTTGGACAGTTGCTTGTGCTGAGCGATGCTCCAAGTGATGTGATCTTGGCCGAACTTTGTCAGCAGCATGCGCCCGTTCCCAGAGACACTCGGGAGATCATCGCCCATCGGCACGGGCTCACTTTGACCTAAGGACGCTTCGCCCGAGGTCGCTGAGTTCCAGCTCACCAGCTTGCGATCGACAAGCGCGAAAAGCGTGGCATGTGGGTCAACTGACACAAACTTGCCTCCGCGGCCGACTGTCGATTCCTGCGCTGTCTTACCGTCATCCACATTTTGCAACTTGATGGTTCCCAGGGTGTTCCACACCGCCAGTTGCGAATCGCTCGTCGCAGCAATCGACATCACTTCCCCTTTCGCTGCGGCAGCTAGCACATCGCCGCTCATCAAACCCGGAGCCATCATCGCCAACCATCCACCCAGTCCGACCGCGAGCAGAATCGCCGCCCCCATCACGAGCGTCTTGCCTGGCATCGCACCGGCTAATGTGTCGGGCAGCAGGCCGCTCAGGCGTCGAGAGATTCCTCGCAGCGCCGATGTGCGCGGAACTTCCAACCCCAAGTCTTCGAACGCCTTGTGAGCGGCGATGCGCACCATTTCATCAGCATCTTCGAGCAACGGTTTGATCGCGGCCTCTGCCTGTTTGGATCCGAATTTGCCGATCACCTTAACCGCGTGATACCGAACTTCAGGCAACCCATCCCTCAACATCGCCATCAACGCTGGCAGCGAGCGTTGATCATTCACGATGCTGATTCCAATCAACGCGGCAACGCGCACCGACGCTTCATCACGCAATGCCTTTTCAAGGTATGGCAAGGCCTGTGACTTCGACGCTTTGGCCAACGACTTCAAAGCAGCCGCGCGAACATCGGCGACCAAATCAGTCGCCAGTTCACGCAAGGCCTGCACCGAGTTCGGACTGGCATAGTCCCCCAATAAGTCCGCCACGAGCTTGCGGACCATCACAGCCGAGTGACGAAGGATCGGTAGCAAGTGCTCCACCATGTCTGCCGGCTTCACACGACGCGCCCATCCGAGGATCAATCGCTGCTGCTCGGCGATTGGTTCAGCGAGCAGTGGCAACAAGACGCCAGCCGCCGATTCATCACCGATCGCGCAGAGTGCTTCGAGAATGGCATCGCGCTCTGCGCCATTGGCAGTCGGCAGCAACTCGGCAATGGCTTCGGAGGCACGCGCATCTCCCGTTCGCCCGAGCGCGATGATCGCGCGGCGTCTCAACTCTGGACTATCGGAATCCAACTTTAAGAGTAGCGGCTTGACGGCTCGCGCGTCGGCGACTCGTTCGAGCGCCATCATCGCATTCAGTTGCATGATCTCATCGGGATCATCGAGCAGCGCGATCATCGCTCCAGTCGCACGTTTGTCGCCGATGCGGCCGAGTGCCTCGATCGTAAAGGCACGAAGCGGTCCAGATGTGTGGCTTAGGGCATCCAACAACACCGGCACTGCGGACTCATCTGCCATGCGTCCCAACAAGACGACAGCGTCGAGCAACATGCCTCGATCGCGCCGCTGCACAACGTCGAGCAATGCGGGAGTAATCACACGTCCCATCGAGCCCAGCACTTCTGAGGCATGTAGCTTATGAAGTGGATTTGTCAGGCCCACTCGGAGCAATGGTCTCACCAGAAGTGGGTCCGGAAACGCCTTCAGAGCTCGCATCGCGTCGTTGACAACGCTTTCATCTTTGTCGGCCAGCAATCGCAACAGCGCTGGCAACCCACGTCGGTCGGGCAACTCCGCAATGGCTTGAGCCACGGCCGCACGAACGATCGCGAAGTCATCGGTTAGACAGCACTGGATGACACCACAGGCCCGCACGTCATGAGTGCGTCCTAATTCCAGAATCGCCTGTCGCCGCTGCTGCGCTTCAACCTCACTGAAAACGCTAACGACGACGAGTTGCTTCTCGAGTTTCTTAAGTGTTGTCGCCGAGACCGCCTTCTTCAGCGTGACTTCTGGCGAAGCGGTCTCCAGCTTACGAATTGTCACTTTGATTTCGTCATCGAGAGCCAGCCGATCAGCGACCTCATCGGCGTCGAAATCATTCGTTTGAGGCACCAACAGTGGTTGTGAGCAGTGAGTGCATTTGCGACGGCGTCCGGCCCATTCGGACTTCACTCGAAAACTAGCGCCACATCCGCACGTCACTACGATCAAGTCCGTCACCTCGGAAGTGAGTTCAACGGGTGTCGTTGCCTGGGGTGTCGAAGCGACTCCGGAGGCAGTTCCGCGCGAAGCCATCGCGGAACTCGCGCGGGACGGCTCTGCCCCTCCAGGTTCGGAACGAGCTGCTTCGATTCGAGTGGCTTCGACCGCTGCCGTGAGTGCAGAAGCTTGCGATGATCCGGCCTTAAACCCTGAGTGAACGGCCGCCCGACTCGCCCCAACGACCCGCGGACCTGAACTCACAATCGTCTTGCCGTTCACGATCCGCGGACCAGTCACGGCGGGAGTCATCGTTCCAGGTGATCGAGTTAGAGGCTGCTTGGCTAACGTGACCTGCGGCTCGGCTGGCTGCGGCTTGGGTAGTGAAAATCGAAACCCGCAGTCCAAACACTTGAGCAACGCCGGCTTCACTCCCTTTCCGCACTGCGGACAAGCCTTCTCGCTGCTATGAGACATCACACTCTCCTACGACAAAAACCCGTGCAGCGCGGCACAGCCACTCTGCACGGGCATCAAACAGAACTGCGATTTGAACCATGCCGCCTCTCAGGACTGGGCGACATGGCATCGATCGAAACCCTTGCAATGGTTATTCGAAGCCACCCTTGGTGCTGGCGTCCGACTGCAGAATCGGACCGGCGAAGACTTCAAACGATGACATCTCAACGACGCCATCCGTGTAACCGACAGTGCGAGCGAGCGAGTCGGCGGTACCGCTAACTGGGAAACCAGGATTCAGGTAGCCGTCGCCGTTTAGGTCTTGCACTGACTTAACGCTGCCATCAGCCATCAGAATGTTGACCGAGCCGTTGTGGTGGGCGTACCAGTCGCGAGTATCTTGCAGGATCATGCCCGTAACGGTCGAAGCATACGCAACGGTGTTTAAGTATTGAGCAAAGTTGTAGGTCGTCGCAGCGGTGTTATCGCCGAGCACTGGATAGCCCTTGTGGACCATGGACTGAATCGGATGGTTGGCATCGATCGGAATGATCTTTGTGCCGTTGTAGTACGACGGACCGTCATTCGACGCTTCGGCCAACAGCGTGCCGACTTGCAATTCACCACCCAAAGTCGCGGTGAGGAATGCTTCCTTCGCATCACCTCGGCCACCGTCGCCCAGCAGCGGGACATTGCTCGAAGGAATCGAAGAACCTTCCAACATCCGCAGAGTCAGCGGGCCCATCGTATTGGTCAGCTCTTTGAGACCAGTCTTAGTATTCCCGTCATAACCAGTCGTCGCGTCCGCCAAAGCGGCGTTCGCAGGTGTTCCCGACGAACCACTGGAAATGGTCTTGGGAGCCGAACGGGCCATGAACCAGCTCGACGCATAGTTTGTGTTATAGCCAGCTTTGACCATCTCTTGGACGATCGCCGCCCGAGATGCCAAATCCGCAGCCGATTGCGGCGACGTCACAGCCCCTAAGGCCGCCAATTGAGTCGTCCACTTGCCGTAAACCCCGTCTCGATCCGAAGGACGTTGACTGCCTGATGACGTGTCCTTACCGAGCAAATCCAGAATCTTCTCTGTACTACGACACGGGTTGGTCGGACAGAGCATGCTGCCAGGTTGACCAGCTTTGATCGAGATGATGTCGGCAACCCAACCAAAGCGATCCATCGCGCCATCGCGAGAGTTGTCCCAAGAACCAGTACACAGACGCGAAGCCGAATCCTTCGAAGCAAACGCGTGCAACGCGATGCCCATCTGACGCAAGTTGTTCTTGCATTGTGTGCTGCGAGCGGCCTCACGAGCTGATTGAATCGCCGGCAGCAACAGTGCTACCAGAATGGCGATGATCGAGATCACCACCAGCAATTCGATGAGCGTGAAACCCGCTCGGTCATTCTTCTTACCAACGAACTTCTTCATGAACCTCTCCTGAACCTTGTGTGACAAAACTAAAACGTGACTGTGAATCAACTTCAGACTGGAAACTGCGAACCAACGGTCATGACCAAATTGATCTCTGCCCGCAGGACCTCCTTTCGCTGACAGCGATCTCTTCCGTGAAGACGCTGCCGGTCGTCGTTGAAGTCATGGAAGTCATCAAACTTCCATCATGAACTCAGTCAGCGGAGCGGCTTCATCAGTAAGCCCATCCCCGCTGTTGTGGGTCGCA